>ENA-ORRQ01002384-ORRQ01002384.1-human-gut-metagenome-genome-assembly--contig:-NODE-2384-length-12346-cov-3.181108_pt1 | contig 12346 bp, 9 predicted proteins | sample MGYA00242177_ERZ509138 | MGnify/ENA primary metagenome ERZ509138 (study PRJEB26280, sample SAMEA2338628) | human gut metagenome | biome: human gut; feature: human-associated habitat; material: faeces...
GCAGATGAGAAATCGCCTGCGCGAATTTCTCATCGCCTCTTCGCAACAAGTTGCTCAGAAATGAGAAGCAGCAGGATTTTATATACCGGGTATCTTTTTAGTTATTGGAATTTTTAAATATTTTTTATATTAGGGGTTTACAAAATCTATTTTATATGGTATTCTTAATTACGTAATAGATATCTATTATATTTATTTTATTTTATTCGGATAAATTCTAGTTTTAAGTCATTCCAAAGGGATACATTCCCAGTCGGAAAATTATCACATTTTAACAACTCAGAAGAAAGAGAGGTATTTTAGATGCACGATATTATTGAACATTACGGGAAGGTCATTGTGGCGCTTGCAGGAGTTCTTGCGGCTGTTTTGCTGACGGTTGCGGTTGTAAAGATTGTGAATACCAAGACGACAACGGCGGTAGATAACATTTCTTATGAACAGCAGATTCAGGATGCCATCAGCGGAGAGGGGAGTAAAGAATAGGGATTGGAAAAAGAACAGGGATTAAAAGGATACATCCGGCAGAATCGTGCAGAACTGTTTCGGGAAATAGAAGACCTGATACAGAATGAAGATGTTACGGATATTGAGTGGGACGGTTATTATCTGTGGGTTACAGATTTAAAGAAAGGCTGTTACTGCCATAATATCCGGTTAAATGAGGAATATGTGGATAATCTTGCAATCCGGCTTGCCAACATTATGAAAGTGCCGTTTAACAGGGCATATCCGATATTGGAGGCCAATACGGAAGATTTGCGCATATCCATCTGGCATGAATCCCGCTGTACCAAAAAGAGTATGGCAATCCGTAAAATCCCGACAAGGCTGAGATTCCGCCATCAGGATATTGTACAGGCTGGTTATGCGCCGGAGACGCTGATTAATCTGCTTGAAAATTGTGTGACTGCACACTGCAATATTGTGATTGGCGGGCAGCCGCACGCCGGAAAGACGGAATTGCTCAAATATTTGTCCACATTTATTCCGGCAAATGAAAAGGTCGGTGTGTATGAAGACAATCAGGAAATCCATTACCGTAAAATTAATCCGGGGAAAAAATGTGCGGAGTTTTTTGTGGATGAGAAGTTTTCATATTCACAGATTATCAGAGCGGGACTGCGGCATAATATTGACTGGACACTTTTGTCGGAGTCGAGAGGACCGGAGGTGCTGGATTTGTTAAACAGCCTGTCAACGGGGGCAAGCTGTATGACAACGATACATCTGGACGACGTGCGGGGGCTGCCGGACAGAATGTATAATATGCTGGGCTCGTGTGATATTACAGAACGCTTCATCAATAACATTTACAAATATATTGATGTCGGGGTGCTGGTTGAGTGCGATGCAAAGGAAAGGCGGCGGATTACACAGATGGCATTTTACGACAATGAGGGCGGCAGGAATACCTGTACGGTGTTATATGACAGAGAAGGGAAAACACCGCAGCAGATACCGGAAGCCTATCAGCGCCGTTTTCTGCGGTATGGGATTGAGAATCCGTATCAGACAGCATGAGTTTTTGTGCAAGAGGGGAATAATCAGGGGAGGAAGCATGAAAAAAATTAAATATAGAAATGTAAGGCAGTATTTTTCTTATCGGAGAATACAGCAGAAAGCAGGGGAGAGCGGAGCTACCTGTACACCACAGGGGTATGCAGGCATATTTGGGGCAGTAATGGTCATAACCGTCCTTACAGGGTGGTTTTACAGATTACAGCCGATATGGATTTTTTTGGTGATGGCAGCGGGAATACTTTGTATTCCCGCGGTGACCGCCGCGTATTTTTCAGGGAAAGAAAAGAAAAAGAAATTTCACGATGTAGATGTATATATTCATCAGATGATTTATTCATTTGAACGACAGCCCAAAATTCTTACGGCACTTGAAGATACGCTGAAAGTCACGGATCATAAAATGAAAAATTGTATCATTGCGGCAATACAGGAAATGCAGTATGGGACAACAAAAGATGTGTATCGCATGGCACTTAAAAACATTGAAAAAGAATATGCGTGTTCAAGAATTACAACACTGCATACTTTTTTAACACAGGTGGAAGAAAAAGGCGGGGAGTATAAAAGTTCACTGGAAATACTGCGGTGCGATGCAGACCACTGGGTAAAACGGGTATATCAGTTTCAGGAGGAAATAAGACGCATAAAACAGATAACGGCAATCGGAGTAGTACTGAGTTTTCTGATGGCATCGGTATCTGTGCTGGTTACATATATCTGTGAAAATACATCTGAAATCAGGCTGGATATTACACATGAACCGCTATATCAGGTGGTATCCTGTACATTTTTAATTTTATGTATGATGTATTACACTTATATGCAGATCCGGCATGACTGTGACTGGCTGGTTAAACAGCGCAGTGATAAGGCGGCAGAAAGAGATTATCAAATGGCATTTCATACCGACTTAAAGAAACTTCACCGCAGTCTGATACCGATTCTTGTTATAATGGCAGGCATAAGCGGCATTCTGGCATATTACGGATGGTATCTGTGGTGTGCCGTGGCGGCGGTATGCGGTATTTATTTGTGGATTGTGCCACAAATTAACCGGCAGGCGGCATTGAAGCGTTTGAAGAAAGATTTGTATTATTCATTTGCAGACTGGCTCAGGGACGTAGCACTCAACCTTTCGGAGGAATCACTTGCAATGGCAATTGAAGATACGTATGATACAGCACCGGTGATTATGAAAGAGTCGCTGGAACAGTTTATTTATGCGATTGAAGAAAATCCTTCAGATGTAACACCGTATTATTCTTTTTTAAATCAGTTTGAGGTAACGGATATCTCATCTTCGGTACGTATTTTATACTCGCTCAGCGAAAATGATGCGCAGAGTATTGATACAACCATCAAAACGCTTCTCACAAGAAATTATGAATTGATGAATCAGTATGAAACGGCAGACAATGCAGACCATATCAGTATAATGCGTTTTTCAGAATATATTCCGACTTTTTTTGTAGCAGTGAAGGTGGCAGCAGATATGCTGCTAGTTATTACAAATTATTTGTAATCGTTGGGCGTGTACGCAGAAAGGGGAAAACAATGGATACAATAGTAGATTTATATGGAGATGCGGTTACTTCATTTATTTTTATGGGCGCAGTTATTGCGGTTTTCATAAAGATTTTACTCAAGGTGTGTGTATAGGAGGACGGTATGGGCGACTTGATTGCAATGGTAAAGGATGCCGTTGTGCCGCTGGCAGGATTTATGGCAGTAACGGCAATGCTGGGTGTGGTTATTGTAATGTATAAACAGACCATTATGGCAGTGATTAATACACTGCTGTACAGATAAGGTACGGGTATGAAAAATCCTTAAATGTAAGATTTTTATAAAGCTGTCTGTGCCGCAGATGTCACGGACAGCTGTTTGGGACAAAGCATTTGCGGAATGGAGATGAGTATGAAATCAATAATAGAAAGTTCGGCATATTGTATAATCCTTGTTATCATGTGTTATATGGCGATAGGGTTTATACAGATGAACATGGACGTAAACAAGGTAAATGAAGTTTCCAAATACGTGCAGGATTACATGGAAGTGCATGGAAAAAGCACCGGTGATGATGCGGCCGGGTATACACTGGATGCAGCTACATTAGACCACATTAATTCTCACGTAAGCAGATACGGCATGACGGCGGCGGTAACGTATGATACTGCAACTTCCGGGAACGTGTATTACAAGCTGGAGCTGAAATACGCATTAAAAATGCCGTTTCTGAACCTGAATGCAAATCATACATACGATGCGATTGCAAGAACGCCAAAGACGGCATAGGGAAGTGATTGGGGAAAACGTGATTTAGAAAAAGCTGAGCCGGAAAGTGTTCGTGTTTAGGGGAAAATAATGTAAGAAAACAGGAAGGGGAGAACTTCATGAGAACGGTTATAACCGGAGGAGGTTTTTTGGTTGTCACAGCGCTGTGTGTGCTGATCCACTGTTCCATCATCAGTACCAACATGAGGGACAATGAGGTAAGCAACAGCCTTGACAAGGCATCGGATTATGCAGTGGATGTCATGGGTGATATTTATCTGCGCCTTGATTACAGTCAGGGAAATACAGCAGCCTATATGCAGGAGCTGATACAGGGTTTCTGCAGGGCGGTGAATGAAAAAATCGGCACGGATGGGGAGCTGTCAGTGCAGGTTGTAAAGGCGGATATCGAAAACGGTAATTTTGACATTATCGTGACGGAAGATTACGACTATCCGTTAAGGGGCAAAAAGGGAAGCTGTTCGTATGAAAAGGCATTTTCCTTTGAGCCGCAATAACCAAAGAAGCAGATCACAATGAAGCGGTTAAGAAGCGGCGTACCATAAATGTACCTTGAAAATTTAATACTGCACGGTAATTTACCCATGGACAGGCGGCGCCTGTTCCATTATAATAAAGTATAACGCTAAAGAAGGGGAGAAAATTTTATGACAAGATTAAAAGCATTATTAAAAAAAGCAGACAAGGCGGCAGTTATCGGCATGACAGCTGCGGTAGTAGCAATGGCGACACTGGGTGCAGGAGGGGTAAAGACTTACGCATCCGATTATTCCGTACAGAAGTATGTGGACAGCTCCGATGAAAGCCTTGTGCTTGACGGGGATACATGGCACTGCTACAAAAACGGACAGATTGACTATGATTATGACGGCATTGCCTTAAACGAATACGGCTGGTGGAAGGTTAATAACGGTGAAGTTGATTTTTCCTATTCAGGAATGGTGTTAAACCAGTACGGCTGGTGGTATGTCAATAACGGCGGACTGGACGGCAGCTACAGCGGTATGGGTGTAAATGAGTACGGCTGGTGGAAGTATGACAACGGAACGGTTGACTTTAACTACAGCGGCATTGCCTTAAATGACTATGGCTGGTGGAAGTTTGTAAACGGCAGCATTGATTTTGGCGCCAACGGACTGGACTTTGATGAAGCAACCAATACATGGTGGTATTTTAACGGCGGTGCGATTGATTTCGCATTTGACGGTATGGCATTAAATGACTACGGCTGGTGGAAAGTCAACAACGGTTCGGTAAACTTCGGCTTTAACGGCTTATGCAGCAACGAATACGGCACATGGAAGTTTAATAACGGAACGGTTGACTTTGGCTACAACGGATTTGCCGCAGACGGCGAGAATACATGGTACGTCGTAAACGGCAGGGTAGCGACAGAATACTCCGGCACGGTAGACGGCAAGGAAGTCAGAAACGGTCAGGTGATGGATACCATCGTGATTCAGGTCGTACACCATGACAGGGACAGAACGGGAGCAGTTACAGAAGGCAATCCTGATACAAGCGGACTGGTCGGATACATCGAATATCTTACAGTTCCGGTAGACAAAGAAGGTAATATCACGGAGCCGGTGTATATTTCAAACTGGTATCCGGATGATTACAAAGGCTTTATATCAGGATATATTATTACGGCAGAGCTTCTTGCAGACGGAACAGGTATTCATTCAAAAGAAGAAGCACAGAGAACAGATATCCGCCCGTATATCAAAGACGGTGTTTTAAATGTGTATATGTCATGGTTTATGATGTAAGGATAAAAAACAAAAATAAAATAGTTAAATGTGCAGTCGAGGCAGAGCTTATATTCTGTCTCGATTTTTATTTTTTCTGCTTGTCATATTTCTATCGCAGGCAGAAAAAGATGATTTTTATGGAAAGAGAGGAAGTTCAATGAAGATGAAAAAAGAAAAGATACGGTTTAAGCCGCTGGCGGCGGTCGTATTTGTGGTAGTACTGGCGGTGGTGATGCTGGCTTCTGCATTAATCAGTGCAAAGGCGGCACCGCTTACCTGGCAGGATATATGTAACCGCGGGGAGAGTGACCTGACGTCGGTTGCGGCATATGATTTAAAGGCTGGCTGTAAACAGTACGGCTGGAACCAGACACTTGATGCCGGTCCGGATGGAAATATCTATACCGGTACAAACCACCATTATGACAACGTTGTAGGGGATGAACTCAGCCGTGTCATGTATGCGCATAAGCTGCGTGTGACAGACGGCATGACAGTCAGCATCGTTGCGGCACAGAATGATACGGAAGATGAAGGCGGACTGACCTATATCAAGGGAAACAACTCAGGTAATAACCTTTACTTTTACTGGTCGATGGGTGAGTATGATTCTGACGGCAACGTAGTGTTTGACGGGGACTGGCGAGGTGTCAACGAATCATGGACGGTCGGACAGGAGTTAAACCATTCATCTTACGGTGCAAGCGGCTATCCGTCAGGTATCTCCCAGTCAGACCGTGAAAGCCGTGTGACTTATGTCATGCCGGTATTCCGATGGGCGAAAGGAAGCCTTGCAGTAGGCGGCGGTTCGGAAAACCAATTTTATCCAGATCAGTTATATAAAAGTTTTGAAATTATCCAGCTTGTCACCAAACCGTTTACCTACACATTCTATGCGGACGGCGGCACATTCAGTGACGGCGGCGGTGTTAAGAGCATGGAGCGCCTTGGCATTAATAATGTCAGTGTGGTTGAAACACCGACAAGACCGGGTTATGTCTTTACCGGCTGGAAGATTACATCTACAGGCGGCAAGCAGGCAGGAAAGATTTATGATGCCGGACAGCTTGCAACGATGCTTTCAGACAGCAAATACTATTCCTCACTGTTTGCGGATGCCACCTTTGAAGCCCAGTGGACACACGCAGACCAGTTTGTAAGCTACATGGGAAACGGCGCTGACAATACCGGTGATTACGTCATTTCCTATAACGCAGCCCAGGGCATTGACAATAAGTACAGCGTATTCAACTTCAAAAAGACCGGATATTCAGGAAGTGGAAACTGGATCCAAAAAGACCAGTTTATGAACACGACAGGAACTGTATCAGGAAGCGGCAGGGAAAGCATGCCGCAGCTGTCCGGGCTTACATCAATCCGTACAAAGTGCGGCGGCAGATATAAATGCGTGGATATTAATGCTGCAAGTATTGACAATAGTGCCAATGTACAGATATGGGACTGCATAAACGGCAATGCGCAGATGTTTGCATTTGAATATGTAAAGACCGAAAACAATGTGCCGTACTGGACAATCAGAAACAACTATTCCGGCAAGGTGCTTGACGTAGACGGGACAGCAGCCGGTGCAAATGTCCAGCAGTATGCATACCACGGCGGCGATAACCAGTTGTGGACGTTAAAAATGGCAGGGGACGGATACTTCTACATCTGTTCAAAGCTTGGAAACTGTACTTCACTGGATTCTTCCTCACTGGTGCTTGACCTGTGGGGATATAGCACAGATAACGGGACAAATATTACAATCAGCGGTTATCACGGCAGCGAAAACCAGCAGTGGTATCTGTGGGACAACACCATCAACTTATCAGCAGAGTGGACAAGCACGAATTACAAGGTGGATTACAACGCAGACGGCGGTACGCTTCTTGATGAAAACGGAAATGAAACAACAGATACGGTAAGAACATACGAATACGACAGAATCTACAATTTCCTTAAAGCCAAAAGAGCCTACACCGTAAGCTATGAAATCAACGGCGGCACGGCAACAATCGGTGCAGCAAATACCAATGCACAGGGAACATTTAACGGCTGGAATGAACAGCTCACCGCACAGACAAGCCACGGTGAGGTAAATGGCTGGGACGGCTGGTCGGTCGGCACATGGAACTGGGCGGCATATTATAACGGCAACCCGGACCTTTTAAGGGCAACAAACAATACCTATGATACCATGTGGGCAATCCTGCATTACCGGGAACATGGTATTTATGAAGGAAGAACGTTTAATGGAGCGTCTTACTGGCTGCCGGCATTAAGCTTTAAAAACCTGACCGCAAACGGCGGCACGGTAAACGTAAAAGCGGATTACACCAACGGCACAGTTACGCTTCCAAATGCAGAAAAAGCTTCCGTTGAGATTGACGGAAAGAATGTAAGCTATACTTTCGACGGCTGGTATCTGGATTCGGCACTGACAAGCCGTGTGGGCGGCGCAGGCGATACATATACACCGGCAGGAAATACAACGCTGTATGCAAAATATACAACACAGTCTGAAAACCTTATTTTTAACCAGAAGATACGTGTGCGTTACGAAAATGCAGACGGCACATGGACTTCATACTCCACCATTTTTGATCAGGATTTCAGGACCGGGGATACGGTCGATTATGATTTTGGCAGCCTTGATACAGATAAGTGGGTAAGACCGGCGGCAGTAAAGTATACAGTCAGCGGACAGTACCAGACAGAAGGCTATACAACAAGCGTTGATATTTACAGACAGACTTACAATGTAACAGTAACATACGACAATGCCGATGCTTTCAGTGCAAAAAGCGGGGAGGGTACATACCGCTGGGGAGAAAATGTAACGGCATCCGTTACGCTCAGTGAAAAGACTGCGCAGTATACCTACCGTTTTGCAGGATTTGAAACGGATTCCCGCCTGACCTTCAGAAACGGCACATCAAAGACATCAAATCCGGTAACATTTGTCATGCCGGAAGAAAATGTCACGTTAAAGGCATGCTCTGCATCACAGACCAATGAATATACCGTCACCGTGGAGCATTACCTCATGGATATGGACGGAACTTATCCTGGTACGCCGTATGAAACGACACAGAAGCCTTATAAGTACGGCAGTGAGTTGAATCTAATTGATGCGGCAAATGAATATGAAGGATTTACGGTAAATCCTGATAAGACAAAGGAAATGAATCCCGGTTATACGGGAACGGTAACGGGTGATGTGAAATTAAAAATCTATTATGACAGAAACCGTTATACCGTCACCGTGGAACACTACTACATGGATACGGCAGGAAACTATCCGGACAAACCGTCCGTGGCAGAAGATTTAACACCGTACTACGGCGAAACACTGGTACATAAAAACCTTGCCCGTGAAATAAAGGGGCTTTCATTCAATGAAAATAAGACGATTCAGGAGAATGGAAACCGCACGCAGACGGAAGTTAAGGGAAATACCACGGTCAGACTTTATTATGACAGGACGGTATGCACCGTTACCTATGACTACAGAACAAACGGCGGTACGTCGGCGGATAAGGAAACCGTAAAGACCTACTACGGTGCGGATGCCGACCTTTCCGTTGCAGCATACAAAAACGGCTGGGAACATGCCGGATGGAATACAAAAAGTGATTCAGAAACAGGACTTACCCGGTACACCGTCACCGGAAACGTCACACTCTATGCCGTGTACCGCAAGGACATTACTGTGACATTCGTGGACTTTGCACAGACCTATAAGAGGGAAGGCTCCATGTATAACAACGACACCTATGCCCTTATCGATGCGCCACAGTGCAGTACCTATGGCGGATGGGAAAATGTGTCGGATGTTACGGCAGTAGGATTTAACAGCAGGGCAGACATTACTGCGGAAGGTGCTGAAAAGATGGAGGTAAAGTCCGGGGAGGAACATTTAAAAATCCCGGACAGCATTACCTACTATACCGTGTGCCGGGCAGATGTAACACTGACCTATGAATTAAACGGCGGAACGGAAAATGACACCACAAAGCCGGTAACGAAAACCGTGTACTGCAATGCGGCTGCCCCGCAGGAAGTAAAGGGCTTTAAATTACAGCTTGGCGAAAGTGTAAAGGAATCCGTTGACCTTGACGGCTATACCCATTCCTATGCATTTGCGACATGGGCCGAAAACAGCCCGGAGAGCGATACACGCTTCCCATGCAATGCAGATTATGTCTTAAAGGAAAATACGACTATGTATGCCCTCTGGGATGAAACGGTGACACCGATTACCTACTATATCGAATTTGACGGCAATGCAGGCACAGCCGCAAGAAACGTGCCTGAAAGAATGGAAGTGCAGTATGGAGAGGAAGTCGTTCTTCCGGAGCAGAAGCCGGAAAGGACAGGATTTACCTTTATGGGATGGAATACAAGAACGGACGGACAGGGAACGGAGTACCAGCCGCAGGATACGGTAAAGAACCTTACAACCGTAAACCACGCCACGGTAAAACTGTATGCCCAGTGGAAACAGCGCCGCATTATCCTTGTAAAGGCGGCATCTACAGTTTATAACGACACCATCATCAAAAGAATTCCCGGTGATGAGGAATGGTATGATTCGGTAGGACATTTAACCATCGATGAACTGAAAAACTACCCGGATGAACTCTGCGAGCAGGTATGGCATATCGACAAGCAGGGTAATATCACACGGGTGAAATAACACCTAAACGATGTATTTTTCTTGCAGTAAATGAAGAACAGGGTGTATGATTAAACTAAATATAAAATTAAAGAATATCCCCTGTTATGTATATATGAATATTTGTTATTTTAAGGAAGAAAATGGAGAGGTATATGGGGATAAAAGATTTAACAGAAAAGATACTGGAAGATTATAATGACATTTTTGCTGATATTGTCAATGTACTGGTATTCAAAGGAAAACAGCGCATAAAGCCGGAGACACTTGTAAATACCGGTGTGCATTCCCAGTATAAAAATGACAAAACCGGTGTCTTACACGAGCAGGAGCGGGATGTCGCAAAATACTGGATGAACGGAAAAGTACGGATAGCCCTGTGCGGACTGGAAAATCAGACTGCCGTTGAGCCGAAAATGCCGCTGAGGGTGTTTGGCTATGAGGGTGCATCTTACCGTGGACAGTTGGAAGAAAAAAGTGCCGTGCCGGTGATAACACTGGTACTGTACTTCGGAAATGAACACTGGAGGGCAGAAAAGCATTTAAAAGACCTGCTTGACATTTCGGAGGGCATGGAAGAATATGTTAATGACTTAAAGATTAACGTATTTGAAATTGCATGGCTCACAGATGAGCAGATATCCATGTTTAAGAGTGATTTCAGGATAGTGGCGGATTTTTTTGTTCGAAAGAGAAAGAATAAAGATTATGTGCCGGATAATAAGACTGAAATCCGTCATGTGGATGCAGTATTAAAGATGCTGTCTGCGGTAACCGGGGACAGAAGATATGAAAATATTTTATCGGACGGAAAGGGAAAGGTGAGCAATATGTGCGAAGTAGCTGAAAGACTTGAACAAATGGGCATTGAAAAAGGCAGACTTGAAGGTGAGCAGATGACAGTGTACAGTTTTGTGCAGGACAAAACCATAACACCGGAACAGGGCGCTCATAAGCTGAATATCAGTGTCGCAGAACTTGAAAAAAAGATGAAAGAAGCAGGATATACTTATCCGGTATTCTAAAAAAATTCTGAAAATTTTTTGTGAAGATTTTTTAACTTTTAAAATCTTGTCAAGCATTTTTGAAAATCCCCAAAATCTTTGACATCTCCTTTATTATTTGATATGATGTAGAGAAAAATATTTTTAAAGGAGTTGATTTTTTGGATACGGACAGTATCACGCAGTTGATTTTAATTATTATTCTGCTTGCGTTATCTGCTTTTTTTTCATCAGCAGAAACAGCATTTACAACTGTAAACCACATTCGCATCAGAACCCTGATTGACGAGGGGAACAAGAGGGCGGTCATTGTGTCAGACATTATTGCACATTCACAGAAGATGTTAAGTGCGATTCTGATTGGAAATAACATTGTCAATATTTCAGCATCGGCGCTGGCAACATCGCTGACAATTAAAATCTGGGGCAATTATGCCACGGGTATTACAACAGGTGTGTTAACGATTGTTGTATTAATTTTCGGTGAAATTACACCCAAAACGACAGCAACCGTTTATTCAGAAAAGTTTGCGCTGGTATATGCACCGGTTATTAAAGCACTGATGACCGTGTTGACACCGGTTATTTATGTGGTAGATGTTCTGGCAGGATTCTTTTTAAGATTGTTCCATATTGATACGAAGAATCATAAAAAGACAATTACAGAAACAGAACTGAGAACATTTGTTAATGTCAGCCATGAAGAAGGTGTTATTGAATCGGATGAAAGACAGATTATTAACAATCTGTTCGATTTTGGTGATGCAGAAGCTAAAGATGTTATGATACCGAGAATTGATATGGTTGCCGCAGATATTACGACGGGATACGATGAGATTCTGGCACTGTTTAGGGAAACGATGTATTCGAGGATCCCGGTGTATGAGGAAGAACAGGATAATGTTGTCGGCATTTTAAATATAAAAGATTTAATTGTTGCGCCGCATGGCACACAGTTTGAAATCAGAAAAATTATGCGCAAGCCTTATTATGTTTATGAACATAAAAATATTTCCGAACTGTTTAAGGAAATGCAGAAACAGTCACAGGGGATTGCAATCGTATTAGACGAATATGGTTCTACGGCAGGG
>ENA-ORRQ01002391-ORRQ01002391.1-human-gut-metagenome-genome-assembly--contig:-NODE-2391-length-12317-cov-3.666531_pt1 | contig 12317 bp, 10 predicted proteins | sample MGYA00242177_ERZ509138 | MGnify/ENA primary metagenome ERZ509138 (study PRJEB26280, sample SAMEA2338628) | human gut metagenome | biome: human gut; feature: human-associated habitat; material: faeces...
ACCATCTTCTGCTTACCGGTGTAGAAGGGGTGACACTTGGAGCAGACTTCCACGCGGATGTCCTTCTTGGTAGATCCGGTTTCGATCACATTACCGCAAGCACAACGAATCGTGGTCTCCTCGTAGTTGGGATGGATGCCTTCCTTCATTTATATTCACCTCTTTCTCCCTGGAGGATCGTTTCGCACAATGCAACTGATATAATACCACAGGGCAAATGGAAATGCAACTGTTTTTTGAAAAAAATTATTTTTTTAGATTTAGACGGAACTCTATGGACATTTGAAAAGATTCCTAGTTCTGCATTAAAAGCGATTGAACTCGCAAGAAAAAATGGGCATAAAATATATATAAACACAGGTAGAACACGTTGTGAAATCCCTCAATTTTTATTAGATATGAATTTAGATGGCTATTGTTTTGGGGCTGGCAGTGAAATTATAATTGATAATAAACAAGTACTTTTTGAACCATTAAAAAAAAGAGACACTCAATTTATTCAGCACATTGCCAAAGATTCAGGCTTTTCTTTAGAAGGAAGCAAAATGACATTTACGAATGAAAAAAACAGAGAAAGAATGTTGCAATTTAATACGGATAACCGTATGGGAAATCGTTTCTTATCTTTTCCAGATATTTCAACAATGACCGACGATGATTACAATCAAGTCATGAAAGTCAGCATTCATTTTGACTCACTTTCACAAAGAGAAGAAATATTAAGACAAATCCCTAAACATTTAACATTCACAAACTTCTTGCATCTAGGCGGAGAAATCACACATTCAGAATACAATAAAGCTACGGCTATTCAGTTTGTCAAAGACTACTACAGTGAAGAATATGAAACAGTTGCGATGGGTGATTCTGAAAATGATTTACCAATGTTAGAATATGCTGATATTTCAGTTGCGATGGGAAACGGTGTCAAAGAGGTAAAAGAAAAAGCCGACTATGTCACAGATAAAATTGACAATGACGGCTTATACAAAGCTTTTAAATATTTAAAGCTATTTTAGAATCAGAAATGATTCTTTTTTTACTGTTGTTGTTCTTTCATTACATCTGCGTATTTTCTACGACCTGGATATAAGTTATCAACATAGTAACGAACTGTTAAAGTTCCAGCAACCTTAGTACGAATCTTAGGCTCTACAATAAAGCCATCTCCTTCTAACATTGCATCTAACATTGCTTTGCAGCAACTTGCTAAATTTTTTACCCCTGGTTCACATTCATTCATAAACTCTTTGGCATTCACTTCGATGTATAACCACATTTTATCATGAGCTTCTTGTTTCATTTCCTGTAAACGAGCAGCATACTGTTCTTGAGTCCATTTTTCCATAATCACGACATCCTTTCTTATATCCTAATCATACATCATTCTAATCAATAACTCAAACTTTGGCCTTTATTTACAGTTACATTTGTCACGTTATTTACAAATTGTGCAAAATAAACACAATTGGAATCGTTACCACACACGAAACACTTGTCAAGAAGATAGCTTTACTAGCAAGCGTTGCATCCTCCCCATACATAAATGCATATACACTAGAATTACTTGCCACTGGCATACACATAATGAGTATAAGTGTATTTTCAATCAATGGATCCATCTGAAATAAAGAAAGAGAAAACATATAAAACAAAGGTAATAAAATCATTTTAAATATTGTAAATGCCCATACTTTTACATCCAACAACTCTTTGATATCCATATTCACTAAACCAGCGCCAATAACCATCATAGATAGTGGCGTTGTAACATTACCAATATACGTGCAAGTCTGTGCCAAGACATACGGAAGCTTAATATTAAAGATACAAAGGACAAGCGCAATAATGGAAGCAATCATCGGACCATTCATAAATTTCTTAAGCGAAAAACCTCCCTTACGAAATAAACTCTCTCCATATCCATACATTAAACAGTTTAGTGGCAATAAAAATAAAGCTCCATAAAGCATGGCTTGATCCCCTAATATGGCTTGAATAGCGGGTAATCCCATAAATCCGGCATTGGTAAACAGAATCATAAATTGCCAAAGGGATTTATTTTCTTGAATGCGTAAAACTTCTACAATAACTTTAGAGACAATCCCTGTAAAGATTGTGAAAATTGAAAAAATAACAAGTACATTGAACAGTTCATTTCCAGTAAATGGAGATCCATTTTTAACCGAACTAATAATCAAGCCTGGAATCCCGATTTTTAACAAGATATTTGATGCATATACATTTACTTCGTCATTAAAGATGTTCTTTTTAGCTCCCACAAAACCAACAATCATAATCAATAATAAAATAGTCATTTGTATAACAATTGTTGTGATATTCATAAAAATCCTCTTTCCTAAAAACAAAAGGACAACAATGTGTTGTCCTACATTTGTAAAGATAATAAACCTAAGCCGTCTTATTGTCAATTTGGATTGACCATTGTTAGTTGTACCTTTTGTTTCTCCTGATCAATATTGTATACCCATACCGTAACAATATCTCCTACAGAAACAACATCACTTGGATGTTTTACTCGTTTTGTACTCATCTTTGAAACGTGAACTAAACCATCTTCGTGTAGTCCAATATCGACAAAGGCACCAAAGTCAACCACATTACGAACTGTACCTTCTAGCTTATCATTAATATGTAAGTCTTCGATTTCCAATACATCTTTTCTTAGTAATGGCGCATCATATTTATCTCGATAATCTCTAAGTGGCATACAAATCGCATCTAAGATATCCTTCAATGTATAACTATCTAATCCTGTGTCTTGCATCAATTGTTTTGTATCACAATTAGAAATCACGTCTTTTGCCTTTTGTGTTCCCAAATCCGAAGTATCCAGACCTAATTCTTTCAACAATACTTTTGTTGCCTTATACGATTCAGGGTGAATACTTGTACGATCTAACGGTTCTTTTCCATCTTCAATACGTAAGAATCCAGCTGCTTGTTCAAAGGCTTTTGGACCAATCTTAGGGATCTTTTTAATTTGTATACGCGATTCAATTTTTCCATTCTCTTCACGATATGACACAATACTTGATGCGCTCGCATTATTTAATCCCGCAACATTTTTAAGTAAAGAAACACTGGCTGTATTGATATTTACGCCCACGCGGTTAACAGCTTTTTCAACTACGAAATCCAAACGTTCTTTTAATCTTGCGGTTGGCAAATCATGTTGATATTGACCAACACCAATCGATTGAGGGTCAATCTTGATTAATTCTGAAAGTGGATCCATCAGTCTTCGTGCAATAGAAATAGCACTTCTTTGTTCAACATGTAAGTCTGGAAATTCTTCAATAGCTAATTTAGAAGCACTATATACGCTAGCGCCTGCTTCAGAAACAATGGTATAGGATACTGGTAAATTAAATTTCTTGATTGTATTCGCAACGAAAGCTTCACTTTCTCGACTTGCTGTACCATTGCCAATCGCAATTAAATTCACATGATATTCATTGCATAATTGAACTAATTTTTGTTCAGACTCTTTTACTTTTGCGTTTGGCTGATGTGGATAGATCACATCGACTGTTAATTTTTTACCAGATGCATCAATAACAGCCAATTTACATCCGGTTCTAAAGGCCGGGTCAAAGCCTAGAATTACTTTATCTTTCATAGGTGGTTGAAGTAGCAACTTCTCTAAGTTCATAGAAAATACGTCAATACTTGATTCATGTGCCTTTTCACTTAGAGCAGAACGAACCATTCTTTCAATGGAAGGATAGGCAAGTCTTTTTAAACCATCTAAAATAGCAGCACGAACATATTCACTTGTACCACTGTTAGTAAAGCGAATAAATCTTCGGCATACCCAGTTTTCAATATATTCTTCATTAAAAGAAATCGAAACATTTAATACTTTTTCTTTTTCCCCTCGATCAATGGCCATAACTCGATGCGATGCTAAAGTATTCACTCTTTCTGAATAGTCATAATACATCTTATAGACTTTATGATCATCTTCATGATCTTTCTTTTCACTTGTGACAATACGACCAAAGTTTGTCATTGAATCTAATATTTTATTACGTACATCTACATCATCACTCACTTTTTCGGCAATGATATCACAAGCACCTTGAATAGCAGCGCCTCTGTCTTTTACATTTTCATTGATGTAAGCATCCAATTCTGTTTCTTTAAAATAACGTGGAAACGACATGAATGTATCGGCTAATGGCTGTAGACCATTGGCAATCGCAACACTTGCACGCGTCTTTTTCTTTTGTTTGTAAGGACGATAAATATCTTCTACTTGTGATAGTTTTGTACATGCATTGACATTCTTAATAATTTCATCATCCAATTTACCTAATGTTTCAATACGAGCTAAGACTTCTTCCTTACGCTTAGCTAAATTCACTTGATACGCATAATTTTCTTGAATGACACGAATTTGTTCTTCGTCCAAACCTTTTGTACGTTCTTTACGATAACGCGCAATAAAAGGAACTGTAGCTCCTTCTTCTAATAATTCTAATGTATTCTTAACTTGCGAAATTGAAATATTCAACTCTTTCGCAATTAAGGAAATTATATTTTCATCCATAGTAAAACCTCATTTCAACTCTATTATTATACCAAAGATTAGAATACATTATTTAAAGATTTTCCAACAAAAATGGAACTGCGTAAATAGGCGTTAATTCCAACATCCCATCTTTCGAAAAATCTTTCTGTGAAAACAAGAATCTTCGTCCTACTTCATGCGAATATTTCTTGCAAAATTCATCCATTGAAATATGACTCTTTGTTGCAGATGATTTAACTTCAATTGGAATGATTTTATTTCTTGAACGTATTAAAAAATCAATTTCATTACTATGAGTACTATTCTCTTTTCTCCATGAATGATAGTATAAATTATTGCCACTATTTACAATGATTTGTGCGATTGCATTCTCATACATATAACCTAAATCGGCCGATAACTTATCACTCAACAATTTTTTATAAATATCTGAAGATAATCCTTTCCCGCCATCAAATATCATTGTTGTAAACAATCCAATATCAGAAATATACAATTTAAAAGTTTCTGGATCTCTTGTTTGTGCTAAAGCAATACCAGGTTGTGCAACATTGTAACATGGCAAAACTATTTTGGAGTCAATTAAATCAAATAAACGTTCCTCATCTTTAATTTGTCTTCGGCTATTAGTTGCTTCTGTTATTTTAAATCTATTTCTCTTCAATGCTAATTGACTAGGTATTGATGCATAAATATCAGATAATCTACCAGAAGGATCTATTTTTTTTAAATCATCTTCATGTAAAGAAATAATATCTCTTTTTTCTTTATCTACTGCATCAAGATTATTCGTTTGTAGATAAGTGGAAACGACTTGAGGCATCCCCCCAATAGCCATATAAATACGAAAATCGCGCATTAACTTACGGTTTGTCATATCACCTATAGCAGCATTCTTTTCAACTAAAGTTCTTATACTATCCGTACTTTTTTTCAATGCCCAATTAAATTCCTCATAATCCATCGGAAACACATTAATTTTATGTTCTTCAGAAGGAATTAATATCTCTCGTACATTTTTCTTAATTGATATCAGTGACCCCGTCTCAATATAATGATACCTTCCATCTTTTACTAGATGTTTAATAGCTTGTCTAGCCTTTGGAAAAAATTGTACTTCGTCAAAAATAATGGCAGATTTAGATACTATTAAATTAATACCTGTCACTGTTTGTAATCGCAAGAAGAATATATCCAAATCCGAAATATCATTGAATACTTCTAACAATTCTGTAGATATATTAGAAAAATCTATAAATATAAAACTTTCATACTCATTTTTTGCAAATTCCAAAGCAATTGTGCTCTTACCTACACGCCTAGCTCCCTCTAATAAACAAGCTGACCGATCTGCATATTTTTCTTTCCATTCCAACAATTCATTATATACTTTCCGCTTAAACATATATCCTCCAGTCATGAAACTACATTATTTCAATATCACATTAGCAGAAAAACGTTATTATTTCAATATTTTATTCCGCTTAAAACGTCATTATTTCAATGTTTTACTTCATATAAAACGTCGTTATTTCAATGTTTTACTTCATATAAAACGTCGTTATTTCAATATTTTAACAATAAATATAGTAATGATGTTTGAAGTCTCATCGTTTGATTGGAAGTTTTAAAGGATTTTGGAGTCGTAGAATTAATGATAAAGATCGTTTAATATATAAGATTGATGAAGGAGCTATATATATAATTAGTTGTAGGCAACATTATACTGACCACTAAAGAAGTGAATTTTCACTACTTTTTCTTGACCACTTAGTCTTCTATTTTAACCACTTACTTTTCAAGACTATACTTTTAATATTCCTTGTGGAATAATAAAGCCATGAAAGTAAGAATTGAGATTGATGATTCATTAAACGAAGATGAAATCGTCATACGTACAAAAGAATATACTGAGGAATTGAAGCAATTACTTTCTGATTTTAAATCAAAGCCTAGTATACAATTCTTTAAACAAGATACAGAGTATTATTTGGATTTAGATGCGATTCTATTCTTTGAAAGTGATGATGGAACAGTCTATGCACACACAACCAATGATATGTTTTCTACAACACAAAAGTTGTATGAATTAGAAAATATATTGCCAAACTCCTTTTTAAGAATTTCTAAATCTACAATAGTGAATATTCAAAAAATATATTCTTTATCTCATTCTGTATCAAGTCATCTTATTACTTTTCAAAATAGTCATAAACAAGTGTATGTATCAAGAATGTACTACAAAGTATTAAAGGAAAGAAGGAATCATTTATGAAAAGAAATTGGTTTTGGGGCATTATTTGTATTCTAAGTGCCATTTTAATTTTTGGGAATCTATTTGGTTTTCTACCATTTACATTTAGTCTATGGAAAATTGCAGGAACTCTTATCTGTCTATCCGTTATTATCGACGGAATCAAAGAAAGAAGCTTCTACAGCCCCTTATTTGGGATTGCGATTATTTTCTTTTTATTCAAAGAAGATTTAGGTTTTGAAGATATTTCTCTATGGCTTCTATTATTAGCTACTTGGCTATTAGCTTGGGGACTTACAAGCATTATTTATCCCAAAACAAGACACATTGAAATAGAAGATATTGAATATTCTACAAATTCTATCATCAATATTACTTCTAGTTTTGGTGAAAAAGTTCAATATATTCAAGCCAATGATCTACAATATGTGACCATTGATTCAAAGTTTTCAGGATTGAAGCTCTATTTTGATCAGGCTACCATTCAAAATCAAGCTACGATTGAAATTGATGGAAACTTTACAGGCATTCAACTCTATGTACCTAAAGAATGGAATGTACAAAGTCATGTTCGTGCCTTCTTTGGTGGAGTTGATGAAAAAGGACAGCCATCATCAAGTGGCTATCCTACATTAAATATCACAGGTCGTGTTCATTTTGGTGGAGTTGAAATTCATTATATCTAAGAAAGACAATTAACGTCTTTTTTTATATTCTGTATCATTTTTTGCGAGAAGATACAAACAATATTGGTTCATACTAATGCCTTCTTCTTTGGCATGCATGGATAAGGATCTATGAAGACTTTTAGGTATTCTTAATTTAAATTGTCCTGAATACGATTGTAGATCACTAGGAAGCGGAATCTCTTTTCCATCTTCTAACATGCCTAAAATCCATGTTTCTTTTGCGTCTTTGGCTAGCTCTAACAAGTCATCTAATGAATCTGAACATGTCATACATCCAGGAAGATCCGGATAAGATAAGACATACCCTCCTTCATCTTTATCTTCAACAATTTCCATACGATACGACAGATTCATGTAGTAGTTGAGTTCTTGATTCATCTTCCTTCATCTCCTCTTCTATCACTTTTTTAATCATTTTTACATACACCTTTTTTATAGGTTTATGTCTTGGAATCACAATACGACTACATCCAGGTTTTACAAACGAGTAATGACTCGATCCACCTTTAGGTTGTTTGATCTCATTTCTATATTCTTTCATCACTTTAACTATCTCTTCGAAACGAATATCATGATCCAATTCTAAAAAACTTTTTAACAGTTTATCTAAAGAAGACATCTTTTCACCTCCATTATATTTGGTGTCATATTTGGTGTCAACCATCTTTTGTTGATGATTTCTTTCCTTAATTAACGTCAACTTCTCGTAATTTTTATACATCTATACAAAAAAAACATCCCGTTGTGCTGTCACAACGGGTATTCTTTATGATTCATTCAATACTTGTACTATTTTATTGACTTTATCCATGTAGTCTTTTTCTGTTACACCAACTGCACCTAATATTTTTTTCTGCCTGCTAGTCAAGCTATATCTTACGTGATATTTATTATCCGAAAGTTTTGTTATCCCCAGTCTTTCATATTCTCTTATTACTTTTGGTACTGTATTTTCTTTGCGGTTCTTTTTGTACATTGGCTTCAACGCCTGATATATTTCGTTTCTTATTATGAGTGCTACAAACGATATAAACACCTTGCTTTCCAGCTTTTCTGTATCATGTACTCTGAATACATCAAATCCAAGGTAGCTCTTTTCCATTCTGAATGTCTTTTCAACGGCATCTCTGTCTCTGTATATGCTTAATGCTTCTGCTGCATCCATCTTCTTTGATGTTACGATCACAAAATAACCTACCTTGTTCACCATTTCCTTGATTTTTTTCTCTTTTCTTTGATACGCAAATAAATATCCATTATCATCAAACTTTACTTTATAATATCCTTCATATGTCTTTACATCTTCTTTTCTCTGTGTCTTTCTTTGCACTTTTCCTTCCATTATTTCATCCATCTTTTTGTATCGGCCATTGATGATTATTTTATCTTTCTCCGCCTGGATCCCATCATAATATACATGCACATACTCTGTTTTGCCCGTTCCAAAAAGATCTTTTTCTAATGTCATTCCGTACAGTTCATGTTCGTCAATATAATTTGTATATCCATTCCGTAATATAGCCTGACATTCTTCTACTGCTTCTTGTACAAATCTCGCATTTCCTTTTGTCATCAATATGTAGTCATACCCATTTTTTTCAAAATAACGAATGTTCTTTATTGAAAAATATCCTCTGTCCAATATAAACCCCATATTTTCACATTCATAATATTTCGCTCTTTCTACCATTTTTTCACATTCTGTATTGTCTATGATACTTCCTGGATACAGCGAATAAAATAATGGCTTGTTCCCAGTTTGATTATATCCAAGTGACATGTTTACTTGCGGAAGGTCTGGGTTATCTTTCGCGTGTCCATACTCTGCCAGTTCAAGATTTCCTGCAACACAGTTCATGTTCGTTGAATCATAGGATATATAAATATCTTTATCTGCATGCATTTTTACCCATGCTCTTATAAACAGATCCATATCCTTTATATTCATATTGTCAAACAGTCTTCCAATTGTACTGTCTGTAAAATTACTCTCATTAAACAATGCATGATGGTAACCATAATCCTCAAAATACTGCATAACATTATTTTCTGTCATCATCATATATGTAGCTAGATCCAGTATCTTTTCCCACTGTTCCGAAAATACACTTTCAAGCACATCCATAAGCTGTGTCTTTCTGGCAATCGCATCTACAACGACAAAAGGACCACAAGATACAGTATCAGCTCTTTCACCAGGAACATCAAGTTCAACAGGCTTACCATAAAGATCAAAATAATTCTGATTAGGAATCAACATTCCTTTCTCATTTAACTTTCCAATCGCAATTCTTTTAGGTCGCGAACATTTAAGTTTTGAAGAATATTCAACCCTCTGTGTCAGATACACATAAGTACCACTTTTAGTTCGAACTGTGACAGTACGTTCAGGTAAATCAACCGGTTTATAATCAATCATAAAAAGACCTCACAAGATGTATATTTTATACATCTATTATATCACAAACCGAAGCATAAAAAAAGCCCATTTCAGCTTTATTTAAAGCCATTTGGACTTTCTAAAATCATTTGAAATTATAGATGTTTATAAATCACGAGAAGTTGACGAATTAAATCAGATGCATGTGAAAAAGATATTAAAAGTCAAAAAAAGAAGTCGTTAAACTTCTAATTCAACACATTTTCTTTTGAACTGTACGTATTGTACTGATCCATAATGGAATTAATACCAGTGTAGCTGCAACCCATGCAGTTTGATCGGCCCATGTGATCGCATTATATTTGAAAATAGGTACAAAACATAAGGCTACGATACAACGTGCAATCATTTCTACAAAGCCTGCAAGCATAGCTCGAGCAGAATAGCCAAGTCCTTGAACGGACATTCTTGTTGTGATCAAAATTCCTAAAACAGGATAAAAGTAGCCCATTCTTCTTAGATACAAAGCACTCGCATTTAACACTTGTGATTCATTGGCGCTCACAAACATCATACTAAGAATTCTTCCAAAGAAAACCATTACGACGCATGCGAATACACCATATAAAATACTCACCATTACGCCTTTATGATATCCATCCTGGATTCGTTCTAATTTGTAAGCTCCATAGTTTTGCGAAAGGAATGTAGAAACAGCTGCACCTAATGCATCAAATGGACACATCATCAATGATTTAATACGCATACCTGCTGTAAAGCCGGAAACATAAATGGTTCCCAAAGCATTGTTAGCCGACTGCATGACCATTGAGCCAATGGCGGTAATCGAAAACTGTAATCCCATAGGAACACCCATAGCAAGTAGTTTTAGAGAATGTTGTTTATCCACATAACGACTTGATTTAGGAATATGTAAAACATTGACTTTAAAAGCAATCAACAATAAACACAAAATACCACTTACGGCTTGGGCAAAAATGGTGGCGATGGCAGCCCCTGCACATCCCCATTTCAAAACAAGAATGCAGAAAAAATCAAGGCCAATATTTAAAAATGCAGAAAAAGCTAAAAAGAGAAATGGTGTTTTTGAATCTCCAATAGCTCTTAAGATAGCTGATAAATAATTATAAAGTAATGTGAATGGTATCCCTGCAAATATGACAACCAAATAGGCATAGGCATCTTTAAAGATTTCATCATTGACTTGTAAAATATGAAGAATGTCTGCACAAAACACAACGACTAAGATGGATACCACAAATGCTGTAATGGCTGTCCATATCGCTCCTGCATAGATATAAGTGTGCATTTCATCGAGCTTTTTTGCTCCGAAACTTTGTGAAACCATAATCGCAAAGCCTTGGCATATTCCCATACAAAATCCTAGAATCAAAAACTGCACACTACTGCTTGCGCCTACGGCTGCCAATGCTTTAGAACCTAGTGTTTGCCCAACAATAGCCGCATCAACAACGTTATAAAATTGTTGAAATAAATTTCCTAATAATAATGGAATACTAAAATTCAAAATGAGTTTTAACGTATTCCCCTCAATCATACTCTTTTGCATATTCCCTTTTTTAAACCTCACCAAAAAAGAAGTCATTTTATTGACTTCTTACCAAGCTAATACTTCAATTCCTTTTTCTGTAACTAGAATTGTGTTTTCCCATTGTGCCGATAACTTTCCATCTTTTGTATAAGATGTCCAACCATTATCTTTATCAATATATAAATCACGAGTTCCTTGATTAATCATAGGTTCGATTGTGAAGACCATACCTGGTGCAATAACCATACCTGTATTACGAATTCCTACGTGATGTACATATGGATCTTCATGGAAAGCATTACCAACACCGTGTCCACAGAAATCAACAACAACACTGTAACCATTTTTGTGTGCATGTTCTTGAATAGCAGCACCAATATCTCCAATGTATCCCCAAGGACGTACGGCTTCTTTACCAATTTCTAAGCATTCTTTAGTCACTTCAACTAAGCGTTTTGCCTCTTCACTTACATGACCAATACAGAACATTCTAGATGCATCCGCAAAGTGTTTATGTACAATTGTAGTGCAGTCGACATTTATAATATCGCCATCTTTTAATACGACTTTCTCACTTGGAATACCATGACAAATTTCATTATTAATAGATGTGCAAACACTCTTAGGGAATCCTTCATAATTAAGAGGTGCTGGAATTCCACCCATAGCTGTTGTCTTTTCATACACCATCTCATCAATTTCCTGTGTTGTCATACCCACTTTAATGTTCTCAGCTACATAATCAAGTACAGCAATATTAATCTTACTGCTCTCTCTCATACCCTGAAGCTGTTCTTCATTCTTTATAATGCTTCTTGGTGGAACTTTGTGGAATTTCTTTCTGTACATTTCAATTTTCTTAT
>ENA-ORRQ01002406-ORRQ01002406.1-human-gut-metagenome-genome-assembly--contig:-NODE-2406-length-12275-cov-2.800327_pt1 | contig 12275 bp, 8 predicted proteins | sample MGYA00242177_ERZ509138 | MGnify/ENA primary metagenome ERZ509138 (study PRJEB26280, sample SAMEA2338628) | human gut metagenome | biome: human gut; feature: human-associated habitat; material: faeces...
CGCGCTGGTCGTGGCCGGGCACGCCCATGACGATGCCGGTGCCGTAGCCCATGAGAACGTAGTCCGAGACGAACATGGGCAGTGCCTTGTGCGTCACGGGATTCATGACCTCGATGCCCTCAAGACGGACGCCGGTCTTTTCCTTGTTGAGCTCGCCGCGCTCAAAATCGGATTTATGCGCAGCCTCTTCCTGATAGGCGGCCACGGCGTCCCAGTTGGCGATGTGCGGCTGCCACTGCTTGAGAAGCGGGTGCTCCGGCGAGATGACCATGTACGTCGTGCCGAAGAGCGTATCAGCGCGGGTGGTATAGACGGTGATGTCGTCACCGACGTTGGTCTTGAACGTGATCTCGGCACCCGTGGAGCGGCCGATCCAGTTGCGCTGCTGGGTCTTGACGCGCTCGATGTAATCCACATCGTCCAGATCGTCGATCAGGCGCTGGGCGTACTTCGTAATGGCGAGCATCCACTGGCTTTTCTCCTTGCGCACAACCTCGCTGCCGCAGCGCTCGCAGACACCGTTGACGACCTCTTCGTTGGCGAGCACGCACTTGCAGCTCGTGCACCAGTTGACAGGCATGGTGGTCTTGTAGGCCAGGCCGTGCTTATACATCTGCAGGAAGATCCACTGCGTCCACTTGTAATAGCTCGGATCCGTCGTATCGACCGCGCGGTCCCAGTCAAAGCTGTAGCCAAGCATCTTGAGCTGCTTGGTAAAGTTGGCGATGTTGTTTTTTGTCACAATGGCCGGGTGGATATGATTCTTGATGGCGTAGTTCTCAGTCGGCAGACCGAAAGCGTCAAAGCCGATCGGGAACAGAACGTTATAGCCCTGCATCCGACGCTTGCGGCAGATGATGTCCATCGCCGTGAACGGGCGCGGGTGGCCGACGTGCAGGCCCTGGCCGGAGGGATATGGGAACTCGATCAAACCGTAAAACTTCGGCCGCGGGTCACCGGTGACGGCTGCAAAGGGCTTTTCTTCCTCCCAGCGCGCCTGCCATTTTTTCTCGATCGCCTGGAAATCGTACTTCATTGCATTCACTTCTCTCTGAAAAATCAAAAAATCATAAGTAGATTGCGGGGCGGCACGATCGTCGCCCCGGTTGGTTTTCTTTTGGTGCTCAGGCGCGCATGTCGGAGATGTCCACGACCTCCGCGTCACTCCAGAGACGCTCCAGATCATAAAACTTGCGTGCCTCGTCCTGGAACACGTGCACGATCACGCAGCCGTAGTCGAGCAGGACCCAGCTGCCGCTGCGGTGCCCCTCGCGGCGCAGGACCGGTTCGCCCACGTCGTCCGCCGCCGCTTCCACAGCGTCGGTCAGCGTCTTGACGTGCGTCGAGGAGCTGGCCGTGCATATGACAAAATAGTCCGCCAGCGTCGTCAGTTCCCGGGTCTTGAGCAGCTGAATGTTCTCGCCCTTTTTTGCGTCCAGCGCCTTGACGACGACCGCAGCGAGCTCGTTAGCAGGCATCATAATGCTACATCCTTCCTTTTCGTTACCATTTGTTTGGACCCTGGACGGTGCCGGAAGTGGCCACGACCTGCCCATTGGATTCATAGAGAATGTCCACATTCGCGGACGTGATCTCCGTTGTATACGGGTTGAGCCAGGTGTTGAGATACTCCAGCCACTCGTCCACGTGGATGAACACGTAGGACATGCCGTTTTTCACGCCGTTGTAGTTGGCCGGAATCGTCTCAAACGAGATGGCGCTTTCATCGAGCTTCAAAAACTCCTTGACGTAGAACATCACGTTGCCTGCCGACAGGTTCGTGGTGACTTCCTTCTCATAGATGTCAACGAGTTTGTTGAGGTTGGGGATGTTGTGCAGCTTCAAAAACTGGCTCATCATGGCCTTGAGCATCTGGTGCTGCACGTCGATGCGGCCGATGTCGCCGTTGGCATACGTGTTGCGGAAGCGGAACACGCCCATGGTCTGATAGCCATTGAGGTGCTGATAGCCCTTCTGCACGTGGATGCTCAGGTTCTGACTGGGATCGTCATAGTCCATATCAACCGGGACGTCGAAGTCGATACCGCCCATGGCGTCAATGAGTTCGACGAACACCTCCACGTCAAAGAGCGCATAACTATCGACCCGGTAGCCGAGAATCTGCTCCGCGCCGCCAATGAGCGCCTCCACGCCGTCCTTGCCGTTGTTCTCGGCCGCGGCGTAATACTGGTTCATCTTTTTTGGCCGGTAGGCCACATTCACAGCTGTGTCACGCGGGATGCTGACAAATTTCAGCGACTTGTTCTCCGTGTCGAGCATACCGACGAGCACAGTGTCCGTCAGGCCGGCCGCGCGGTCCTTGCCGGCGATAAGGAACGTGTAGCACCCCTTCTTGCGGCCGTCGGTGCTGACATCCACCCCGGCGTCCGGATTGCCGTCGCTCAGGCCGCCGGTCAGACTCGGCGGGCTGACCCAGTGGTTCATCAGGATCGCAAACTCGCCGATCAGCAGCGCCAGCACCACGACCACGATGACCGTGATGCGCACTTTTTTCTTTTTCTGGCGCCTAGCCTGCGACTGCGGCGCCTGCACGCGGTGATTCACCGCCGCCGACGCCTCGGAAAACGGGTCGTCCTGAAAGCCGCTGCCGTCGTCGTATCCATCGTCATAGCCGCCGTCGTAACGGTCGTAACCCTGATCGTCATATCCGCCGTAATCACCCGGATAGCGATCGTCACTCTGTCGTCTTTTCATATTCTTTTTCCCTACCCTGATACCAGTTTAATGCCTGCACCGTGTTCTCGTGCGGTGTGATGCCGCCGGCCTCCAGATCCTCGAGGCTCATCTTCAGCCCGAGCACCATGGCCGCGTCAAGATCGGTGTAAGCGAGCCGCCGCAGCTCGTCCACGCCGTCAAAATCCCGCGACGGCTCAATGTAGTCGGCCATATACAGGACCTTTTCGAGCATGGTCATATCGGGTTTTCCGGTCGTGTGCCAGCGGATGGCGTTTTCTATCTCAAGCGGCACGCCGAAACGGTTCTTGGCCACGGCAGCGCCGGTTTTGGCGTGCAGGAGCTTGGTGTTGGCCGTTTCGACCGTGTCGTTTATGATACCATATTTTTCAGACAATAGCAATTGGTCAGATAGCTCTAATTTTTTCGTGCAATCGTGCAAAATTCCGGCCTCTGCAGCAGCATCCGGGTCGCAGCCCCAGCGCTCGGCGAGGCGGCGCGCCTCGTGCTCGCAGCCCCAGACGTGGGAGATGCGACGCGGCTTGAGCATGGGGTAAGCCTGCTCGCGCAGCCAGTTGAGATCGGGCTTTGCGCCATAGAGCCGCTGCTGGATGATGTGTGCATACACATTGGGTGCAAGGTACTCGCTGCCCCGCCGCTGCGGCAGCAGCGCACGCACGGTCGTGCTCGTGACCGGGATCGGCTCGGCCGGCAGGGCGATAACGCGGGCGCCATACGTCTCGCGCAGGTAGGCGCTGAAGCGCTCCACTTCCGCGTGCTCATCGCCCGTGCGGGCGAGCGCGACAAGCGTCACCTGCCCGAGCAGATACCGAAAATCATGCCACTCCTCGAACGTCGTGAGCATATCCGTGCCGATGACGAGATACAGCTCCGCATCCGGATTGCACGCACACAGCTCACGCACGGTGTCGGCCGTGTAGCTCTTGCCGGAGCGGTGCAGCTCCATGTCGGAGACCTCCACGCCCAGCTCGCCGGAGAAGGCCAGCATCGTCATGAGCAGGCGCTCCGCCGGCTCCGGGCTGCCCGCCGCGAGCTCCTTGTGCGGCGGGATACGATCCGGGATGACAAGCGTCAGATCCGGCCGGATCGCCGCGCGCACCGCGCGCAGCGCGGCCGTATGTCCCAGATGTGGCGGGTTGAAGCTGCCGCCATAGATGCAGATCTTCATTTTTTCGCCTTTTTCACGAGCTCGATCTTCGGCTTCTGCTCATTGCGCTTATAGAGCACGAACTTCGAGCCGATGACCTGCACGGGTTCGGCGCGGCAGACCTCGGCGAGCTGGTCGCACGCCTCGCGCGCGGTCAGGAGCGAGTTTTCGAGCACGCGGCCCTTGACGAGCTCACGTGCCTTGAGCGCGTCGCTCATCTGGGTGATGATGTTTTCCGTGATGCCGCCCTTGCCGATGTGGACAATGGTGTCCTCCGTCGCGGCGAGACCGCGCAGCTGGGCGCGCTGTTTACTTGTCAGCATAGTAGTTCCTCAATTCTTCTTTCAGAATTTTGAGCGCATTCCCGCGGTGGGAAATGGCGTTTTTCTCTTCCAGGCGCAGTTCCGCCATGGAGCAGGCATAGCCGTCCGGCTGGAACACGGGGTCGTAGCCGAAGCCGTTTTCCCCGCGCGGGGCGAACAGGATGCTGCCCTCGCAGGTGCCGCGTGCGCGCAGGACATCCCCGTTCGGGAACGTGCAGCAGATGCACGACACGAACCGGGCCGTGCGGTCGGTGCAGTCGCCGAGGTTATGGAGCAGGAGCGTATAGCGCGCAGCGTCCGAGTCCTCGTGCCGGCCGGTATAACGCGCCGAGTGCACGCCGGGCGCGCCGCCGAGCGCATCGACCATGAGGCCGGAATCGTCCGCGACGGCGGGCTGCCCCGTCGCGCGGGTCACGGCGATGGCCTTCAGATAGGCGTTTTCCTCGAAGGTCTCGCCGGTCTCGTCGACCTCAAAGTCGCAGCCGGCCGCGCTCTGCGGGATGATCTCGATGCCCATGTCGGCAAAGATGGCGCGAAACTCATCGAGCTTATGTGCATTGTTGCTTGCAAGGATCATGACAGCAGCGCCTCCACAAATTCCGCGGGCTTGAACTCCAGCAGGTCGTCGATCTGCTCGCCGACGCCAACGTATTTCACCGGCAGCTGCAGGTCGTTTGCGATGGCAAAGACGATGCCGCCCTTGGCCGTGCCGTCGAGCTTCGTGAGCACGATGCCGGTGAGGTCGGCCGTGTCGAGAAACTGCTTGGCCTGGATGAGGCCGTTCTGGCCAGTCGTGGCATCGAGCACCATGAGCGTTTCAATATCGGCCTCCGGCAGCTCGCGGCGGATGACGCGGGTGATCTTATTGAGCTCGTTCATGAGGTTTGCCTTGTTGTGCAGGCGGCCGGCGGTATCGATGATGACGACGTCCATACCGCGGGCCTTCGCCGCCTGAATGGAGTCAAACACCACGGCGGCGGGGTCGGAGCCCTCTTCATGCTTGACGATGTCCACACCCGCACGCTGCGCCCAGACGGTGAGCTGGTCGGCTGCGGCGGCGCGGAATGTATCCGCCGCCGAGAGGAGCACACGGTTGCCCTCTTTCTTGAGCTGGGCGGCGAGCTTGCCGATCGTCGTCGTCTTGCCGACGCCGTTGACGCCGACGACGAGCACGACCGACGGCTGCGTCGTGAGCAGGAGCATGGTGTCCTGCACCTTGAGGATGCGCGTGAGGATCTGCACGAACTCTTTTTTCACCTCGGCGCCGGTGTGCAGCTTCTTAAGCTCGATGGCTTTGCGCAGCTGCGCGATGGCCTTGGTCGTCGTTTCCACGCCGGTGTCGGCGAGGATGAGCGTTTCCTCGAGGTCTTCGAAAAATTCCTCGTCGCCCGGCTCATAGGCGGCAAAAATGCCGGTCAGCTGGGCGTCCATCTTTGTCTTGGTCTTGGTCAGGCCCTGTTTGATCTTATCAAAAAATCCCATAGAACTATCTTCTCCGTTACGATATGGTTTTAGCCGCTTCATCCAGCGAAAGCTCGATGACGCGGGATACGCCTTTTTCCTGCATGGTCACGCCGAACAGATGGTCGGCCTCCTCCATGGTACCGCGGCGGTGCGTGATGACGAGAAACTGCGTGTTCTTGGCGAGGCGGCGCATGTACTGCACGTAGCGCGTAACGTTCGCCTCGTCGAGTGCAGCCTCGATCTCGTCCATGACGCAAAACGGCGTCGGCCGCACCTTCAAAATCGCAAAGTAGAGCGCGATAGCCACGAACGCCATCTCGCCGCCGGACATCAGGCTCAACGTCGAGAGCGCCTTGCCGGGCGGCTGCACCTTGATCTCGATGCCGCTGTCAAGCACATGCTCCGGATCCTCGAGCACGAGCGCGGCCTTGCCGCCGCCGAACAGCTCCAGAAACGTCTGGCGGAACGCCTGATCGATCGCCTGAAACTGCGTGGTGAAGATGCCCTCCATCTCCCCCGTCACGTCGGCGATGATGCCGGTCAGCTCGCGCTTGGCCTTGAGAATGTCGTCCCGCTGGCCGGTGAGGAAGGTATAGCGCGTGTTCACGCGCGTGAATTCGTCGATCGCGCCGAGGTTCGGTGTGCCCAGTGCGCCGATATTGCGCCGCAGCTCGGCGATCTGCCGGTTGGCCTTCGTCATGTTCTCGATCGGCTGGCGCAGCGCCTCGGCCGCCGTGCGGCTGAGCTCATAATTGTCCCAGAGCTTGTCGAGGATCTGCTTTTCCTCCATGTCCGCCGAGAGCTTTTTCTGCTCGAAGCGTGACACGAGCCCCTGCATATCCAGCAGGTCGCGGTTGCGCGCCTGCGCGTCGCGGTCGGTGCGGGTGCGCTGACCCTCCAGCTCCAGCTTGCGGCTGCTGCATGCGGCGAGCTCGCCGCGCAGCGTCTCTGCGCGCTGGCGCAGCTCGGCCAGGCGGCGCTCGTGCATCTGCAGGGTCTGCTGCAGCTGCTGCGTGCCGGCTTCTGCCTGCTCGATCTGGGCGAGGCGGGCCGTGCGGTCGCCGGTCATTTCCTCAAAGAGGTCGTGGATCTGCTGTGTGGTACGCATGATGGTCTCGCGCTCGGCATCCAGAGACGCCGACTCCGCCCGCAGGCCGGCCAGTCGGTCGGCCAGCTCCTGCCGGCGGCGGTCAAACGCGCCGCGGCCGAGCTCACTCTGATCGCGCTCGGCACGAAGCCGGGCGAGCGCCTGCTCCGCCGAAAGCGCGTCGGCACGGGCGGCCGTGATGCGGTCCTGATTTGCCTTCTGCTGCGCGCGGCAGGCGTCGATGGACGCATTCTGCCCCACGATGGTCTCCTGCGCGGCGTTTTTCAGCAGCGCGACCTGCGCCGCCTCGGACTCCGCCTTGTGCAGCGTCTCGACCGCCTGCTCCAGCTGCGCCTGCGCAGTGTCGAGCTGCGCGTGCGCAGTGTCGCGTGCCGTCTGCGCGTCCTCAAGCTCGGCCTCGCGCTGTTTTTTCTCCAGCGTGAGCGTATCCAGCGCTGCGCGCAGACGCTTGAGCTCATTTGCGCGCGAGAGGATGCCGCTGCCCTTGGCGGCGCTGCCGCCGGTGAGTGAGCCGCCGGCATTGACAAGCTGCCCGTCAAGCGTGACGATGCGGTAGCGGTGGTCATAGCGCTTGGAGATGGCGATGGCGTCTTTCATCGTCTCGGCCACGACGGTGCGGCCCAGAAGATTGCTGACGATATCGCGGTAAGCGGCGGCGCAGGTGACGAGCGTGTCGGCCACACCGACATAGCCCGGCTCCTGATCCGGCACGCTGTTTAAGTGCATGGGGCGGATGGTGTCGAGCGGCAGGAACGTCGCACGGCCGGTCTCGCGCCGGCGCAGGAGCTCAATGGCCTGCGCGCCGCAGCTCTGCGTATCGACGACGATATTCTGCGCCGCAGCGCCGAGCGCCGTCTCGATGGCGAGGGCGTAGCGGTCGCCGGTCTTGATCAGGTTTGCGACCGGGCCGCGCACGCCGCGCAGCGTCCCCTTTTCGGCCGCGTGCATGACAGCCTTGACCGCGCGGTTGTAGCCCTCGAAGTCTTTTTCCATCTCGGTGAGCATATGGATGCGCGACTCGGTGCTGCGCAGGTCGACCGTCAGGCCGGAGAGCCGCTCCTGCTGTTTTGTGAGCGCCTGCTCACAGGCAGAAAGACGCTGGGCCTTTTCCCTTTGTTCCGCGCGCAGGGCATCGCACGCGGTGCGCGCGTGCTGCTGTGCGGTCTGCTTTTCCTGCGCCTGTGCCTCCAATGCCGCCAGATGCTCGGCCGCCTCCGCGGCGGCAGTGGCGACGGCGTTTTCCTGATCGAGCAGCTCCTGCGATTTATCGGCCAGGAGCGTGATGCGCGTGCGGCACTCGGCCAGCGCGCTGCTCTGCGCGCTCTCTCTGGCGAGCAGCTCCGTGTACGCGCGCTCGGCCTCGCCGGAGGACGCCGCATTGCGGTCGATCTCGTCTAGCACGGATCGGATCTCCTGCGCGTGCTGCGCCTTTTCCGCCTCGATTTCCTGCAGACGGCGCTGCTGCGCATCAATTTGCGCCTGCAGGGCGCTGGCACGGTCGGCCTGCTCGGACACCTCCACACGCAGGCGCGCAATGCTGTCGGCGCTGTTTTGCAGGTTCGTGCGCACGACGGCCGCGGCGCTCTCGCACTCGGCGGCGGCACTCTCAGCCTCGGAGATCTGCTCGCGTGTGCGCTCGGACTCCAGATCCTTCTCGCGCATCTTCTGCGCGATGTTCTCCGACGCTGCATAGAGCTGCTCGAGCTCGCGCTGTGCGCCGGCGAGGTTTTCCTTCGCGGTCTGATAATCGCGGTTCACGGTCTCGGCCTGCGCGTGCAGCCGGTCGAGCGTCTCCATCCAGACGGAGACCTCCGCGCTTTTGAGCTCGTCGCGCAGGCGGAGGTACTTCTTCGCCGTCTCGGCCTGCTTGCGCAGGGGCACGACCTGCAGCTCCAGCTCATCGACCTTGTCGTTGATGCGCAGGAGGTTTTCCTCCGTGCGGGCGAGCTTGCGCTCCGACTCCTCCTTGCGGTAGCGGTAGCGCGAGATGCCGGCCGCTTCCTCAAAGATCTCGCGGCGCTCGTTGCTCTTGCCGGAGACGATTTCGGCGATGCGGCCCTGCCCGATGATCGAGTACCCATCGCGGCCGAGGCCTGTGTCCATGAGCAGCTCATTGATGTCGCGCAGGCGGCATGCCTCGCGGTTGATATAATATTCGCTCTCGCCGCTCCGGTAATAGCGGCGGGTGATCATGACCTCGGTGTTTTCGGTGTCGAAGATGCCGGTGCTGTTGTCTAGGATGAGCGACACCTGCGCAAAGCCCATGGGGCTGCGCTTTTCCGTGCCGCCGAAGATGACGTCCTCCATCTTGCCGCCGCGCAGCGTTTTCGTGCGCTGCTCGCCCATGACCCACAGAATGGCGTCCGATATGTTCGACTTGCCGCTCCCGTTCGGGCCGACAATTGCCGTGATCTCCTGGTCAAAATTCAGGCGCGTCTTGTCCGGGAAGGACTTGAAGCCCTGGATCTCCAATGCTTTTAAGTACACAAAATCCCTCGCATATCCGGCGCCTGCACGTGCAGGGACGCCGCTGATATATCAAATCAAAGTAATACAAAGTAGAGTATACCGCCAAAAATGCCATTTTGCAACGGCCGGAGTGCATTTTTTCAGATGTGAAAAAATGCCGGCCGCCTGTTTTTGCAGGCGGCTGTTTGCCGTTATTCGCTCAGCGTTTCGAGCGCGCAGCGGGCGGCGGACTGCTCCGCCTCCTTTTTGGTGCGCCCTGTGCCGCGGCCGATCTCGCTGCCATTGAGCAGCACGGCCATGGTGAACGTCTTGTTGTGATCCGGACCGCTCTCGGCGCAGACGGTATAAGAGAGCGTCTGTCCGGCGCGGCGCTGCACGCGCTCCTGCAGCTCTGTCTTGTAGTCCTCGACATGGTGGATCTCCCCCTCGGCCAGACCGTTGAGGATGTGCGTGAGGATAAAGCGCTGCGCAGGCTCGAGCCCGCCGTCAAGATACATGGCGGCGATGATCGCCTCCACCGCGTCGGCAAGGATGGACGGCCGCTCTCTGCCGCCGCTGCGCTCCTCCCCGTGGCCAAGGCGGATATAGTCGCCCAGATGCAGTGTGAGCGCCACGCCGTGCAGCGCCTGCTCGCAGACGAGTTCGGCACGCAGACGGCTCATCTTCCCCTCCGGCATGTCGGGATAGAGCTGATAGAGCCGCGTCGCCGTAACCATGCCGAGCACGGAATCGCCCAGAAACTCGAGCCGCTCGTTGCTGGTATAGCCCCGCGCGCGGTTCTCATTGGCATAGGAGCTGTGCATAAGCGCATTTTCCAGCAGCCGCCGGTCGCGGAACGTGTAGCCCAGGCGGGCCTCCAGCGCCTCCATCAGTCGCACTCCTTCGCCGCGTGCTTGTCCACACGCATGTAGGAAATATTGGCCGTGATATCATCAATAATGCCGGAATCGACAAAAGCGATCGCCTGACGGATGGCATTGTAGATCGCGCGCGCATCAGATGAGCCGTGCGCCTTGATGACAGGCTTGCTGATGCCGAGCATGGCCGTGCCGCCGACCTCGTTCGGGTCGAGCGATGCCTTGAGCGCGCGGAACTCGTCCTTGATGGCAAGGGCAGCCATCTTGGTCTTGAAGTTTTTCATGAAAATGCCCTTGAGCTGGCGCGTCATGTACTTGATGCTGCCCTCGATGCCCTTGAGCAGCACGTTGCCGGTGAAGCCGTCCGTGACGACGACGTCCACGTCGCCGCTGAACACCTGCGACGCCTCAACATTGCCGACAAAGCGGATGCGGCCGGCGGCGTCCGCCGCCTTGAGCAGCGGGAACGTCTCATGCTGGAGCTCCGAACCCTTGTGATCCTCGGTGCCATTGCTGAGCAGACCGACGCGCGGCGCGGCGATGCCGAGCATGGTGCGGGCATAATAGCTGCCCATATAGGCAAACTGCAGCAGATACTCCGGCGTGCAGTCGGCGTTGGCGCCGCAGTCGATGAGCATGACGCCCGCGTCGCCATTTGGCAGCACGGGGGCCAGCGCCGCGCGGCGGATGCCGTGGATGCGCTTGACGATGAGCGTGGCGCCGGTGAGCAGTGCGCCGGTGCTGCCGGCAGAGACGACCGCATCGCCCTTGCCGTCACGCAGCATGTTGAGCGCGACCGTCATGGAAGCGTCCTTCTTGCGGCGGGTGGCCGTGCTGGGGTCGTCGTCCATGGTGATGACCTCACTGGCGTCGATGATCTCGAGCTTGGCCTGTTCGTTGCGCAGGCAGGCCTCAATGGCGGCGCGCTGGCCGACGAGCACGATCTCCGCGCCCAGCTCCTGCTGCGCGTGCACCGCGCCCTTGACGATCTCGTCCGGGGCGAGATCACCGCCCATTGCGTCCACAAGAATTCTCATAGATGAAAAACCTCCTTTTGTTTCAGCCCGTCCAGGATCTGGAGGCTGCGCGCCGAGATCTCCGCATTCTTGTTGCGCTTGCCGCGCACACGGTGATCCAGCGGTGTGATGATGCCAAAATTGATGTTCATGGGTTGAAAATCGCCGACGCTGCCGCCGGAAATGTACAGGGACAGCGCGCCGATGGCCGTCTCCTGCGGGAAATCGACAGGCTCCAGGCCGAGCAGCTGCGCGGCCGTCTCAATGCCGACGAGCGCGCCGGACGCGCACGACTCCACATAGCCCTCAACACCGGTCATCTGCCCGGCGAAGCGGATGCGCGGGGCTCGCCGGAGGCGGTAATACCGGTCGAGCAGCTGCGGAGAATTTAAATAAGTGTTGCGGTGCATGACGCCGTAGCGCACGAACTCCGCGTTCCGCAGCGCCGGAATCATGGAAAAGACACGCTTTTGCTCGCCGAACGTCAGATGCGTCTGGAAGCCGACGATGTTATACAGCGTGCCCTCGGCGTTGTCGCGCCGGAGCTGCACGACGGCATAGTTGTCCCGCCCGGTGCGCGGGTCGCGCAGGCCGACCGGCTTGAGCGGGCCGTAGCGCAGGGTGTCCTCCCCGCGGCGGGCCATGACCTCGACCGGCATGCAGCCCTCAAAGACCGCGCCGTCGTCAAAGCCATGGATGGGCGCTTCCTTTGCATTGCGCAGCTCCTGCACGAAGGCGGTGTACTCCGCCTGATCCATGGGGCAGTTGACATAGTCGGCCGTGCCCTTGTCGTAGCGGCTGGCGAAAAAGGCGCTGTCCATGTCCACGCTCTCGAGCGTGACGATGGGGGCCACGGCATCGTAAAAATGCAGATCAAACTCCGGGCAGAGGCGCTGGATCTCAGCGGCCATGGCGTCGCTCGTGAGCGGGCCGGTCGCGATGACGACCTCCCCGTCCGGGATGGCGTCCGCCTCGGCGCGCTCGACGGTGATGTTCGGGTGCGCGCAGATGCGCTCCGTGATCTCGCGGGCGAAAGCCTCACGGTCGACGGCAAGCGCGCCGCCGGCGGCGACACGGTTATGATCCGCGCTGGCGAGCACGACGGAATCGAGCCGCCGCAGCTCCTCCTTGAGCAGACCGACGGCATTGGTGAGCTCATCGCTGCGCAGGGAGTTG
>ENA-ORRQ01002416-ORRQ01002416.1-human-gut-metagenome-genome-assembly--contig:-NODE-2416-length-12231-cov-3.907934_pt1 | contig 12231 bp, 11 predicted proteins | sample MGYA00242177_ERZ509138 | MGnify/ENA primary metagenome ERZ509138 (study PRJEB26280, sample SAMEA2338628) | human gut metagenome | biome: human gut; feature: human-associated habitat; material: faeces...
AAAAACTGTGTTAAACTACTTTTATTGTAGCTTGACACAGTTTAGTTTACACTCTTCCCTAATGCTCTTGTTTCTGTGCCAAAGCATCGTGGCACAGAACAAAACACCTACAAACGATAGCCCAAGCCAAAACGACTTGGGCATCTTTGCTTTGCCACCCTTTGAGCGAGCTGTGCGGTGCATCAAGTATTACGAGGGATGGCACGATATTAAGCGCAATTATCCCTATATCGGATGGGGACATCGGATATTGCCACATGAAAAGTTCAAGAAGAATCTTACTTATCAGCAAGCCGATTCTCTGTTACGCTCCGACCTCACCAAGTTATGTGCTATGTTCCGCAAGTATGGAAAGGACTCACTACTCCTTGCCGTACTTGCCTACAATGTCGGACCCTATAAAATATTAGGGAACAAAAGATTTCCGAAGAGCCGTCTCTTGCAAAAGATTGAACGAGGATTGTGTGATATAGAAAAGGATTATCTTGACTTTTGCAGATGGAGAGGCAAATGCATTCCGTCCATCAAAAGACGAAGAATGACAGAACTTCAACTGTTATACATCCCATAAAATACGATAATACTCCAGTGGGCATCGAAGTAGTTCTGCGTTGCCAATCGAAGTTATACTTCATCGGCACTTCAAGTATATTGGCTTAAAAACATACAAAAGTTGTATAAAAACAGCATTTGTGTACATAAAATTTCTGAGATGTTAAAGAATTTAGAGTTAAATGAGTTTAAATTCATATTAAATATTGATATTTTCTGTCATTTCTTGTCTTTTCTCAATAAATTTTCGAACTTTTACAGTCGGATTTTATAGCCAGACCGCAGTTGTCACTGTAAGACGAGTTCTTTCATGATAACCGAGTCGGCAGCCTACGCCGTGCTGAGTGTAGTGAAGTCAACCATGACATATCTATACGAAAGCGGGCTTTGGGTGGGAAGACAATCCAGACATAATGGAAGGCGTTTATCGACGCTGTGTTTGAGACACACTGAAATCTTCCAAAACAATCAGTATCAAAGTCTCGAATATGGTCAACGGTAGATGTCCCGGGTGTGATTATATCAATCCCGTGGAGACCTTGTAAGCATGAATTGTACCCTTTTGGGTGCAGTTAAATGTTTTATATAGGTCTCTTTGCGGTAGCGATTTTCATATCGGCGTGGGCTCTGACGTTGTCTGTTCGACTTTGATAGGCAGTTGGAAGAGCCTCAGTGTGTGGAATGGACAACAGGACGATTCCACGCTCTTTTTTTGTCGCAATTTAACGGATTTCTGTCTAGAAAAAAGTTAGCACCGATATGAAAGTCGATGAATGGACATCAGAAGATGTACACACCTCAGGAGGTGGTGAATTCCCTCCTTGTGCTGGACTTACCTCCAACGCCCTCCCCGAAGCTCAAAGCACAGTTTCCGCCGAGAGCTCACAAACAGGGGTGTCCACCAGATATGTACTTAGTGGAACTGGTGACGGAAGCACTTCACGACCAACAAATACTCGTTCTGTAAGGAAACCCAAGAATGTTCCTCATTGGTATGCGCTCCGTGTTACCTACGGACGTGAGAAGAAAGTCTACGACTATTTGGTCAGCAAGAATGTAGAGGCATACTATCCCACCATCACCACCGTCAAACTCGTTGACGGCAAAAGAAGAACCATTGAAGAATCTCGTCTTCCCAACATATTCTTTGCACGAGGCACAGAAGACGAAATCAAGTCATTCGTTTACGACAACGTAAACCTCCCCCACCTCCGTTTTTATTATAGCCATCTCCACAAAGGCGCACGAATCATCAAACGTCCACTTGTTGTCCCCGACAACCAAATCGAAAGTCTTAAAATCATATGCGCATCCGAATCAGAGAACATCATCATCGTTCCTTCTGGTGTAGAAAAATTTAAGACTGGTCAGACTGTGCGTGTCATCGAGGGTGCTTTTGCTGGACTTATCGGTAAGGTTGCCCGTTATCAAGGCCAGCAACGAGTGGCAATAATAATTGACGGGCTGTTAACTATCGCCTCCGCATACGTGCCAAAAGCGTTTATAGAAATTATTGTATAGATATATGAAAGAAAGTTTAACGCAATTTTTATTATTGTTGTTTTCTGCTATGTCTTATGTTAAGGCAAATCGTCATTACATTTATGGTAAGGGTTCAGACAGGCAATTGATGAACATAAAAGTACAACTACTAAATTCGAAATAAGGTGAAGAGTGGTGAAGAGAGGAGAGTACTCTTCACCACTCGCACCCCAGTGCTTATCGGGGTTTCAGGCGAAAAGGTGAAGAGTGAAGAGTTAAATCGAAAGTAGGGTTTTCTAGATATTCGCTTAGCGGAACAAGTTATGGAAGCATTTCAACCTCTACTTTTATACCATCCAAAGGAAACCTAAAAACGTTCAACATTGACATGTATAACAAATTAATAATTTATAATTATGGGAAGTTTTAATTACAAAAAGCTCATGTGGTCATTGCTATACTTAGCATTTGGCTCATTTAGTTGTTGGGCTACTGCAGAATCGTTGTTTTTGACATGGCCAGACATTCCTCTTGTTTTCTGCTGGGTTATATCAATTGGTTTCTTTCTTATTGCCTCTTTAGGATGTAAGATGATTGCTGATGCCTTTGACCATAGCAAGTATATCAAAAATCGTTCTTTCTCTTTATGGATGGGACTATTGATAATCTGTGTTTTTTGGTTGATTTGCAGTATGCCTACAAATACTCATACATTCTTGTATAGAGACATTGCGGCTTCTACTGTAACTGAAGATATTCAGAGTACAAGTAAGTATCTTAATCAATTGGCGACAAATGAGTTTGATACAAAAGCTTGTCAACAAGAAAAAGAACAACTAAAACATAGCGTGCAGACGAAGCTTAATGAACTATGGAATGAAATGAGCCATAGTGCCAATGTTGGCGTAGGTCCTGCTGCCAAAAAGATTATGTTAGATATTGCAGGAATCTTAAGTGACGGTCAGTTAGGAGTTCCTTCGGTTAAGAACAACAAGATTATGTCAGAACAAGAGTTGGTAACCTACTTTAAAGATTATTCAAGATTAGTTAATGGCGTTTTAAATGCACGCCTGTCACAAATTGATCGCGAATATTCTGGTAACACAAACAGATTTGCACAAGTAATCAGGACTGCAACAAATGCGAATAAGAATCTCGCTATATTGAAAAAAGCTATTGATGATGGCGATTACGATATAAACGAAGCAAAGACGGTTAACAAACAAATAATTCCAAGACTAAATGAGGGTTATTCATTGGTTAAGAATTATTCATCGAAAATTGTATTTAACCCATTAGCGGATAAAGCTCATTATGAAAATGATGGTCCATTTATCAAACACATTATAGGTGTATATAATCTTTGGGGAGATTTCCTGTCAGGAAACCTTCCTAGTAAAACTGGAAGTATGATTTTTTACATACTGATTTCCATCTTAGTAGATATAGCAGCATTCATATTCTTTACAAAAATATAATAATTATGCCATTAGATCCTAGAGAAAAAAAAGGTGTTGATTCATCTATCGAAGCTGGCCACAATAATAAAAAGCCAACTGACAACAACGTAGCCAATATCGCTGATGCACATATGGAGGTACATGCTACACATGAGCATCAGCCCACACACAGTACACCTTCCCTAGATGGTGAGGTGTTTATAGTAGATCCTGAACCGCCGATAGTCATTTTATATGGCCCTACGTCATGTGGCAAATCTATGACGCTAGTAAGATTGACCAGATGGTTAAGTCAAAATGGCTATACGATTACACCTGATCGTTCATTTAGATCTTCTACAGACGTTAAATATCAGAATAATTGTGACAACTTCATGTCTATCATAAATTCTGATATCGCACAAGATGGTACCATGGATTATATGCTTGTAGACGTTATAGAAATCTCTACAGGAAAGGTGAAGTGTAAGATATTAGAAGCACCAGGTGAGTATTATTTTGATTCGGTCAATATAGACAGAGAGTACCCAAACTATCTTGAAACAATTTATTCTGCTCCAAACCGTAAAGTGTGGACTTTCATTGTGGAGCCAGGATGGTTAGATCCAAATAACAGAGCTGCGTATGTTGCACGTATTAATGCTCTAACTATTAAGCCAAATGATAGAGCTGTAATAATGCTGAACAAGGCTGATAAAGCCCCTGGGGTGATTGACAATACCGGTTTCTGTCACAAAGAGGCTGCAATGGGGTATACAAATACATACTTCAGAGGTATATTTAATAGATTCAGAAACAGAACACCTATAGTAAATATATTCAAACCTTACAATTGTGGTTTTGCCCCCTTTGTAACTGGTAGATACCCATGGGTGGAAGTAGAAGATGGAACAGGCAACACGAAGAAAGTGAAGCAGTTTATCCAAGGCAACGATGAGTATCCTGCAAAACTATGGGAAGAGATTAAAAAGAGTTTTTAGTATGCAGTTTTCATATTATCTACATGGAACCCCCTATGGCTTTAAGTACGTGGGGAATCCTGATGAAGAGACTCAATTCTTCAAACGATATTATAATGGTAAAAGAGACATTGACGAGTTTCGTATAGAAACTCGTCAAGTCAATGGTAAATCGTATGTTTACTATACTTATATTCTTGGAGCCAATGTATACGATGGACAGAACATGCGTCCAGGAGCTTATATGGGTATAACAATACGATTGGACCAATATTATGTCCGTGCCAGAAATTTTTATCTGTTAATTGATAGCTTTTTCCATAGCTATTGGGAGAATGTTCTGCCACAAAATGGTAGCGACAGATACTTTAAGGTGACCAATTTTGAATCTTTAACAAAAGACTTGGAAAAATTGGAAGCACTTATAATGAATTGTTTTTCGCCAAATGATTTGAAGCCTTTGCAATCAATTGTGTATAATGCCACCCCAATAGACATTAATGTTGGAGAGGCGGACGATACAATTGTCTATAACTCAATCTTGCAAAATGGTAATGTCTCATTATCATTCTTACATGAAGTATCAGCCATTAGCAATATGCAGCAGCAAATTGATAGCAAGGTTAATGAGGCTGTCGCAACTGTAAAGTTGGATTATCAGAATGAGCTAAACAGACTGCAAAGTGCCTTAACTGCAGACAGGAAAAAGCTTACAGAGATGTCCAAAGAATTGGCATCAGCTTCAAAAAATAAAGAAAAAATTGATAGTATCAGCCGTCTGCTTGGTGTAAATCCAATTCAAAACCATAATAATATTAGTGCACTTGTAGATCCGAGTACTTCAGAAAGATTACCAGGAAAAAAAAGAAAATGGTATTTGCTGAAAGTATTAGTGACATTCGTTGTGGGGGGGATAATTATGTTGTTTGGATTACTCTTTGTAGATTTTCATCTTTCACACAAAATAGGAACGTTAACAGAAAAAGTAGACTCAATATCACATAAAGTAGACTCAATATCACATAAAAATGTCTCTGTTGAATCTAGTAAGATTAGTAATTTAAGTTGGGAAGTAAAAGGAGATGTCAATGGCAAATATCAGACAGATATACCTCTGCAATTCACTGTAAAGGAGGGTAAAAAGTCACTTTCTGGAAAATTCTCTGTTTACGATAATAACAATAACGAACTTGAAGGAATTATTGACAATTTGGGTCGGGCAACTTTTACAGGCGCAGGCATTTATACTATCGTCTTTTCTAATGAAGAGATTAAGAAGAGTGAGTATCAAATCCATATAGACGAATGACAAAATATATAGAATATTTTTTATGTACATTCGTGTGCATCTTGGTATCGTCATGTCATCAAAACGCAAAGGAAGTCCGTTTCAATGATTTGTCTGATGATATCGGAGAAACCGTGTTGCCAGATACTTCTTTTGCCGATGTGTCTGACAAGACTATAGCTGTTCAGCAAACATCATCTTCTGTTCTTGATGGCGAACAAATCTTCCAAAGATATGGCTCGTCCGTTTTCATGGTTTTCACCTCAGATGGCACGAATGAATATCAAGGATCGGGTTTTTTCATTGGAGAGGATGGCTTAGCCGTGAGCAATTATCATGTATTTAAGGGTACTGCTATTGGTCAAGAGTCAATCCACCTATCAGGTGATCAGACACAATACAAAGTGACTGAAATTATACATCGTGATGAAGTTAATGATTTCATTCTGTTTCGTGTAAATGTAAGTAATAATGGTTATATTCCACTATCTGCGAAGAAACCTGCTGTGGGAACAAAAGTTTATGCCATAGGAAGTCCACATGGTTTAGAAAACACACTATCGTCTGGTGATGTATCTCAATGGCGAACAGAGTTTTTGATGCAGACAAGTGTACCGATTGATCACGGAAGCAGCGGTGGTGCTTTAATTGATAAATATGGCGGCGCGGTGGGAATAACTTCTGGTACATTAGACCAAACGTCAAATGCAAATCTTAACTACGCTATAAGTGTAGAAGTCCTCAAACCATATCTGACATTCGATGAACAGTAAAATATATACATTCGGTTTGTTATCTTCAGGGTATAAGCAATACCCTGAAGATAACACTGTTTCCATATTCAAGAAAGTTTTGGCTCTTTCTAAAGCTGAAACCCAGATATGCACACATCGATATAGAAGTGCCATGTTTTATATATATACAAGGAAACTATCGAATGTGCAAAGTATAGGATTTTGCATTCAGATTACTAATGCGATATTAGATAAACCTTTGACCCTCTTTCCCATTTTTGAAGAACTAATTACAGAATTGGTAAAACAGGGTTCTGTAATCAGTCTTAATGAAAAAGGCAATATTGTTAGCAAAGCAAGCGGTTTTGTTGATAATCCTGATTCCATTGCGTTGGTTGAATCTTATTTGAGACTTTGCCTGGAAAAGCAGGAGGAGAACATTAGAGTTATGCCCCCGATAAACTATGCAGTTGCACAAGATTCTATCAAATACTTTAGCTACAAAGATGATGTGAAGAATATTTTCTTCGCTTCTTTCACATATGGCTATATGCTGATATTTAAGGGGGAAAATTACAACACTTCAGCGTTGAATGGAATCCAGTCTGTGATTGCAGGAAAGCAGAAAGAAATAGAAAAGCTATCAGTAGACAACGCTGAACTAAACAAAAGGGTTGTATCTTTATCAAGACAAAAAAAACAGTTTAAGAAAGTTATTTTTCTAACACTAACAATTATTGCTTTTGGCGTAGGTATATTCTATCTTCACGATAACCTTGCTAACACAAGAGGTGAGTTATCTTCCGCTCGTAATACAATTGTAGAAAGAAATGCGACAATATTTAAAAACAAGACCACAATCAAACAAAAAGAAAATAAAATCAGCGAGCTTAACACTTCCTTGCAAAACGAAAAGGCAGAGAATGATAAGTTAAACAAAAAGATTTCCGATCTAACTAGCCAATATCCTATAGCCATATCAGAAATAGAAGTCAACAGTGAAGAGTTTTCTTTTGATTACGATTCACAGGAAGAAAAGGAACTGACATTCACCCTCAAGGCAATTAACGAACGGAATGGTTATATAATCTCAAATAGTCACACACTGACATATTATGCAGATGGTGGTCATAAATCTTTGAGATTCAGCTCTAAATTAAATACCTCAGACTATTACTATGTAATTCTAATGTATGATGGCAAAATCATAGCAGGAAAAAGGTGGTAGAACTACTATAATTGAATAAAATGACAAATCCTTGTTCTATATTAAAAGAGTTTATCTGGAAACACTGTATATGCGTGTTGGTATTGGTTGCTGTGGCATTTGCTGCGGCCAACTATAAGGCTGTATTCGCTTGGCTATCTTATGAATTCGGAAACAATCTATGGAACATTTTGACAGCCATTGGTACATTGACTGCTGCGGTGGTGGCATATTATGCTTTAAATCAAGCAAAAAGGAACGCAGAACGTGCAACGTTTGATCAATATTTCTCACAACGTCTCGCAAGTATAAGAGAGACGGTGTTTGACGATAGACTTTCCAAGAAGACAATCTTCTACAGGTACAAAGGAAGTGACGGACAAAAGAAAGAGCAACAGATTATAAAAGAACTGCTCTCAGGGGACAAAGTACCAAAATGTGATTTGTACGGTTATGACACATGGGATATGTCGACATTCAAAACGTTTGTACATGGAATTATTGAAAGCCAAGAGATTCAAGGGCTTTCAACACGAGGCCTAAGAAAATACTGGGAGGTATTTTGTAATAGACTGGCGTACAACGCTGAGTTTCAGTTATGCTTTGGAGTCATATATAATGCAATAGAGTTTGTCCATCATTCCAACCAGCCAAAGGATGTGAAGCAAGAATACATTGGAATTCTGAGCCGCAGTCTTAGTCGCGATGTACTGTTTTGCTATATGATTAGTCTTTTCGATTATCATAATGCAAGTCCAAGTGAATATGGAAATATTTTAAAATCTTATGGATTTTTTCATGAACTATTCGCTGACAAAGAATACCAAAAGATAATAAAAGACGCCCTACCGCATGACATTTTTGCACTGTTCAATAACAAATAACTAGGTGTCCAGTTCGTTGTACAAATTTTAGTTCACTTTCCTAAACGTTTTGGTTCGTAAGTACTTAAATAAGGGCTTAAAAATCAGAATCGTTACCTTTGCTGCGAACTATGATCAAATGATTATGTATAGCAGTGAAGATTTTGATCTTATCTCCAGTACCAGACGGAGGTAATGCCCTAGGCATCTCCATTTAACAGTTCTGTTCACGTAATATATTCTATAAATGGTTAACAACTCAATCGAGAGCCGTCCGACGGGGATGTGTTCATCGTCATGTCTCGTGACCATCGTATAGTAAGACTGTTCACTTATTTTGTGTTTATACTCAATTTCAACTGGTTACTTTTATATCCGTCATCACATTTTAACAATAAAACTATAGATGGTGTGTGCGACACGAATAGCGTATGAGACAATGAAGAAGTATATTATTGTATTGTTGGGAATTATTGGTTGTGTATCATGTAATGATTCTTCACAAAGTCGTCGTTATATGCCGAGTCAGGGCTATACAGAGGAATCTGCTGATTATGTAGACGAATCTGAGAGTTCACAACAAGTGCAGTGCCCGATGTGTGGAGGAACTGGCGTGTTTGAATTTATGTCTGGTGATGTGATGGCTCCAAAACAAACTTGTACAGGATGTGGCGGAAATGGAATAGTTACAGCTGAAACAGCCCAGCAGATAATGGAGGCAAAGAGACAGGTTGACGCTATGATGGGTGGCGGTGGGTCATCTTATGGAGGTGGCGGAGGAAAGAGCGTCTCAGATATTCAATATGAGCTAAAGAAGGCTTATGAGACTTTGGAGGGTATGGAATATGACAGAGAAATGTGTACCAGCGTGACTCTCCGTCCTCAGTATGACCGTATGATAATTGAGCAAAAACAGAGGATTGCAGAACTTGAGCGACAGCTCAGCGAAGCATCGTATTGATCATGATAGAGGTTGGGCCCGACACGAATAAGGGTAAAAAAAATGAAACGATTAGTATTGTTATTTATTGCTTTCTCTTTGTTCTTGTGCGCTAATGCACAAATTAGAGATTCGTTCTTTGGAAGTAAACTTGGAGTGACAACAAAGAAGCAGTTATTGGATAATCTCAAGCAGTTAGGACATAAATGTCTGTATGATAAGGAGAATAAATGTTATTACATTGAAAAGGTAACATTTGCAGGAGAACAGTGGGAATCTTGTCAATTTAAATTCTACAAAGATACATTGTATTGTGTTGGCTTTGGTCTTCAGTCCGACAAGGAAGATGTTATTGATGTTTACAATCGAAACATAGAAAATGTTAGAACAAAGTATGTCAATATTGAGGGCAAAATGATAAGTGATAATCAAAACAATAAACTATGTTATTTTGATGATGGCATTACAATATTGGGTATAGATTATAAAATAGAAGAAGAGGGTAATTTCGCTACTCTGATATATCAAAGTAAAAAACTTATAAATCAGATTGATGAAGATGCATATAATGATATATAGCCTCTTTCCTGTTTGAATGTTTTTCTTGAAAGCATGAATGATATCATCTAATGTTTAGTACATGTTAATAGATAAGTTTACAGGTCTGATTCGATCTAATTTTAATTGGAAGAAGATACTTGTGTATAGTCTTCCAATTGTTACGTTCATTATAGGATTGATGGTGCCTTCACCGCTGTTTGACAGATTGCGTAAAGAGGTTGTTGCTGATGATGAGCAACAACTTGTGGAAGTTACGGGATTGATGCTTGCAGATGGAAGCCGTTATGACGGTTCCATTATAAAAGGCACAAAAACAAGGCATGGATTTGGACGATTGACAACCGCTGACAGTACTGTTTATGAAGGAAACTGGCGTAACGACAAGTTGCCTTATGGTCAGCGCACTTCACTATCGTCGATTTATCGTGGTCGGTTTGACAAAGACCTTAACAATGAAGGATTTGGAATTATCGAGTATTCTGATGCCTTTATTAACGGTAAGAAAAAACAAGGTAAGGCTGAAAGCAATATCGTTAGGACGTATATTGGCAATTGGCATAAAAATGCGAAACATGGTCTTGGAAGGTCTGTAAAGCTGGATGACAGTATGGAGTTTGGTAGATATGAGAATGGCATATTTCAAGCAATATCAGATGCTAACTATCGTGTTGGCGGAAGTGTGTATGGTATTGATCTTTCTCATTATCAAAAAGATGTCAACTGGGATAACTTCGCTCTTTATTGTGACAAAGACGGTAATGTGTATAATGGAAAACCAGAGGAAAAGAAATATATGCAGCCCGTATTCTTCGTTTACTTGAAGGCTACAGAAGGATCCACCATAAAAGACGACACTTATGGCGTCCGTGCTACGGAAGCAGAGCGTCATGGCATGTTGAAGGGTGCGTATCATTTCCTGCATTTGGGCAGCCCGATAGATGAGCAGATAAAGAATTTTGTAGAAACGGCAAATTGGACACAGGGCGATATGCCTCCTGCTCTTGACATTGAAGTGGTGTCGGAGATAAAGGAGTATGGTAAGGAGTTTTTGGTGGAGAAAACTCTTCAATGGCTAAGAAAGATTGAATCTATCATGCATGTGCGTCCTATAATATATACAAGAGAGAACATTCGTAACCAATATCTAAATGATGATCGACTGAAGAAGTATGACTTTTGGATCGCAAGATATTCTGACAAGGGACCAGACAATTTCGACTGGCATTTATGGCAGAGAACAGATAAGGGCTTTCTTGAAGGTTATGATGCAGGCTGTATAGACATTAACTTATTTAAGGGTGATTACAATTCTTTCATGAAATATATTAACAATAAGTAGGTGTTCAAAGATAATTGATGTTTAATAAAAAGTTGAGGCTTGGGTTATGTTTTCAACACAGTTTTGGCTTATAGTTATAGGCTTTGCGCAAATGATGGGTTGCTGTTGGATTTTCAACATGTTTCAAAAACGGGATTATAAACGGGAGATCCGAAGCAGACATTCTTATGTCTTGCTGGCTAAGTTGCTGGCGGAAGAGGAGAGGCTGAGACGCAACATCAGTAAATGTAACGAGGATGGTACGGGAGAGGTGTATCTTGGCTTACCGGAAGGGATAGTGAAGGTGTTTTCTCTTGGAAATGACAGATTTGCCATTTCTCTTGTTGGGGCTGTTATCGTAAATGATCTGCATGCTGACATGGCTCGTGAGCTTTGTAAGGATCTGAACACCAAGGAAAGTAGAGTGAGGTATAGCGTTGGCTATGAACCTGCTTTTACCAAAACAGGCATTTCCATTACTTGTGACCTTGAGGATGATGCTGACGATGAAACTACTGAATATAACATTATTGCTTATACCAAAGATTTCTTGGCACCTAAGCAACAAGAACTACAAACGTTGTGGAAACGCAAGATGGAAGAATTGCAACAACAATGAAATTTCTACCTTCCAAAGATTTTTCTCGTAAAATTCTTTGGATTTTACCAAAAAATTTGCTATTTTTGTAAAAGATAAGCTGTGCCTCGGCAGAACGTTCAAGTAAGCTTGACGCTGTGCCGAGGTTTGCATTAGAGTATGACACATGACACTTATGACACATGTTTTTATAAATATTCTTACGCGCGCGCAGGAAAAGAGATATTTTATATTAATATATAATTATTATAAAGAAAAATTATAGAAAA
>ENA-ORRQ01002422-ORRQ01002422.1-human-gut-metagenome-genome-assembly--contig:-NODE-2422-length-12216-cov-4.008141_pt1 | contig 12216 bp, 9 predicted proteins | sample MGYA00242177_ERZ509138 | MGnify/ENA primary metagenome ERZ509138 (study PRJEB26280, sample SAMEA2338628) | human gut metagenome | biome: human gut; feature: human-associated habitat; material: faeces...
CGCGATGCGATGGCCGGCTTGTGACAAGCGGGCGAATCCTTGGATTCGCCCGCTGCAGTCGCCTTGTGCGGATAAAGAGGATTCTAATATGTTATGTCTTCTTGATCCAGGTTTTATGGTGCGCATTAGCCTGAAGAATGAATGTTTCTTATTGTCTATAATACGGAAGTAGTGTTTATTATTCATTCGTTGATTAAATAAGTACTTTTCCGGTCGAACATCCATTCGTATAGGTATTCTGCGCCTTCGATATTGATGATGAAAACAACCCGGTTCCCTCTTTTCCACTCGACATGGACGAATCCGGATATAGTTTCCCCGGGATAGATTGTGTTTTTCTTCAGGTAGCCCATTTCTTTGATGTTTTGTTCATCTTGTAATGCTTGGCTGAAATTAGCGATTCGCTGTTGTGATGCCATGTTGGCTTGGTATGCCGCTGTCGGGTTATATGTTGTTGTGGTATATGTCGAGTAACTTCCATTTGAACTGTATCCGTAGGTCGTTGAAGTTGAGTAGCCGGTTCCGGCCATGGCCATTCCTTCGCTGATTCCCATGAGAGCCGCAGACCAATTCTGTGCGCGTTTTACTTTTTTCATGTATGCATTGTACGACCAAACCGGCAGATTATTTGTTTGGTTGAGATCGTCTACCGAATAGGCTGTGATGTTGATCTCCGGAGCGAACTCGATCGGAGTTGTTGAATTGTTTGAGAGCCGGAGATCAATTCTGTGCCATTTGCCGTAGTCCCGGACAACCGAACTCGTTAAGGCAATGGTCAGTCCGTTTTTGTAATACACCTCCCAAGGCTTCCCGTCCCGGTAATCGGTGAACCGTTCAGCAATGGCTGGGGTTTCCCAGATGAGCGAGTTGTCTGCGCTTCGAAACTTGAGCATATTGCCTTGTTGGTCTGCTAACAAATACCAGTCATGGATCGGTAGTCCTGAATCGTATTCTACAATTCGACAACTACCGTCTTCTTGATAGGTTTTATGCAGGCCGGAAAGGTTTCCGGAAAGATAGAAGGCTTCGAGTCTCAGTTCCCCGGTTTCATCATATTGTTTATACTCTCCTTCGAGATGCCCGTTTGAATAGTACTTTTCTTCATGAAGTTGCCCGCTGGGGTAATATGATTTATTCGTTTTGTCGAATCTGCTCCTGCTGTCGTCCAACGTGTCGATTTGAAGGAAACAGCCTTCCCTTCGGATTCTTCCCGTCATATAGAAATCCCTGAATCTTTTGTCTGCAGTGGAGTCGGCAGGATAAAATGCGATTCGCAGATAATCGGCAAACGCAGGATTTTGTGCGGCTGTTCCCGATTCGTTGTAATAGATCGAGTCTATTTGTCCTTGCTGTTCTTGGGCTGAAAGGCCGCTGACAATTGATCCGAACAGTGCGCAAAGTAAAATGTGTTTCATGTGAAGTATTGGTTGGGGATATTTTTTTCGAAGAAGGGCTCGATTTATCTGTAATGGATATTGTTATGTAAATATAACGAATTAAATCGAGAAATTGAAGTTTGTCTCCTTTTTACAAAACAAGCGGGCGAATCCTTGGATTCGCCCGCTGCAGTCGCTTTGTGCGGATAAAGGTACTCCGACACAATAGAAACCTATCTGTATATCAGAATATTAAGCGGACTTTCAAGGCTTGGTTACCGCCTTGCCCACCGGTTTTCTGCGCTGCGTTGCATCGCGTCTGTATCTTCCTGTCAGACAATGCAAAAGTAGTAAAAATCCCGGAATTCTCCAAATGCGGAAAATTTTGCGGAAGTAGTCTGTATTTTGCTCTTTCTGTACGGCCTATCGTTCCCGTTATTGGGTCGGCACGACTTAAAAACCGAGCATCCGACGGCGGTAGTCGAACGTTTGCCTGTATTGCTTTTTCAGCTCCTTCGAAAGGAACGAACGTTCCAGCAATTCATAGGTTAAAGGCTGGTCGGACAGGAACAGTTCGATTTCTTTCCTAACCACCTTTTCCGGAAGTCCAATGCGTCGTCCGAACTCCTCAAAGTCGGCGCGCCGGATGGTGCGGGTGTCCGAGAAGGCCATACCCTCTCTGAATAACCCCTTGTCGAGGGCGAATATCCGGGGCTCCCGCAGTTGCAGCGCTGTATTGACGAGGTCATAGGCCGGGGAGAGCCGATACTCCCCCCCGTATTCGATCAGGGAAAAGTTTTTCAGATGGGCATCATCGTTCGACGTAACGAAATTGAACAGGATGAGCCGGAAAAAACGCTGGATATCGACCAGGGCTGCTTTGACGTAGCGGTGAATGATCCCGGCGCACTCTTCGTAACTGGCCTTGTCGTATTTGTAGTTGGCACCTGCGTTGTCTTTGGTATATCCCAACAGGGCCGCGAAATCCTCCTGCTTGTATTTCCCCCGGTTATGGACATCGAACCGGCGCGTAATATATGCCGGTTCTCCGTTGTCGAAAAAACACAGGCCATTGGCTGCCGTCTCGATGCCGTATACCTGGGAGGCAATCTGCATCGTTACATGCTCATTGGCCGCGCAATACTCCCGATTGATGATGTGATAGCCGGTGGGCCGGGGTTTCAGAATGAACAGCCCCTGCTCCCGTTCACGGGCATACCGCAACGTATCAAACTCGTCCATGACAACCGAGAATTTGGGCTGTGCCCCCGAGAGCGATATGCGTCCCACATTTCTGATGGCGTCAAGGGCTTCCGGCGAATCCGCATCCGGGCTGGGCCCCGCAAAGATATGTGATACCTCCCGACCGTCGAACAGCGCCTTCCGTGCCGCAGGCGAGTAGGTGTCATATCCCTTTTGCAGGGTTGACGGGCAGACGTTCAGTTTTTTCATGGCTCAATTGGTTTTACGGTAATGGCGCCTACGGTGTCGAACTGACAGGTGGCCAGCAGGATGCCGAAATCGTCCTCGGCATCTATGTGGAGCAGTTGGGACTGGATCTGCCGATTCTCTCCTTCGGAGAGCATGTTTGCAAATACGGGAAAGAGTACGTTCGAACGGTAGGGTTCGGCCTGGAGCGGAAGCGTCAGGCTGACGGGTCCGCTCTTTTCGTTGAGCAGATACGCCTTGTCGTAGGTGAAACAAAACGTGCGATTGTCCTCTTCGGTCAAAACTCCGGCTTTTATTCCGTGCATGTAAACTTCACACCGTCTCATGGTTCAAATCCTTTAATTGAGCAACCAGTTGCAGCCCGAGCACGTTGCATATTGCGAGCAGGGAGGTCATCCGCGGATTGCCCGCCCCCCGTTCCACGGCAACGACCGTATTGATGCTTACTCCGGCCAGATCGGCCAACTCCTGTTGCTTGATCTTCAACAGGTGCCGGCGCTCCTTGATTTGTTTGCCCAATACGTTCATATTCGTATTATATTGTGATTTTATGCAAAAATAATGTTTTATCTTAGTAAAAACAATTTATATTCGCATTATATTGTGAGTATGACGCTTTTTGTTATGGGCTTTGGCAAGATGCGTATATAAATCGCAATATATTGAGATTTCGGAGATGGAAGGCGATGAGGTGATTCATGTTTTTGATGTTGTGAAATCTTGTTTTGTTTATATTTGTCTGTCGGTATCGGCAAGTTATGGAATAGGTTAAGTCTATGAAAAAGGGGTGCATATCAAAATATCGGTCAGAGTCTGCGACTTCGGATCGGCCAAAACAGCATGACATGGAACAAGATTACCGATTGGTAGCCTTGTCTGCGGCCATCCGGACTGGAGAAGCAAGTGGCGAGGCAATCGGATTCGATCCCCAACGGCATTTATTGCAGCTGAAAGAGCAACGATCGAAGTAGCGATACCGATAGTTTTTAGAGATTTACAGAAATCTGGAATTCTGTAAATCTCTATATCTAGAATTGAATATTTATCCAATTCCGGGATGATATGGGAGGTTGTTTTGATCTGTCGGTAAAGAATGATGGACTTGTCTGTCAGGCTGTTTCAGGTCATTAACTTTCAAGTTTTAGGGCAGGTCGGTAAAATATGCGCTATTTTGATCCAAAAAAGCGACTTTTAAATATATTTTTCTAAATTTACAATCAGGTATCAAATGCTTGTAGTTTTTGCCTCGAGATTAATCATATGCGTTTTTTAGAAGAGATGAAATCGCTGATCTGTTTAGGTGCTTTGCTGTTGTTGTCCTGTACATCGACATCAATTCAGTCGGGCCTGACCGATGAAACCCGCAAAATGATCGACAGCACCGTTCGAGTTACCCCTGGGATAGACTCCTTGTCCATCTTGTTGGACCGTTTTGAGGCTGAAGGGAACAAGTATGGGATGATGTGTGCCAGCAAAGCGCTGGGCAAGCGTTACCGGGACGCAGCCAAGTTCAACGAAGCTGTCATATATCATCGTCAGGCATTAGGGTTGGCAGAACAACTTTGTGATACCGTTGAAATCATTCAGATATGCAATCAGATCGGAACCAATTTCCGCCGGATGGGGATTATGGACGAAGCCTCTACCTACCATTATAAAGCACTTGCGTTATGTGAACAGTACCATGACAAAAGTTCCTATGTGGCATTAAAAAATCGAGTGGTTTCTCTCAATGGCATAGGGAATGTGCAATTGTCGATGGAGAACTACAATGCGGCCATCCTCGCATTCCGTCAGGCGTTGTCCGGGGAGCGGCAGTTGGAAAGTGACCTGGGTCAGGCGATCAATTATGCCAATATCGGCGCAATCTTCGAAAAGCAGGGAATGATCGACTCGGCCTGGATTTACTATCGTCGTTCCATGCAGCACAATCAAGCGGCAGGTTCCGACCTCGGGATCTCCCTGTGCCATACCTATTTCGGCAATCTGTTGGAGAAGGACAAGCAGTGGGACAATGCCATCCGGGAATACCGGAGCGCCTATGATTTGATGGAGAAAAGCCAGGACCGCTGGCATTGGATCGAGTCCTGCATAGCCCTGGCGCGTGTCAACATGGGCAAGGGGGATATGACTTCCGCGCAAAAATATCTGACACGGGCCTCCCGCACGGCCAAAGAGATGCAATCGCGGGAGCATTTGCGTGAAGTATATTGGTTGAACTATCTCTATTACGAAAAACTGGGCAACTGTCCCAAAGCCTTCGAGAACTATAAACTGAGCCGGGAATATGCCGACAGTGTCAGCAACATCGAAAACACGGCTCATTTGCAGAATGTCAGGGTTAATTTCGAGAAGGAGAAAAGTTCCAGAGAGTTGGCGTTGATCCAGGAGAATTACCGAATGGAGCAACGAACCAAAAATATCATCTTATTTGCGGGTATTTCCATTTTACTGCTGACGATCATTGTAATCGGATTTTTGCTATATGTCGTGCGCATAAAATCCAGGACGCAGAAGATCATGCGCCACATGGAGACTGTCCGCAGCAAGTTTTTCACGAATATCACCCATGAATTCCGCACGCCGTTGACGGTTATTCTCGGGCTTGCCAACCAGTTGTCCGAAAAAACGGGGACAGACCAGGAGTCTTCCGCCTCGTTGCAAACCATTATCCGCCAGGGCGACCATCTTTTGAGTCTGGTCAATCAACTGCTGAACATCTCCAAGGTCCGTTCCTCGATTGAAGAACCGAACTGGCGGACGGGAGACATCGTGGCCTTTATTCGGATGATCGTGGAAAACTTCCAGGTATTTGCCCAGCAAAAACACCTCAATCTGATTTTCGTGCCGCAACAAACCTTCCTTCAAGCCGATTTCGTCCCGGAGTATTTTCAGAAGGTAATGCATAACCTCTTGTCCAATGCTTTGAAATATACGCCGAAGGGTGGACATATCTATATTACGGCCACACAGGAAAACAACAACCTGGTTATTCAGATCGCCGATTCGGGGAAGGGTATCGACAAACAGGATCTGCCCCATATTTTCGAGACGTTCTACCAGGGGAACAATTCCTGTATGGACATGGGGACAGGAGTCGGGCTGTCGTTGGCCAAACAGATGGTGGAGACGATGGGCGGACAGATTGCGGTCAAAAGTGCGGTCGGCAAAGGTACGGTCTTCTTCGTTACGCTGCCCTTGAAGCACGGGACTTCGCAGTGGGAGGAATGGATTCCCGGCGAATCCGATAAGCAGCCGGTTTCTTCCGTCCCGACCCCCAATCCGGCTTCTCCCGAGACCGAGCCGTCGGGTACGGATCCCGTAACCATCCTGCTCGTGGAGGACAATCAGGATGTTGCGTTCTACATCGGAGGGCTGCTCAAGGAGCGTTACAGGCTGCTCTATGCCCGAGACGGGAAGGAGGGGCTGGAAAAGGCCGCAGAGTATATGCCGGACCTGATCCTGACCGACCTGATGATGCCCGGCATGGACGGATTCGAGCTGTGCCGGGAGATACGCAGCTCGATCGTTCTGAACCATATTCCGATCATTATCATCACGGCAAAAAGCGAGGATGTGGACAAGGTGCAGGGTCTCGAAGCCGGAGCAGACGCCTATCTACTCAAACCCTTCAATACGGACGAACTCCATGTGCGCATTGCCAAGTTGTTGGAACAACGGAGGGTTTTGCGGGAAAAATATTCCCAGGCTCTGCGCAATAATTGTACGGAGAGCGTCAAGCTGCTTCCGGCCGACCAGGCTTTCATCGACCGGTTGACGGATATCATCTATTCCCAGATCTCCGATTCGGCCCTCAATTCCGACAAGATCGCGGAAAAGATGTGCATGAGCAAATCACAGCTCAATCGGAAGGTGCGTGTAATTACAGACAGCAATACGACTACCTACATCCTGCATATCCGTATGGAGAAGGCCAAACGGATGCTCTCCTCCAACGATCTGCCGATCGGGGATATTGCCATGCAGTGCGGGTTCGAAGATGCCGGTTATTTCGGCCGCGTATTCAAGCAGACGTTCCGTATGACCCCGTCACAGTATCGCAAAAAGCCCCATATGGACTGACGGTCCGGTTGATTTCTTACGCAAAAGGCGTATTCCCTTGCAGGAATACGCCTTTTGCGCTTTCATGCGGGAATGGGATAAATAAACGTGTGAATGTCAGTTTTTTGTCTGTTTAATATGCGCCGAGAATCCGACTTCGGGAGATGAAAAATGCGTACGCTGTCCGGTTTTATGCGCCGTGAGTCCAAGCCGTCAATCGGGACCCCGGCTACATTTGTTGTACATAAAATTTCATTGGCTTATGAACAACAATGAACAGAATGATCTATCCTATCAACGGATACAACAGTTGATTAAAAAACAACTTGACCGTATCGAACACGAAACTGATGCGAAAACAGAAGAAAGACCTCACAAACATAACCACACTGAATGTAGCATTATTGCTATAATCAAAAGGTTGTGGAGGATGAAACGTTTGCGTAAAAAACGACGAAAATCGTAATGTGAACCAGAACGACAGGGCAGAAATCTCTTAAAATAAATTAACCCAATAAATTAATAAATTATGAAAAACTTTCTCTTTTTAGTTACTCTGTATTGCGGAGTTTTATGTATGTTGGCTTCATGCGGGAAAGATGACGACAATCCTGTACCCGAACCAGAGATCAATCGTTTCGTTCTCTCCGGGAAAACTTATCCCGCTTTTACAGTGATTGTCTCCAAAGAATATCTGGGCGAAGGTAATTACAGCATTTATGTCTATCCGGCAGAAGACAACACGATAGTGCTGATTTTGGAATGTTCCATGCAACACGACGGGATGAGTCTGGACCTCACGAAGTATGACCCGTTGTTAATTGCAGATCCCGATTATAGCGGTTGGAGCTGGTCGATTTATGTCGCAGAAGAAGGAAAAACAGAATCTCTCCTGGATGGTTGGGGTGGCGGCAATGATTCCGATCCCATATTTGGAGTGGCAGGCGACATCCTGTATATCAAAAGTCTGAATAGCGACCACACGCAGTTCGAAATCCGCTGCAAATTCACCGATCCTTTAAAACGTTCATTGGATTTCTATTACAAGGGAGCCGTGGAATTCTTTGAGTGAAATCAAATCCTTATCAATAACAACCCATACACAAACGGATTTATGGCTATGCCAATCATAGTGGTACGGAACACTTCAATGAAAATTTGACCCAACAACGTGCCGAAGCTATGCGGGACTATTTGATTGGTAAGGGAATTAAAGCCGACCGCATCCGAACTGTCAAAGGGCTGGGGATAGATAAAAACCTGTCAGGAGGCGATGCTTATTCGATCAAAGCCCGCCGTGTGGAGATCGTACGATAGTGTAAACCCATGAAACAGCCTGGCCAACCAGGCTGTTTCATAATTTCCAACGGATCATAATTTCACCGATAACCAATTGTCAAACAATATCATTTCACCGAATGAGACAATCTTTACGTCTTCTGTTTTTCCTGACAGCCATAACGTTTCTCTCCGGAAGTGTCATGGCACAGGAGGGGTCGGCCAAAGGCCGCGTCCCCGAGCACAAAGCTTTCGACAATGCAAGCATCGGCATTGAGGCCTCCACGACCGGTATCGGCCTATCGGCAGCCACGCCTATCCACCGGGCCTTCACCCTGCGCGGAGGGTTCAATGTGCTCCCCTTCTCGTACCGCTACACCTACGATGATTTCGATCCGCTCATGGTGGCGGGCACGGAAGTGTCCGTTCCCGGCCTTGGATTGAAAGCCTCCTCGCGGATGTACACGGGCCACCTGATTGTCGACTGGGTCCCTTTCCGCCGCGGGACTTCCACGTTCTTCCTCGCCGCCGGCCTCTATTTCGGCGGTAGCAGGCTGCTCGACGTTACGGGACGCTTCGACCCTGCGGAGTTGGCAGCTGCAGGCATCCCCGCCGACCAGATCGAAAATATCCGCCTGGATGTGGGCGGGACGACGATTGCCCCGAATAGCGACGGGTCGGCTGAAGCACAACTCAAAGTAAACGCCATACGGCCTTATGTGGGATTAGGTGTTGGTCGTGCTATTCCCCGTGGCCGGATAGGGTTCCGGGCCGAAGCGGGAGCCATCTTCCACGGTAAACCATCAATCGCCTCGCCCAATATTGTGGAGCAGACCCCGGCAAGCGAGCTGGACGGATTCAACAAGTTCCTCAGCAAATGGAAAGTATACCCCGTCCTATCGTTGAAAATGACCGTCAAAATCGGCAAGGACTAAAACCATTAACCGAATATTCATTTAAAACTTCTAAAGCTATGATTGAAAAACTGCTGCAAGAAATCCGTCAAGCGAGCGAGGCTCTTCTGACCGATGGAACACTGCAAAGCGAGCGAGGTAACAAGGCTGCCGGACTCCGTGCCCGCAAGGCTTCCTTAGAATTGGAACGACTGACCAAAGCTTTCCGCAAAGCAAGCCTCGAAGTGACTAAGTTGAAAAAATACAACCAAAATTAACTTAAAAAGACGATGCAGATGAAAAATTATGTACTTAGACAAGCGGCACTGCTAGTTGCAGCCGTTTTGTTGACGACCAATTTCTGGTCATGTAGTAAAGATGAAGAACCTGTTCCGGAGCCCACTCCTCCGGTCGTTAGCGTCACCAGTGTGACACTTAACAAGACCGCCACTTCCATTCAGGTTGGAGGCACAGAAACCCTTACGGCAACGGTATCACCCAAAGATGCCGCAAACAAGAAAGTGACATGGGAATCGAGCAACGCGGCTATCGCCTCCGTGGATGCCAATGGTAAGGTTACGGGCGTGAAGGCCGGCGAGGCCACTATTACCGTCACCACTGAAGATGGAGGCAAGACCGCGACCTGCAAGGTAACTGTTAGCGATAAAGAGATCAAAGTTACGGGCGTAAAACTCAACAAGAGCGAAACGAGCCTTCTTGTCGGTGGTAATGAAACCCTTACCGCTACTGTCCTTCCAGAAGACGCCACCAACCAAAATGTAACGTGGAAATCGGATAAGCCGGAAATCGCCACCGTTGATGCCAACGGCAAGGTCACGGCTGTGAAGGTTGGCGAGGCCACCATCACTGTTACTACCGAGGACGGCGGTAAAACCGCTACCTGCAAGGTAACCGTCAGCGAAACCTCCGTAGCGGTTACGGGCGTAACGCTCAACAAGACCGAAACGAGTATTTTTGTGGGCGGCAGCGAGACTCTGACGGCCACCGTAGCTCCGGCCGATGCTACCAATCAGAAAGTGACGTGGAAATCTGACAAGCCGGAAATTGCTACTGTCGATGCCAATGGCAAAGTAACGGGAGTGAAGGCCGGCGAGGCCACCATCACCGTCACTACCGAGGACGGCGGCAAGACCGCCACCTGCAAGGTGACCGTCAAGCCCAATCTGGTCTCGGAGATCACGCTGGCGGCTTTGGCCATCTATGTGGGCGAGAGCAAGGCCGTCACGGCCACCGTCAAGCCCGATGACGCCACCAACAAGGAGCTGACATGGAAGAGCAGCGACGAGAGCATCGCCACGGTCGACGCCACCGGCAAGGTTACCGGCGTCAAGATTGGCACGACCACCATTACCGCCACGGCCCGGGACGGCAGCGGCGTGAGCGGCAGCTGCACCGTCACCGTTCTCTCTCATGTGAAGAAGGTGACCGTCACCCCGGCCAACCTGACCCTCGGCAAGAACAAGAGTTATACCCTCACCGCAACGGTCGATGCGCAACCGGGTACTGACACGGGCGTGACGTGGACGAGCAGCGACACTACCATCGCCACGGTGGATGCCACGGGCAAGGTGACCGCCACGGATAAAGTGGGCACGGTGACCATCACCGCCACCTCAAAGGCCGACCCCGCCAAGAAAGGTACCTGCACCATCAAGGTATCAGGCGCCCAGACCGACATCGGCTACGGCGAATACGGTCCGGAAGAAAATTGGTAAATGAAACTTGTGTAATTCCCAAAAAGACTGTAATATGAAACACAATATCATACCTAAAGCCTTGCGGTGGATGGCCGCCGCAGGCCTGTGCCTTGCCGCCGCAGCGTGCAGCAAGGACGACATAACACCGGAGCCTGCTCCGCAGCAGGGCATCACCCCGACCAAGATTATCTTCAACGTCACCCGCGGCGGCTACGATGGCGACGCGGAGACCCGCGCCCCCAAAAGCGGATGGGCCGAAGGCGACGTGATCTATTTCCATACGGTTCCAGGTGCAACCAATTTAGCCACCTACACCGACGGGGAGTGGGTTGTGACCATGAACAGCACCATTGCTAATGGTGCCACCTATATTAAAGCCCGCTATGCAGAAAAAGTAACGGATGATAGATATGGCCACTTAAGTATCGAGCACGGCGATGTCGCCTACACCACTTCGGGCAGCTACAAGGTGGACGAAGGCGGCGTGGCCACCATCACGCTCCGCCTCGACCAGCACCCGCAGGGGCGCATGACCTTTACCGGGGTGGGCAAAGGAAAGGAACTTACCGTACTGGGGATGAAATACGTCAGCTATTTTCGGTGTGACGATTTTTTGCCTCGGTATACAGAAGCCCCCATCACCCTTACCGGCGAGGACGACGGCACCGCCACCCTCTACACCCTGCCAACCCCGCCCATCGTCACGGAGGCCGGCATCACCCTGACGGTAACGTATGACGGCGTGGTGTACACCAAGACCTTTGCGGGCAAGGAGTTCAAGGAGAACAGCAACATCACCCTCGCAGCCCCGAGCCTGGAGGGCGGCTGGAAAGAGGCGGTTACCGAGTACGGGGCTGAGGACCTGAAAATGGGTGACTATCTCTACAGCGACGGCACGACGAGCGACGGCGGCCTGCGCAAGCTCTTCCCCGACGGCACGGTCGAGACCGCGCCCGATGCGGTAGCTCCCGAGGCGGGCAAGACGGTTATCGGCATCGTGTTCCATGCCGGGCGGCACGCCACCGATGCCTCGGACTACACCAGTCCCCTCACCGCCGGTGGCCCCACCCTCGCGGGCGAGGTGCGCGGCTATGCCGTGGCCATCACCGATGCAACTTTAAGGACTTCCTATGGAGCAAAATGGGTAACAGGGCCAAACGAAGAGTATGATTTTAGGTCCGGTGTCTCTACCGATAAGTATGCCTGGAACGGCTATGCCAACTGCCGGGCGATACACGACTATGTGACGGCCCATGCCGGCGAGGGGTGGGAGATGCGCCACTTCCAGGCAGCCTGGAGTTGCGAAACCTACGGCAACCGCTCCCTGGACTACGACGGCAACCCGACCATCGACTACGCATGGCAGGCCCCGCTGAAGGCCCCGGCCGGTACCAGCGGCTGGTTCCTGCCCTCCGTCGGCCAACTTTACTACATGGCGAC
>ENA-ORRQ01002427-ORRQ01002427.1-human-gut-metagenome-genome-assembly--contig:-NODE-2427-length-12199-cov-5.579792_pt1 | contig 12199 bp, 7 predicted proteins | sample MGYA00242177_ERZ509138 | MGnify/ENA primary metagenome ERZ509138 (study PRJEB26280, sample SAMEA2338628) | human gut metagenome | biome: human gut; feature: human-associated habitat; material: faeces...
CTATGGCGTTGTAGACACCGGTGTGGCCCACCATGTCGCCGTTGGCGAAGTTGACAACGATGAAGTCATACTCCTGTGTGTTTATTGCTCCCACCAGCTTGTCCTTAACCTCATAAGCGCTCATCTCGGGCTTGAGGTCGTAGGTTGCCACGCGTGGCGAGGGCACAAGGATGCGGTCCTCACCCTCATAGGGTTGCTCGCGTCCGCCGTTGAAGAAGAAGGTGACGTGTGCATATTTCTCTGTCTCTGCTGTGTGGAGCTGGCGCTTGCCCTGCTTTGAGAGATACTCGCCGAGGGTGTCCATGACGTTCTCCTTGGGGAAGAGAATGTTGACGCCTGTGAACGATGCGTCATAGGGAGTCATGCAGTAGTATTGCAGACCGGGGATGGTGTGCATGCCTTCCTCGGGCATGTCCTGCTGTGTGAGCACCTGTGTGAGCTCCTTGGCGCGGTCGTTGCGGAAGTTCATGAAGATCACCACGTCGCCCTCGCTGATGCGTCCGTCGACGGCGCTGTTGCAGATAGGCTTGATGAACTCGTCGGTCACGCCCTCGTCGTAGCTCTCCTGCATGGCCTGCACCATGTCGGTGGCCTGCTTGCCCTGACCCTCAACGAGCAGGTCGTAAGCCTCTTTCACGCGGTTCCAACGCTTGTCGCGGTCCATGGCGTAGAAGCGTCCCACGATGTGGGCAATGTGGGCATCGTTCTTCTCGCAGCACTGCTGCACCTGCTCGATGAAGCCCTTGCCGCTCTTGGGGTCGGTGTCGCGACCGTCCATGAAGCAGTGTACGAAGAGCTGGTCCTTCAGACCATACTCCTTGCCGATCTCGATGAAGCGGAAGAGATGGTCGAGCGATGAGTGAACGCCGCCTGTTGAGGTGAGGCCCATGAGGTGGAGCTTCTTGCCGTGCTCCTTGGCATAAGAATAGGCGCTGACGATGCCTTCGTTCTTGAGGATAGAACCGTCCTTGCATGCGCGGTTGATCTTCACGAGGTCCTGGTAGACAACGCGACCGGCGCCGATGTTGAGGTGTCCCACCTCCGAGTTGCCCATCTGTCCGTCGGGCAGACCTACGTTCTCGCCTGATGCCTGGAGCTCAGAGTGTGCACTCACGGCTGTGAGGTAGTCGAGATAAGGTGTTGGTGTGTTGAAGATAACGTCGCCTTTGCCATGCTGGCCGATTCCCCATCCGTCGAGAATCATCAATAAAGCTTTCTTTGCCATAATAAAATGAAATAATCTGATTTATGTTGTTTTTATTTTTTATGCTTGTCGTTCCAACGTTTAAGCTTGCCGTTCTTTAAGCGTTTTTAAGCTTGCCGTTCCTTTTTCCGTTCGTGCTTGGGTGCGCGGACGCTCTTGAATCGCGTTCTATCTTGTTAGACAATGCAAAGTTAGCAAGTTTTTGGTTAACAGCAAACAAAAGCGCTGTATTTTATTTTTTCAGCTGTTTTTTTTGGCAGTTACGAAACAAAGTGATAACTTTACAGAAAATTTAAAACAAAGACCTATGGGCAAGTTAGCGTTGCTGTTATGTTTCATTTTATCCGTATTTCCTGCTGATGTCAATGAAAACAGGAAACACATTCATATTGTAAGACGTGGTCGTAAAAATTCGCATCGTGGCCATACCGTAGCTAAGATATGGATAGAAAAAGGAGGAGAGAAATGTATCGAGATTGCATGGTCTGAGCTCAATGCTACCGAAGAGGCACTAATTTTAGAAGCCATAGACAAGCATTGGGAGCAATTAAACAAGCACATTGATGACGTTTTTGCTGGAAAAAAAATTAGAATAATAAAAATAAAATAGAAATAGGAGGTTAATATGTGCAAATTTAAAGACACCACTTTGGGCATCAAGAAAATTGATTTCAACGTTAAGCGCGGAGCCATGGCTGTTTTTCTGACAGACGGCCGTGAGGTTATTGTGCCTGTGTCAATGTTTCCTGATATAAAGCGGCTAAAAAAATCGGAACGCGAAGATTATATGATAATGGATGACCAATATTTCTCATTTGAAGCCTCAAGTAAGATCTATTCTATAAAAGACATCCTGAAAGCATAATTGACTACGCAATTATCACCAACCCTCACCACAAAGAGGGCAAAAAACCAAAGATTATATGAAAAATCTCTTTATGACAATCGCCGTGATGGGCCTATGCTCAGCAACGGCAGCGGCACAAACACCCAAGACGGCGAAAGCAGCGAGGGCGGCAAAGGCAGCCAAAGCAGCATTGGCCGACAAGGCAGCAAAAGCCAAAGAGACGGCGCCGTCGTTTACCGAATGGCACGACCTGCAGGTGAACGCCATCAACCGTTTCCCTCTACACTCTCATTTCTTCGCCTACGAGAACCGCGACGCGGCGCTGAAGGGCGACATGAAAGGCAGCGGCAACTATCTGTCGCTCAACGGCGTGTGGAAGTTTAAATGGGTGAAGAACGCCGACGAGCGACCCACCGACTTCTTTGACCCCGCGCTCGACGACAAGGCATGGGGCACAATGGAGGTGCCTGCTGTGTGGGAGCTGAACGGATATGGCGACCCCGAATATGTGAACGTGGGCTTCGCCTGGCGCGGACATTTCAAAGACAACCCGCCAATGGTGCCCGTGAAAGACAACCATGTGGGTTCATACCGACGCACCATTGACCTGCCTGCTTCGTGGAACGGACGACAGGTCATTGCCCACTTCGGAAGCGTGACCTCAAACATGTATCTCTACGTCAACGGACAGTTTGCCGGCTATGCCGAAGACTCGAAGGTGGCAGCCGAATTTGACATCACGCCCTACCTGCGACCGGGCAAGAACCTCATTGCCTTCCAGACGTTCCGCTGGAGCGACGGCTCCTACTGTGAGGACCAGGACTTCTGGCGCCTCAGCGGCGTGGCACGCGACTGCTACCTCTACAGCCGCTCACCCATTGCACACATTGACAACCTCCAGATAACGCCCGACCTCGACGCACGCTATGAGAACGGACAGCTCAGCGTGAAGGTCAACATGAAAGGCTCTGCCATGTTCGTGTTCGACCTCATCGACCCGCAGGGCAACCAGGTCTCACGAAAGGTCATCAACGCATCGAAGGTGAAGAGCAAGACGGGAGGACCAGCAGTGCTGAAGCACACGCTTAAGTTTGACGTGCAGAACCCGCAGAAGTGGACAGCGGAGACACCACACCTCTACACCCTCGTGGCAACGGTGAAGCAGAACGACAAGGACGTGGAGTCGGTGCCCGTGAAGGTGGGCTTCCGCAAGATAGAGATCAAGAACGCCCAGCTGCTCGTCAACGGACAGCCCGTGCTCATAAAGGGTGCCAACCGCCACGAGATGGATCCCGACAAGGGATATGTGGTGTCAAGAGAGCGCATGATACAAGACCTCACGCTCATGAAGCGCTTCAACATCAACGCTGTGCGCACATGCCATTATCCTGACGATCCGGTGTGGTATGACCTCTGCGACCAGTATGGCATATACCTCTGCGCCGAGGCAAACCAGGAGAGCCACGGCTTCCAGTATGACGACACGTCGGAGGCAAAGAAGCCGCAGTTTGCAAAGCAGATCCTGGAGCGCAACCAGCACAACGTGATGATGCACTTTAACCATCCGAGCATAATCTACTGGTCGCTGGGCAACGAGACGGTAGACGGACCCAACTTCACGGCAGCACACGACTGGATAAGACAGACCGACCCCTCAAGACCCATCCACTGGGAACGCGCGGTGCTGGGCAGCAACACCGACATCTTCTGTCCGATGTATTACGACTATGAAGGCATGGAAAAATACGGTCAGCGTACCGATGCCACCAAACCGCTCATCCAATGTGAATATGCTCACGCCATGGGCAACTCTCAAGGCGGATTCAAAGAATACTGGGACATCATCCGCAAATATCCGAACCTTCAAGGCGGTTTCATTTGGGACTTCGTCGACCAATCCGTTCGCTGGAAAGGCAAGAACGGAGTTGAAATCTATGCTTACGGCGGCGACTTCAACCGCTTCGATGCATCCGACAACAACTTCTGCGACAACGGTCTGATCAGCCCCGACCGTAACCCCAATCCCCACATGCACGAAGTAGGCTATTTCTATCAGAACATCTGGACTACTCCTGCCGACCTGAGCAAGGGAGAAGTAAACGTTTACAATGAGAACTTCTTCCGCGACCTTTCTGCCTACTATATGGAATGGGAAGTGCTGAAAGGCGGAAAAGCAATCCGTTCGGGACGTGTGGATAATCTCAATGTCGCTCCGCAGCAGACCGCCAAGATTAAACTTGACTTAGGCAAGACTTGTCAGTGCACAGAATGGCTGTTGAACGTATCCTACAAACTGAAGAACCGCGAAGGTTTATTGGCTGCCGGTCATACAGTTGCCAAAGACCAGCTCACTCTGAATCCCTACAAGGCTCCGGCCATGGAGTTGAAGAATGTAGAGACCACCAATGTGGCTATCGTTACTCCCCAAATCATCGACAACCAGCGAAACTACCTGATTGTGAAAGGTGAGAACTTCACTGTTGAGTTCAACAAAGCCAACGGTTACCTGAGCAAATACGATGTCAATGGGCTGGAAATGATTAAAGAAGGCGCTGCACTGACCCCCAACTTCTGGCGTGCTCCGACCGATAATGATATGGGTGCCGGCCTGCAACACCGCTTTGCAGTATGGAAAAACCCGGGATTGAAACTTGTCCGCCTGGCTTCCACTACCGTAGACAATCAAGTACAGGTGACAGCCGAATACGACATGAAAGCCGTTTCTGCCAAACTTTATCTGGAGTATGTCATCAACAACCAAGGTGCCGTTAAAATCACCCAAAAGATGACAGCCGATAAGAATGCCAAGGTATCTCCGATGTTCCGTTTCGGTATGCAGATGCAAATGCCGAAGAACTTCAATACCATTGAGTTCTACGGACGCGGCCCGGTTGAAAACTACAGTGACCGTAACCATAGCACCGATTTGGGCATCTATCGCCAGAGTGTAGACGAACAATTCTACTCCTACATCCGTCCGCAGGAAACCGGAAACAAGACCGACATCCGTTGGTGGAAACAGTTGAATGCCGGCGGCAATGGCGTGAAGATTGTAGCCGAAGCTCCTTTCTCTGCCTCTGCATTGCATTACACCATCGAATCACTGGATGACGGCGCACAGAAAGACCAGCGTCACTCACCCGAAGTGAAGAAGGCCAACCTCACCAACTTGTGCATCGACAAGGCACAAATGGGATTGGGTTGCGTCAACAGTTGGGGAACCATAGCGTTGCCTAAATATCAATTGCCTTACGGTGACTATGAATTTACATTCATCCTCTCTCCCGTAAAGCATAGTGTAGATATGGAATAAAAAGAGAACTCAAAGCATTGAATAAGGACAGCCGGATTTATCTTTCGGCTGTCCTTATTTATTTTATAAGGAAGTGCTGACTGAATACATACTTATAAAGTAAATACATATCTTGGTGTAAAGCATATCGTGATTGCTTAGCCACGACCGTGGTTAAGCCTAATCACCCGGGTGGTTAGAGTTAGTCACGTAGGTGGTTAGAGTTAACCACAGCCGTGGTTAATAGAAATATAACTTTCATTCACCGGGACGTTATTGGCATTAAAGCATATAACTAACCATAATTATCATATCATGAACAAGCAATCCGCTATCTTCTACTCCTTACTGTTCCTGTTATGTTGCTCCTTCACCAAGCAACATAATGAGGAATGGAAAGAGATTAGCAATAAGTTCTACTCCATCACCTTGCCTTGCCATTGGAGCACAAAGAATGAAAAAGATTTCCGGTTCTATCCGGCTCTGCAGCAAAACGAGAATCAAATCCAATAAGAATCAAGAAAGGTTTGTCATTGTGCAAAAGAGTCAAGAATATGATAAGACATGGAATATATATCGCGTTTACTATTTATTACAGCAAGATGATGACATGGTACATTGTGTAACCATAAGGATGAGAGAAAATTATGCCAAAAAGAATCCGGGGAAAATCGAAGAGATAAAACGGATTCTTGACTCTTTTACCATAAAAGGCGAAAGGTAAGGAGAAAGGAGAACGCTCCCTCTGTCAAGAACATCACTTGTCTCCTTCCCAATTTCCCCGTGTAAAATCCGGTATCTCCACCGGAATGCTTCCCTGCCGCACCGAAAGTTCGCTCAGCTCCGTGATGCACGACCATTCGGCTGCATCATACACATCCTGATCTAAAGGCAGACCATTGCGCAAGCAATGCACCAGACGATAATCCATGATATAATTCATCTCGTTCGGCATCTCTTTCCGCTTTGCCTCCTCACCGATGGTAGCAGTGAACGGATGCTTATAACGTTCCATTACTTTCTCAAAATCCTCTCCTGCCAAGGGTTCTTTACCATACTCGTCCAGCAGGATGCAAGGCACGGGATATTTCTGCATGAAGCCTTTTGTGCCGCACACAGTCTGATGGCGGCTGTATGGGCGCGGAGTCGTCACATCATATTGCAATACGATAGTACGCCCTTTGACCGTCCGAATCAATGTCGTATTCACATCTCCCATCAGATAAGGTTGTGCAGCCTCGGCGGAATGCTTGCCAAACTGCCCGCGGGCATAAGCCGACAGCCCCGCTTCACGCGACGACATGGATACAAGATACTCCATGCGGTCTCCACGATGAATGTCCATCCATTGGCAGATAGGGCCCAGCCCGTGAGTGGGATACGGATTTCCGGTATGCTGCTGGCTATAAAGTTTTATCCAGTTATTATGGTAGCCGCCTTCCGTTTCGTCGGCAAAGTAATGACGGCGGAGGTCATGGATATATGCTCCTTCGGCATGGGTTATCTCTCCCAATGCCCCTTGCCGCACCATGTTCAGGGTCGTCAAGGCAAAAGCATCATAACAACAGTTCTCCAACATCATGCAGTGCCGGCGTGTCTGCTCGGCGGTATCCACCAAACGCCAGCAGTCCGCCACGCTCATGGCGGCAGGCACCTCAAGGGCGGCATGGCGTCCCTGCTGCATGGCATATACCGCAATATCGGTATGTGTCAGCCAATCGGTACAAATATAAACCAAGTCAATATCCGCACGTCCGCACAATTGCCTCCATCCGCCTTCTTCGCCATAGGCAACAGCCGCAGGACGGTTGAAACGGTGGAGCAACGCAGCGGCACGCTCTATATTCCGGGGGCGCAAATCACATAGGGCTTTTACCTCCACACCCTCCAGATGCATATATCGTTCAAGAGCCAAAATCCCCCTATTACCCAGCCCCACAAAGCCAATGCGGAGGACAGGTATAGGAGGACATGTCAAATGAAGTACGTTCCGGTTCATCATGATGAAATCTTTGCTTGTTTCTTTATGCCGCAAAGATAATCATTTGAGTTAAATGATGGAAGTACGTTTAGTAAATTCTATGATTTCAGGCACATAACCGAAGGCAAGCCCCGTCACGGTATCGGCACAGCCATAATAAATGGCGATGCGTCCTGTCTCTTCATCATGCAGCGCGGCGCAGGGGAAGCACACATTGGGCACGTCGCCCATGCATTCGTAAGGAGTGCGTGGCGAAAGCAGGTAGGCTCCCGAACGGTATTTCACTTTCCACGGTTCGTCCAAATCGAGCAATGCCGAACCGAAAGCATATACATAACCGTTGCACGAGCGGAGCACGCCGTGATAGATGAGCAGCCAGCCTTCCGGTGTTTCGATAGGGATAGGCCCTGCACCGATTTTCAGGCACTGCCATGCACTCACTTCAAAGGGTGCCGGACTCATCACCAGTCGGTGACGTCCCCAGAACTCCATGTCGGGTGATTCGCTGTAATAGATATCTCCAAACGGAGTATGCCCGTTGTCGCTCGGACGGCTCAGCATGGCATAACGTCCGTTTATCTTGCGCGGAAACATTACTCCGTTGCGATTGAACGGAAGGAAAGCATTCTCCAGCTGATGGAAAGTCTTGAAGTCCTTGGTCCATGCCACACCGATGGTAGGCTGGCCTTTGTAACCATTACACCAAGTAACATAGTAACGGTCTTCTATGAAGCAAACACGCGGGTCGTAGCCATACACCCATTCGCCCACTTCGGCATTGTCACACTCAAACGTCAAAGGTTCGGGATGGATATCCCAATGAACGGCATCTTTACTGAAGCCCACGTGCAGGCGCATACGGCGATTCGTGTCGTCGCAACGGAACACTCCGGCATAACTGTCACCGAAAGGCACCACGGCACTGTTGAAAATACTATTGGAAGTAGGAAGCAAATCGCGCGGAATGATGGGATTGGCAGAGTAGCGCCACACCACTTCCTTAGAACCGACCGGACGGTCTTCCCAAGGCATGTTAGATAAGTTGCTCATAAACGTATTTTTTTGATTTGGTTTTAATGAGTACAAAAATACACATTATAACAACAGGAACAACGTTTTGAGGGAAAACACTTCACCCTCCTACTTTACTTTTCTCGCATTCAGATAATAAAGGAGGGATTCTTTCACTCTCTCGTCCGAAGTCACAAGCAAGAACTCACTACCGCCTTTGTCGTATAAAAAACAATAATCCTTATAAATGGCTACGCCTGCCACCTCCTCCCAGGCAATCTCTTTCTTCTGCTCCGCCCTGTCGTATACCAGTCCTTCAGGAGTCATTTCAACCCAAGTATGCCCGGCGACGGCTTTCCTGTAAATCTTGTTCAGCCGTATGGGAAGCATAATCAATATATAGAAAAGACACAGGAACAATATCAGCAGGGGGCTGAACAGACTGTGTTCTTCGGGAGTGACATGAGTCATGGAGTCTCCGGGGAATCCGGCTAGAATTCCAAATCAGCCAACTGGGGATTATGGTCGGACAACAGAGCGCCCGGTATTTCTGCCGGAATATCGCATCCTGTTACCTTTATCTGTGGAGTGACAAAGATGAAATCAATCTTCTCGCAGTTCTGTGGCGGGATGCGGGCAAAGTCATGGAAAGTATAATCCACACCGGTCACATGACCGGCTATCTTATAAGCATCCTTCATGACAAACTCATTCGTGGTAATGGTTTCATAAGCACTGCTTGCATCCGTCACATTGAAATCGCCCGTCACAATGGCAGGGCGCTCACCCACTATTTCCTTTATCTTTTTGATAATAAGTAACGCACTTTGGCGGCGCGCCTCTTCACCGATGTGGTCAAAATGCGTATTTACTGCCATAAATATCTTTCCGGTAGACTTTTCTCTGAACTTGGCCCATGTAGCAATGCGCACACAAACAGCATCCCAGCCCATCATGCCCACACTGTCGGGATTCTCTGCCAACCAGAAAGTGTTTGAGTCCAATACTTCATATTTATCTTTCCGGTAGAATAAAGGAGCATACTCTCCTGCTGTCTTGCCATCGTCACGACCGACACCGATACCGTCATACTCCGGCAGACCGGAACGCAAATCGAGAAACTGATTGTGCAACACTTCCTGCATTCCGAGGATATCTATTTTCTGTTCTTGAATAAACTTGCATACGCGTGCTTTACGATACTGCCAGTTGTTCAAACTATCTTGTGGGTTATCATAGCGAATGTTGAATGTAGCCCAACGAAGGGCTGTCGGTTTTTCTTTCATACAGCCTGTCAACGACAAAAGGGCTATTGCGAGGAATAAAATGTGTTTCATACTGCTTCTATCTAAAGTTTCACTTAAAGGGTTTGCAAAAGTAGTAATAGTTTTGATAATATGTTTGTTTTTGAAAAAGGTTATTTAAATACCTGCCTGTTTTATAGCAAAAGAGTGTGTCTGCACAAGGCGGACACACTCTTCAATGATTCATCTATCTTAAGTAAACAGTATACTTAGGATAATGATTAGGGTTTATTGATAGTCATAGGCAATGTAATGGTAGTCTTGATACCATTCAATGCTGTAACTGTCATTTCAAGAGTTGCTAAATAGTTAGGAGCATAAGTCATACCTGTCAAAGCAATACCGCCATCAGACAATTTAGCTTTTGCACCGGCAGGAACACCTTCACCCTTAACTACGAATGTGAACTTATCATCTGTATTTTTTACACCAAACAATTCCATTGCATTGCTAACTGCCACCTTTTCACTGCTGGCAACTAATTGCAAACCTGCTTCTTTTCCGGCAGCACCGTCAACTTTAGCGATAGTACCTGTACCATCTGATGCAATTGCAACATTCAAATCTACCACTTTACCACCTTTGTAGAAGTTAAGCACCGCATCATTGAACGGAGACATAAAGTTTACTGCAAATGCAGGAACTTCAACTTTCAAGTCTTTTTTACCTTTAACCAGATATGTACCATCAACTGTTACATTGCCTCTTACTGCACCGTCTTTCAGTAAAGCATCAGCCATTGCCAAGATTGAACCGGTTTTAGTATATGTAGCAACCTCAGTCGGAGTTCCGCTAATACTCATTTCTTTCGGAGTAAGAGTCAAGTTATCCCAGTCCGCACCTGAGTTTTCTACACTCTTGAATGCGTTAGTCATTACATATTGTTTAGCAACAGTTGCATCAGTAGAGCCAACCAACAAAGCATTCAAGACAGTCTTATCTGCATTCCATACAGAAGTAACCTTAGTGAACAAGTCAGTGAATGTAGGAACAGAGATTGTTACAGGAGCAACCACTTTCTTCAATTCATTTTCACTAGCATCAACAAATGTCATGTTCAACACATAAGCACCCGGAGCTGCAGTTGTTTGATAATCAGTATTTGCAAATACAGCATACTTAACCTTCTTAAGATTATCAGCAGTATTGATAGGAGTAACTTCTGTTTTCGGTGTACCATCAGCATTCAAGTCTGAGTAGTATTTTACCTGAGTCATTGCAAATGCAAACTTACCGTTAGCAGTAGATTGGTCTGCTGTAGCTACCGCTTTACCGTCAATAGAAATCACATTCCAAGTCGGAGTAACAGCAGCCAACGCTGTAGCAGTCTGAGCACTCAAACTTGTAAATGTAGTACCTAAATCAATAATGATAGGTTTAACACCATCAGTTGCTGTATATTTCACTGCTGCTACAGGAGCTTCAGGATCAACAGTTGCACCTTCAAAGTTAACTGTTATATCAAAAGTAGTACCGGTTTCTCCCTTAAAGTTTACGAAATTCACAGTAAACTGAACCGTCTTACCGGCAGCCTTTTCAGTAGAAGTGAATGACATCGTCTTACCATCGATAGTAACACCTGCCAATTCTAATTCACTGGCCGATTTCGGAGTCAAATAAGCATCGTATGCTTTAGCTCCGTCAAATTCAAGAGTAACTGTTTCACCGAAAGGTACTTTAGCTGAGCTAAGTTCGTCAGCATTGTATTTAACATCATCAGCTACAAGAGCTCCAGCAGCAGACTTATCAGTAGGAGTAACTTCAGAAGCATATCCGGTCAGGATATTGCCATTGATTTGCAATGCATAAGCATAGTTGTCAGTTTCAGCCTTAAATGCATCTGCAATAGTCTTGTCTGTTACCGTTTCATCCGGCCGGATATTCAGATTCCACAGACCATTGGCAGAAGCAGCCTTGGTGATAACACCTTCAAACGGAGTAGCTGTTACCTTAACCGGAGCAACTGTGCCATCGCTACCCACCAACTTAATATCTGCGTTAGACAAGTCTGCAGAAGAAGGATATACCTGCAAAGTAAGAGGTTCGATAGTACCTACCAACAATTGGTCTTTAGTAATCGCACCCTTAGGACCATCCCATTCAGCATTGTCCTTTGTTGCCACACCATAGTTCAAAGCGTATGCAGGAGCAGGTTCAACAGCTCCGCTAGTCACATCAATAAATTGCACACCAGTGATAGCAGCCGAAGTGGTAGGCAACTGGATAGTCTGCATCTTACCATCAGCATCAGGAATGTTCAATGTACAGATACCGTTAGCTACTACAGCATAAGCGTTACCGGCAGCTTTGTATTCAGACTTCACAAACTCTTTTGCTGTTTTGTCATAGAGATACCAGTATCCATCTTTTACATACGGAGTCATATCCACTGCTTCTTCACCTTCACCGGTAGTGGCAAACCAGCCTGTAGCCTTGTCATCAATGCTGATTTCACCGGTCTTGTCATCAATCACAACCTTGCTACCGGCAGCAGCGCTGGCAACAGTCAGGTTGTAAGAAGTACCGTCGCTTACCGATACTTTGAAACCACCGTCTACCG
>ENA-ORRQ01002428-ORRQ01002428.1-human-gut-metagenome-genome-assembly--contig:-NODE-2428-length-12195-cov-5.391845_pt1 | contig 12195 bp, 10 predicted proteins | sample MGYA00242177_ERZ509138 | MGnify/ENA primary metagenome ERZ509138 (study PRJEB26280, sample SAMEA2338628) | human gut metagenome | biome: human gut; feature: human-associated habitat; material: faeces...
ACCGCGACATGCGCGTGGGGAAAAATACCTCTCAGGCTGCCAGTGTGGAATTTTGGCGCTTGCGGCAAAATTATGCGCGCAGCAGACTGCAAGCCTTTTGGCAGAAAAATCGAAGATTTTTCGCCAGGTTTATTTCCAATCTTGCCAAATTTCGGGGTGGTAGCCCACGGTGGCCTGCTTGCCATTGCGGACGATGGGGGCGATGAACACCGCCGGGCAGTCGGCTATCCGGGCATCCACCGCCTGGGGCGGCACATATTGCAGGCCCAGGTCCTCGTAGGCGTCGCACCGGGTGTCTATGAGGGCGTCGAAGCCCACCGCCGCCTTGACGCTGCGGTACTCTCCCAGGGACAGACCCTTGGCATAGAGGTCGATATACTGGTATGGGATGCGCCGCTCCTTGAACCAGCGCTCGGCTTTCTTGCTGTCGTTGCTCTTTTTGGAGCCGAAGATTTGGATATTCATTGAAACACTCCTTATATTTAATATGAGAACGGAGGATAAAATCATGACCGATGCTATTTTGCAGCTGAAGAAGCTGGTGGACGAGAGCGACAACATCGTGTTTTTCGGCGGGGCCGGGGTGAGCACGGAGTCGGGGATCAAGGACTTTCGCAGTGTGGACGGCCTGTACCGCCAGAAGTTCAAATATCCGCCGGAGACCATACTCAGCCACAGCTTTTATGAGAGCCACACAGAGGAATTTTACGAGTTTTACCGGACCAAGATGCTGGCCCCGGACGCCCAGCCCAACGCCGCCCACAAAAAGCTGGCCCGGTGGGAGCGGGAGGGAAAGCTGAAGGCCGTCATCACCCAAAACATCGACGGCCTGCACCAGAAGGCGGGCAGCCGGGAGGTGCTGGAGCTCCACGGCAGCGTCCTGCGCAACCACTGCCTCCGGTGCGGAAAATTCTACGGCGTGGAGGCCGTGGCGGAATCCACAGGCATTCCCCGGTGTACCTGCGGCGGCGTTATCAAGCCCGATGTGGTGCTCTACGAGGAGAGCCTGGACGAGCAGGTGATGGAAAAGGCGCTGGACTACATCGCCGGGGCCGATGTGCTTATTATCGGCGGCACCTCGCTGGTGGTATATCCCGCGGCGGGACTGGTGCGCTATTATAGGGGAAACAAGCTGGTGGTCATCAATCGGGACGCCACGGGGATGGACAGCGCCGCCAGGCTCTGCATCAGCGCCCCCATCGGCCAGGTGCTGGGGCAGCTCTAAGGGGAGTATACCACATCTCCCACCGAAGCACAAGGCCGGGTGCTGCACGATGATTTTGCATAATTCACATTGACAACTTTCAAAAAAGACGGATATTTTATGGAAAATACTATTGCATATGCAAGTTTGAGGTGCTATAATTGCATTCGAGGAAAAGAAAGGAAGAAAGGACTCTATGGCTACTATTACTACCTCCACTGTAAACGATTACAGTCATCTCAACCCCGAGCTTAAGCGGCTGACCCAGCTTTGGAGCGAAAACGCCGGCATAGACAAGGCGCTGTATCAGAAATACGATGTCAAGCGCGGCCTGCGGGATGCCAATGGCCGTGGCGTGCTGGCCAGCCTTACCCGCATCTCCGAGGTCAAGGGCTACACCGTGGACGACAACGATACCATTCCCTGCGAGGGTGTGCTGTACTACCGCGGCTACGATGTGCGGGAGATCGTGAAGGGTGTGCTGTCTGAGAAGCGGTTTGGCTTTGAGGAGACGGTGTATCTGCTGCTGTTCGGCAAGCTCCCCACCCGGGGGCAGCTGGACGAGTTCCGGGAAATGCTCAATGAGTACCGGCACCTGCCCAAGAACTTCGTGCGGGATGTGGTGATGAAGGTGCCCACCAGTGACATGATGAACACCCTGGCCCGGAGTATTCTGACCCTGTACTGCTACGATGACCGGGCCAACGACACCAGCCCGGAGAATGTGCTGCGCCAGTGCCTGCAGCTGACGGTAAATACGCCGCAGCTTGCCATTTACAGCTACCTGGCCTACCGCAGCGCACGGGGCGACGGACTGTATCTGCACAGACCGCAGCCGGAGCTTTCCATGGCGGAGAACATTCTCTATCTGCTCCGGGAGGACAAGAGCTTCACGGAGCTGGAGGCCCGGGCCCTGGACGCTGCCCTGATCCTCCATGCCGACCACGGCAGCAACAACTCCACCTTTACCAACCATGTGGTCTCCTCCTCCGGCACCGACACATATTCCGTTATCGCAGCCTCCCTGTGTGCCCTGAAGGGGCCTCGCCACGGCGGCGCCAACATCAAGGTGGTGCAGATGATGGATGACCTGAAGGCCAGTGTGGACGATCCCACCAACGAGAGCCAGGTGCGGGAGTATCTGCAAAATGTGCTGGACAAGAAGGCCCTGGACGGCAAGGGACTCATCTACGGCATGGGCCATGCGGTGTACTCCCTGTCGGACCCCCGAGCCGAGGTGCTGCGCACCTTTGTGCAGAGCATTTCCAAGGAAAAGGGCCTGACGGAGGAGATGGACATATACCAGACGGTAGAAAAGGTGGCTACGGAACTAGTTTCCCAGCACTCCGGCAGACCCACGGCGGTGAATGTGGACTTTTACAGCGGATTCCTGTATAAAATGCTGGGCCTGCCCTATGAGCTGTACACCCCTCTGTTTGCCATCGCCCGTATGGCCGGGTGGAGCGCCCACCGCATGGAGGGACTGGTGGAGAGCAGCAAGATCATCCGCCCGGCCTGCAAGTGCATCGAAAAGCGCCGTCCCTATGTGCCTATGAACGAAAGATAACACCGGCGAACAGCCGCTGCTAATACACACAAAAACACACGGACAGCCGCCGGGGATCTCCTCGGCGGCTGTCTGCGTAATGGGGAGGGATGGACTTCTGGAGGCGGTTTTTTCGCCGCGCAAAGTGCCCTGTAAAAAAGATGGATTTTGGTGGAAAAAGCCCTTGACTTTTTTTGCCTGTGTGCTATAATAAGCAAGTCTCAGGTTGAGAGATCCATTTGCGAGTGTGCTGGAATAGGCAGACAGGCAAGCTTGAGGTGCTTGTGTTCGACTGGACGTGTGGGTTCAAGTCCCATCACTCGCACCAGTTTCTCTCTTGAGACGGAAAAGAAGAACGATATGCGCGAGTGGTGGAATTGGCAGACTCGCTAGATTCAGGTTCTAGTGCTCATTACGGGCGTGCGGGTTCAAGTCCCGCCTCGCGCACCATCAAGAGGCTATAGATATAGCTGATGAAAACCCTGATTTTATCGGGGTTTTCGCCATTTTATACGGAAAAATGCAGAGACAGAGCCGCGGCTCGGTGTGGTACGGCGCCTATTTGCAGAGAGGAGAAGCCCCTATGAAGGAAAACAGAAAGCTGCTGAAGGAAGTCCTCAAGGATATTCGCCGGGATATGAGCGATGAAGAGGTGCTGAATCTGCTGGCTGACAGCAAAATCTCCGTAAAGCCCGAAACGGAGAAGGATAAGTATACGCTGGGGCAGCGGGCGGCGGATGCTATTGCAAAATTTGCCGGAAGCTGGGCGTTTATCTTTTCCTTTACCGGCGTGCTGATTCTGTGGATGGTGGTGAATGCGCTGCTGGCGTCCAAGGCGTTTGACCCGTATCCGTTTATTCTGCTGAATCTGGTGCTGTCCTGCGTGGCGGCGATCCAGGCACCGCTTATCATGATGAGCCAGAATCGCCAGGAGGAGAAGGACCGGCGCAGAGCCGAAAACGATTATAAGGTCAACCTGAAAACCGAAATCATGATCGAGGACCTGTATGATAAGGTGAACGCGATCCTGGCCAAGCAGTCGGAGCTGGAAAAGCTGCTGCGGGCGGAGAGCAAAAAGGATGCGGAAAGGTCCCGGTAAGCGCCCGGGGCGGTCGCTATACGGGGGGCTCCGGGAGGCTTTTTTGACACGCGGATGCAAAGGGAATCATAAAGGAAAATTTCGCTGAGAGCGGGCTGCGGTAAAAAGCAGCCCGCCTTTTCTTTCCAGTGGGGGCCGGAGAAAAGCGAACGCTGCAAGTTTTTTGCCACGCTGAATAAATCTAACGCCCTGCAAGGCGTTGTGTTTTTTCAGAAAATATGCTATGCTACTGGCATATAGGCAAGGGCGGAGGCCGTGGGGAAAATCTGCACGGCATTGCACTGTATGCCCGGCGGCATTCTAAAATTCGGGCCCGATAGCGAGCAAGAGGTTGAGAGCATGGACGGCATTTTGAAAAAAATCAGGCTGAGCGACGCCTTTAATAAGGAAAATCGAGTTCCCTTTGTGAAGGCGATTGTGCTGATGAGCCTGTTTACCTTCACTTTTTTAGGGGCGGAGTTTCTGTTCGTAAATATGGTTTCCCGTACCGTATCGGGCAATCAGTCGGTGGCCTCTCAAAACTATGCGCTGGGGGCCAGTGCCGTTGGCTTTGTGCTGTATCCTCTTTTTTGCCGGGTTTGCAGGGGGAAGGTACAGTCGGCGGTTTCCCTGGGGGCGGCGATGGTGTCGGTGGGATGCCTCTTTCTGATATGCCGCCACAGCACCTACGCCCTGACGCTGGGCATGGGGCTTGTGCTGTTTCTGCTCCTGGGTGCATTTGGGAGCGCCGTGTTCTATAAAGCCCTGTGCCTGCTGGAGGACAACACCTACACCGCGCGGCTGGTGGGCATTTCCTATATGCTGGGGGTCTTGCTCCAAATTGCAAATAATAACCTGATCCACACGGATATTTTGGAGGCAGTGATCCTATCGGCCTTCATTCTGCTGCTGGCTGTGATGCTGATACGCGCAGAGAAGAGCAGCATCGTTCCCGCCTTTTCAAAGGACGCTCCGCAGGAGGAAACCGAGATAATCGGAAAAAGCAGCAGGAAAATCGGGATCATTCTGGCCCTTTTTGTGGCGATGATGACCTGCATTTTCAGCACGCTGGATAATGCGGTGACCCTATACCACGCAAGCGGTGAGGTGAACATCGGACAGTGGGCGAGGGTGCTGCTTGCGCTCAGCGGACTTCTGGCGGGCTTTTTGTTTGACACGGCAGGCAGAAAATATATGAGCATGATCATGTACTGCATCATGATCCTGTCTACGACCTGCCTGGTTGTGCTGCAATTTGCCGGGCCGTTTACGGTGGGCCTGATTATATTTTATCTTTCCGCCGGCTTTTTCGCCGTTTTCTTCACTGCCTCCTTTATGGAAATCGCACGCTATACCCGGACGCCGCAGCTGTGGGCGGGGCTGGGCAGAGCCGTCAATAATCTTGTTGCCGTGGCTATCACAGGGGGCTCCCTTATGCTGCTGGATTCCGGCAATATGATTGCCATTACGGTTATTGAATTGCTGCTGTTCGTTCTTACCAGTGTTGCCGCACTCGTTTATACGAATCAGAGAGAGGCCTTCTTTAAGAAACTGAATGCAAAGAGCGATGCTAAGCTCCGTGACGGAGAAAGACTGCAAAAGATGGCGGAGCAATTTTCGCTGACACCCCGGGAAGCCGAGGTAATCGGACTGCTGGTGCATACCGATGACGGCCTGCAGGCAATCGCCGACCGGCTGTATGTCTCCAGACGAACCCTGGAGAGATATGTCTCCGCCATCTATGAGAAAACCGGCACAAAATCCCGTATAGGACTGGTATCTCTTTATAACTCCCTGTGAAGGGCACCCGTTGAGAGTACCGAGCAGCGGGGCAAAAAGGCTTTATGACACGCCGTAACCTCCCACCTGTGTGGGAGGATTTTTTTGCGATTTTTTCGGAAAACGGGGGGTATTTTGGCGGCCTTAAAAAAATGGCGGATGTCCGCCACCCTGTTTTCCCCACATTGGCGGACTTCCCTTATATACAAGGCGGCACACTCTTCACTATAATTTTAACAAACCACGGCATGCCGCAGGGAAGCGCGGCGGCAGTGCAAGAGGGGCTTACAAAGAATGAGGAAGGGAGGCCTAAAAATGAGGGCGCAGCATGCCACTGCCCAGAACGGCAACACGGGGAAAAGGACGCTGCCGTACAACCGGCAATATGTGCTTCTGGCAGTCTATGAGGTGCTGGATAAAAACAACGCGGAATATGAAAAAGCAGATGCATCGACTATTGCGGCGGAGATAGCGGTTTACGGGAATCTGAGCCGGTTTTCCATCTCCGTAAAGGAGCAAGAGGGGGAAACGGAGCTGCGCGTAACCATGGCCCGACCATGCGAGGGACTTTCGGAGGAGGGGATAAGGAGAGCCATAACCGCCGTGACGGACAGCATCGCGCAGCACCTGGAAAACGAGCTTGTGATAAGCAAAATCTATCGCTGCCCCGAAGCGGAGACCGAGTGAGCGCCACCGCTGAAAAGCCGGGAGGTCTTTTGCGGCAAAATACGGTTATAAACGGTACCGATGTACCGGAAAATAAGAAAGGAATGTGAGAATATGGAGAACAGAATGCACAAATCAAAACTGACAGCAATCCTGCTGGCGTTGTGTTTGGCATTGTCGCTGGTGCCGATGACGGTATTTGCGGCAACTCCGGCAACAGAAACAGCAGACTTCACCGTCGGGCAAGGCCGAGAGGCCATAACGCTGCTCAATCAGTACAAGACCGGCACGGCGGAGTCCCTCTGGGATAATACCGCCAAGACTCTGACTTTGTGGGGCGTTGACTTCACCACTACCGCCCAAACGGCGGTGAAGCTGCCCGCCGGGTCCACCATCGTCCTCAAGGACGGAACAACCAATACCATTCAAAGCGGCGAGGTTACTTTGAGGGTAAGCGGCGACTACTCGAATGAAGCCTATGTCAACGCTCTGGACGCTGTGGGCAGCCTCACCATTCAGGGCGGTACCGCAGGCTCGGGCACACTGAGCGTCTTCGCCGGCAAGCTTAAAAACAGCGGCGATGGCTGGGTTTATTCGTCCGGTATCAGCGTAGACGGTGACTTCACCGTGAAGGGCGGCCGGGTCACGGCCCGTGGCGGCTGTGCGGAGTCCGACGGCAGCTGCTTCTCCTTCGGCGTCAAGATGGATAGCGATACCAAGAATAAGGCCCTGCTGGTCACCGGCGGCACCCTCACGGCCATCGCCGACGAGGCGTATGAGCTGGAGGAGGGCGGCACCAAGAGAGCGTCGTTCTCCCGTGGCGTGGAGATGTTCCGGGGCAATGTCATCGTGTCCGGCAGCGGCAAGCTGCGCGCCGAGAGTGTGGAGGAGATGGCAGAAGCAACCGTCATGTCCAACGGCCTGTATATTTCCGCGGGCAACCTGACCGTGGCGAATTCCGCTGAGGTAGCTGTGGCTGGTGCCTATGCCGCATATATTTCCGGCGGCAGCCTCCGGCTGGACGGCGGCAGCCTCACCGCAGTAAGCACCCAAACGGCCGATGACAATGGCAATCTCGGCTGTGCCATTGATATGGATATGGATTTGAATAAACAAGTCGCCGATTCCGGCAGCATCACCGTCAGCGGCGGCACGCTGGAAACCGTGAATGGCGATATCCGTATGTCCACGATCGGTGCCACGGGGAATCAGAGCCTGTTCACCGTTACCGGCGGCACCATCGTGAACAGAGGCCAGTTGTACGGCCCTAAAAAGCTGGATATTTCCGGCAGCACCATGCAGACCCAGGGTATCGAAGCGGAGGCACTGACTCTGTCCGCAGGCTCACTGACCATTCGGGAACCGGTGCGCAAGAACCCGAATTATGACAATCTGCTGGTCCGCCCCGCTTTGGATGTGAATACGCTCACTGTCAGCGGCGGCACCTTGGATGCAGCCTGGGATTGGGGTGAGTTCACGCCCATTGTGTTCCCTGTAAATACCTACTACGGCTACGCCGACTCCCTGGTGGAGATGACGGGAAGCGGCAGTACGGCCACCTTCACCGGCGGCACTACCACCCTGGATACCGGCAAGGCCGGGAACACCGCCCTGCTGATCAAGGGCACACTTACCATCGGTGATGGCATGGCAGAGACCGGCGCCGACAGCAGCCACCACCAGTTGGGAACCGCTCCCGTAAAAATTGCGGCTGCGGCAGCAAGCACCGCTATTACGACCGTCGATGTTGCGAATGTGAAACTCGACTATCAGCCGGGTGATGCCCCCCGGGCCACGGCTGCCGTAGCTGCCGCCGATCAGGGCAAATATCGAATTGCCGATGAATGGTGGCAAGAGTTAAATGAAAACGATGAGCCCGTTGCCATATGGCATTCCGACGATGGGGCATACAGCACCTTGCCGACCATTACTGCGTTTGAAAGCGGGAAAAAATATGTATATTCCGTTCTGCTGCTGCCGGAAAGGGGTTATGACTTCGGCAGAGAAGTCGCCGCTACGGTGAACGGAAGCACGGTGACAGCGGTTCCCGGCACAGACGGATACCTGAGTCTCCCCAATGTTAAAACGATTACGCCGACGGCAGCTTCCCATACGCATAGTTACGGTACGGCGTGGAAGTGTGACGGAACAAATCACTGGCATGAATGTGCCTGCGGGGACACGGCGGACACGGCGGCGCACACCTTCAAGTGGGTTACCGACAAGGAAGCCACCGCAACCGAGAAGGGCTCTAAGCACGAGGAATGTACCGTCTGCGGCTACAAGAAGGCTGCCGCCGAAATCCCGGCGACCGGCTCCGGAAGCGGCTCGGCCAGTCAGCCCACGAAGCCCGGCGGCACCAGCTCTCCCCAGACTGGCGACAGCAGCTCCGTTTTGTGGCTGGCGATTCTGTGCATCAGCGGCGTGCTGGGCGTGCTTGGCGTTGCAGGCAAGAAAAAAATGCCTTGAAATAAGGTAAATATAAATAAGGAGGAGCTCTTATGAAAACAGCAAAAATCCAAAACGGAAGGACAGGAGGGAAGATCAGCATGAAACTGAAAAGGGTACTTTTGATGCTGCTGGTGACGGTGTTGAGCCTTTCCGGCATCGTGACCGCGAATGCCGTCACGGTCAGCAATGACGGCGAATACGCATTAGTGCTGGGCACTTCGTTTGATGAGCATGAAGGCTGTTTTGACGGGGAGTATGTCAAGCTGGTAAGGTTTAATGCAGCCAAAGGCGAAACAAAGGTCAAGCTGTCCGAATTGACAAAAGGGATTGTACCCTTTAACGGCAAAAATGAGTTTTCACATTGGGAGACACAGAAAAATGAAAAAGCCGGCGAAGAACTGCCGCTAACCGAGTTTACCGGTACCGGAAACTTTTACACATCGACAGGGGAAGAAATCAAATATGACAAGGGCTTAACGCTGGTGGCAAAATTCGAGGGCAAGGCATTAAAGGATTCCGGTAATTATTATGTAACGCTCGACGCATTTGCCGGCACAATAAACGGCAAGGCAAAAGAAGTGCTGGAGAGTAAGGCGGATGCATTTAAGACAATCGATTTAACGGGCTACATCCCCGTAAGAGCAGGGTACACCTTCGTTGGCTGGGATTTGAATGGAGCGATTGTTAATTCCGTTGACGCAAGCGCTTTCACAAAGGATGTCGTAGTCAATTTGACCGCCACATATACCAAGGACGCCTTTGACGGAAAAGGTATAGTATTAACGCTCAATGCTAACGGCGGCACAATTGACGGCAAGGCAGTTAACAAATACGACTATGTAGGCGGCGGAAACTCCGGAACCGCTATGTCGCTTTTACCCTATGTTCCCGTAAGAGAGGGGTATACCTTTAACGGCTGGAACACCAAAAGCGACGGCAGCGGTACTATGGAGAAGTATATTTTTTGGAGAATTTGGGACAATAACGAGGAGACCAATAAGAAATTTGATAAGGATACTTTAGTTAAAGAAGAATCGGGCTACGAGCTGTATAAAAATGTGACCTTGTACGCCTCCTGGACGAAAACCTCCGGAGAGCCGGAAAATCCCGGTAAGGACACGGTGAAGGAACTCCAAAGCACGGGGGAGACAAAGGCAAAAATCGAATTTGCAACAGAGGTCAGCAAGGATTACAAGCTGGATATCAAGTCCATCGAGATCAAGAAGGAATTGGCAGATAAGAATGTGAAATTCGTTGCGGACATCAATGTGCTGGACGGAAACAACAATGTTGTGAAGATCAGCAACACCAAAATGAAGATCAGAATTGCTCTGCCGGAGGATTTGAAGGGGTATGACAAATACGAAGTCGTTTACATTGTAAATGATGAGATTAAAGAGACCTTGCCTGCTGCGGTAGAAAACGGTTATATTGTATTTGAGACAAACCATTTGAGTCAGTACGGAATCGTTGGGACAAACACCGGCAGCGGAGCAACTCCCCAGACCGGTGACAGCAGCTCCGTTTTGTGGCTGGCGATTCTGTGCATCAGCGGTGTCGGCACCCTGACCGTGTTTGGCATCTCCAAAAACAGAAAGAAGGACCACAGCGCCCAATAACAGGGAAAAAGGCCAATAAATCTATAGAAGCGGGAAGCGGCGGACAAACGCCGCTTCCCGTTACATCTGGCTATAGCTGCCTTGTGTGCAAGGCAACGAGGACGGAGCCGGTAAAATACAGCGCAAGCCCCGAAAAAAGCGATGGCGCCAATAATAGCGCCGGGACAGATAAGGACAAGAGCACCGGGGATAAAAATGACAAAAATACGATTCAAAAGGATGTAGAGCCACTGTTTCCGGAAAAGAACGCCGGGACATCCTTCCCCTGGTGGGGCATAGCCGCTGCCGCCGCAGCGGTAATGGGTGTGGGCATTCTGGCGGTGGTTTTGCGGCGGAAAAAGGGCGGCAAAGGATAAAAAGACCACTTCCGGCATTTAGAATATAATCGGCAAGCCCGCCGGTGGGTGTGGCTTCCCCTTGTAAACTAAGGATCGCATTTCTGATATATTCACCGTTTATCCCCGCTTTCAGTAGAGGAAAGCGGGGGATTTTTGCCAAAACAGGGGGCCTTTTGCGGAAAAAAGGCCGATTTCCCCTTTGCCGGTCACTTTCCGCGCCCCTAACCAAGCCCTAAAACTTTCCCCTTTCTTTTTTGCTCCGTTTGCGGTATAATCAAAAATGAACGGCATTTTTCCCTGGAAGGAGAGAGAATATGACAACAGCAGAGTTGGTTCAGCAGATACAGCAGGTGAAGAGTATGTCCATCGTGGGTATGTGCAAAAACGCCGGCAAGACTACCATGCTCAACTGGCTTTTGGCCCACACGGGCCGCAGGCAGGTTTTGGGCCTGACCTCCATCGGTCGGGACGGCGAGAGCACCGATGTGGTCACGGGTACGGAAAAGCCCAGCATCTTTGTCCCGGCGGGTACGCTTATCGCCACCGCCAAGGATATGCTGCGCCTGGGAGATGTGACGCGGGAAATTCTGATGACCACCGGTATTCCCACCCCCTTGGGCGAGGTCATCATCATGCGCGCCCGCAGCGACGGCTATGTGCAGCTGGCCGGGCCGTCCATCACGGCACAGCTTCGGGAGGTGTCGAGGATGTTCTTTGACCTGGGCGCCACCCAGTCTATCATCGACGGCGCTCTGGGCCGCAAATCCCTGGGGGCTCGGAATGTGGCCGACGGCATCGTGCTGTGTACCGGCGCATCTTATAATATGAGCATGGAAAAGGTCATTGAGGACACGGCTAACTTCTGCCGCCTCATGGACCTGCCCAAGGCTGAGACCCTGCCCCCGGAGGCGACGGACGGGTTGGAGAAGTGCCTGAAGGAGCATGGGGAGGCCTATATCCCCGGGGCCCTGACGGACAGCATGGTCATTCCGCTTCTGCGCAGTGGTCTGCTGCGGGGGGGACGCCTGGTGGTGGCCGACCCCAGTAAGGTACTCCTAAAGCCCGACACCCTGGATAAGCTATCGGTGCGGGAGGTGGCTCTGGAGACCAAGGATGCTGCCAGGACCCTGTGTGTCACGGTGAATCCCGTGTCGGCCTACGGCTGGAAATTTGACAAGGATGTGTTTATCGACCGGATGCGCCAGAGTGTGAAGGTGCCGGTCATCAATGTGAAGGAGGAGCTGGCATGATTTCCATTCGGTTTGAAGAAAAACAGCAGATCGGCTTGCAGTACGCCCTGGAGACGCTCCACGGGTGCAGCCCCTTTGGCCAGGAGAAGATCCGCCGCCTGCGGTTTTATACCCCGGCAGAGCGGGCAGAGCTGGAGGAGGAACTATACAATGTGCAGCAGGCGGCCGACCATGCGGAGGAGCTCAAGGGCGTATACGATAAAATCTGCATTCTGCTGTGCCAGATGAAGGACATTCGCAATTCCATCCGCCGATGCCGGGACG
>ENA-ORRQ01002435-ORRQ01002435.1-human-gut-metagenome-genome-assembly--contig:-NODE-2435-length-12187-cov-6.427712_pt1 | contig 12187 bp, 9 predicted proteins | sample MGYA00242177_ERZ509138 | MGnify/ENA primary metagenome ERZ509138 (study PRJEB26280, sample SAMEA2338628) | human gut metagenome | biome: human gut; feature: human-associated habitat; material: faeces...
GTGAAGAAGCCGTTCACCGACACTCCCTTGCCGTTGTATCTCATTTTCGGGTCCAGCATCAGGGTGAGGTAGCCGTAGGTCTTGTCGCCAAACGGGCAACTGATGTCCTTGTCCTTGCTCATCGTGGCATAGAGCGTCACATAGACCGGCGCGTCGTCCAGTTCCATGATCTTCACTTTGCCCTCGTAGGTGTTGGTCCGGTCGATCGGTTCAAAGACGGGACGCTGGAGGAAATACACGGTGGCCGTCACGTCGTCCGTGACCATAAATGGCTCTTCGCCCACCTCCTGTTTTTCTACGTTGATGCTCGATGCCACCCAGCCCTCGTTGGCAGCCGGTTTGATGGAGACCTTGTCACCATACTTGATGGGCGACTTGCCCACAACGCTGGCCGTGCCTCCTTCCTTCGGACTGCAGATGATGTTCACCTTGTAGGTCGCGTCTGTCACCTGCGTGGGTCCCTTGGGCTTATCGGTGATAGGCGGATCTTTTACTATTATCGTCGTGTCTTTGTAGTCGGGAGCCTTGATGAATCCTGTCAAGTCCTTGGCGGAGAAAGTTTCTGCTGAAAAAAGCCAGGCGACCTCACCCGTATATTTGATCAGCGCCAGGTATCGCTTGTCGCCGACATAGATGTTGTTTGCCACGATATAGCCATCCTTGCTCGGCTGGCTGAATCCTCTGATGAAGTCGGGGCTCCATGGCGAACTCATCTCTTTGAGTACCAGTCGTCCCCTGCTGTCTATCACGACCGATCCCGAATGGATGGTATGGAGTCCGAAAGGCTCGAAGGGCTTCGTCACCCACAGTTCGTCGGCATAGATATCGTGTCCGCCACTGGCGTAGGTGGGGTAGCTGTCCAACACCGTGAAGTCGTCATCGACGAGCAAGATGCGGTCCCAGGTGTCTTTGACACCGCGCACCAGGGCATGGCCTTCGTAGAAGGAGGTTCCGCCGTGGGAGATCGCCAGACGGTTGCCCTTGAGGTCGTAGTAGGTCGTCGTCGGTTCCGACTCGTTGGAGTAGAGGTAGTACTTGCCGTCGCAAACATCACCGATCATATACGTCCTGCTGAGCGACTCCATAGCCGAGACGCTCGGTACTGTCTGCACCACCTTGCCCGTCTTGTCGATGAGGGTGGCGGTGTGGGTGCCGTCGCTGGTGTTTCTCTTGAACGTCCAGGCATAGCCCTCGCTGAAGTCGCGCACCTTGTCCCATTGCGGCTGCAGCACCACCTGACACTTCTCGTCCATGTAGCCCCACTTGTGGTCCTTCGTCTCAAAGGCACGCAGACCACATCTTAGGGCCCGTGTCTTTTCGCCGTCATAGCCGAAATAGAGGTTGCTGGGCGAAGGCATCTTCTCACCCCGCGTGTTGATGAAGAAATTGCCCATCTCGGTGTAGCCCTGCTTCTTGGTCACGGCAGCCAGCCCATCGACAAACCCCGACAGGGGCTCCCATGACGGGTCGAGATTGCGCACCGCTCCGTTCTTGTAGAGGATGGAGTAGTACTCCTTGCCGAGACTGTTTTTATTTGCCGACTTTACCAGCAAGGCTCCGTTGTCAAAGCACATCGGGTGGGTGTCGTACAGTCCGAGGGGCTTCCAGTTCGGACCAAACAGATACGCTCCATCTACCGACCACACCGTGAGGAGGTTGTTGTCCATGACGCAGAACGCGCCCTCGCAGACGTTGTACAGCGTGTTGGAACTGATGTCGGAGATCACCATGTAGTGGGTGTCATTCGTGAGGTAGGGCGTGAAGAACACGCGTTCTCCCTCAGGCTCATCCTGCTCCTGCTGCGTCTCGATGATCTCGTAGACATACTCCGTGAAGGTCTTGGGATTTTGCGCCCAGGTGCTTGTCGGCTTTGCCACGAGGGCTATGACCGCTACAGCCGCAAGCCATATTGCGGAAGTCGTGGATTTGTGCATCGTTTGTTTCATCATTATTCTGTCTTTTATAGGTTTCTGTCTTGGAAGGTTCATTAGTGGGGTAGGCGGATGGGTGTCGTCGAGTACGATCCGTCCGCTCCTCTGCTGCAAAAGTAATCATATTTTTTCTAATAAAGGGTGTAAACGGAAAGAATCCTTTGTTTTCTTGTGGTTTTTCCTTGCCTTTGTCGATTTTTCCCGCAGTCAGGCCATGGGAAAACAAAAAGTGGAGGCATTCCCACCAAGGGGACTACCTCCACTTTTCAAATATATTTGGGGTTTTGTGTCGCAGAATTACATCATGCCACCCATACCCGGCTGTGCTGCGGGCATCATCGGCTCCTTCTCGGGCTTATCGACGATGAGGCACTCTGTGGTGAGGAACATACCAGCGATGGATGCTGCGTTCTCCAGGGCTACGCGAGCCACCTTGGCCGGGTCGATGACACCAGCTGCGCGGAGATCCTCGTAGATGTCCTTGCGGGCATTGTAACCGTAGTCGCCCTCGCCCTCACGGACCTTATCGACTACCACGGCACCCTCGCCACCAGCATTGGCGACAATCTGGCGCAGCGGCTCCTCGATAGCGCGGCAGACGATGTTGATACCCGTCTGCTCGTCGGCGTTCTCACCCTTGAGGTCGGCAAGCACCTTCTGAGCGCGGATGTAGGTAGTGCCACCACCCACGACGACACCCTCCTCGGCAGCGGCACGCGTTGCGCAGAGTGCGTCATCGACGCGGTCCTTCTTCTCCTTCATCTCCACCTCGGAGTTGGCACCGACATAGAGCACGGCCACACCGCCAGCCAACTTAGCCAGGCGCTCCTGCAGCTTCTCCTTGTCGTAAGAGCTCTTCGTGTTGGCAATCTCGTTCTTGAGCTGAGCCACACGCTCCTTGATGTTCTCCTTTGTGCCAGCACCATCGACGATGGTGGTGTTGTCCTTGGAGACCGTCACCTTCTTGGCCGTACCCAGTTCCTCGAGCGTAGCCTTGTCGAGCGTCAGACCCTTGTCCTCGCTGATCACCACACCACCAGTCAGCACGGCGATGTCCTCCAGCATGGCCTTGCGGCGGTCGCCGAAGCCCGGAGCCTTGACGGCGCAGATCTTCAAGCCAGCACGCAGACGGTTGACAACCAGCGTAGTGAGAGCCTCAGAATCGACATCCTCGGCGATCACCAGCAGCGGACGGCCACTCTCGGCAGCAGGCTGCAGGATGGGCAGGAAGTCCTTGATGTTGCTGATCTTCTTGTCGTAGATGAGGATGTACGGATTCTCCATCACACACTCCATCTTGTCCGTATCGGTCACAAAGTAGCCAGACAGGTAGCCGCGGTCAAACTGCATACCCTCTACCACACCGATGTTGGTGTCGCGGGTCTTGCTCTCCTCGATGGTAATCACACCGTCCTTGCTCACCTGGCGCATGGCGTCGGCCAGCAGCTTACCGATCTCCGGGTCGTTGTTGGCACTCACCGTGGCGACCTGCTCGATCTTGTCGTAGTTGTCACCTACCACCTCGGCGTTGTCCTTGATGTAGTCCACCACCGCGTTGACGGCCTTGTCGATACCACGCTTCAAGTCCATCGGGTTGGCACCAGCAGCAACGTTCTTCAGGCCCTCGTTGACGATGGCCTGGGCGAGAATCGTAGCCGTGGTCGTACCATCACCTGCGTCGTCGCCCGTCTTGCTGGCCACGCTCTTGGCAAGCTGTGCGCCTGCGTTCTCCAGGCTGTCCTCCAGCTCTACCTCCTTGGCCACGCTCACACCGTCCTTGGTGATCTGCGGTGCGCCAAACTTTCTGCCAATCACCACGTTGCGACCCTTCGGGCCGAGTGTCACCTTGACGGCGTTGGCCAACTGGTCCACACCGCTCTTGAGCAGATTGCGTGCTTCTGTATTGAATTTAATATCTTTTGCCATGATCGTTTCTTCTGTTTTTATTTGATAAATACAATTTTATAACTCGTTGCGTCCCTCACCACCTCTTTACTCGGTGACGATGGCGAGCACATCGCTCTGGCGCATCATGAGGTACTTCGTGCCCTCGTTCTCAATCTCCGTGCCAGCATACTTGCCATAAAGCACCACGTCGTCGGCCTTCAGGATCATCTTCTCGTCCTTCGTACCCTCGCCGACGGCAATCACCTTGCCGCGCTGCGGTTTCTCTTTGGCGGTGTCGGGAATAATGATTCCACCCACTTTCTCCTCTGCCGGTGCCGGAAGAACCAGCACTCTGTCTGCTAACGGTTTAATTGTCATGATCGTAATATTTTTAATCGTTTTTGTTTTTGACTTTTCTGCGAGATCCCTCGGCACTTGCCTTGCGGGCCTCACCCTTCTCTTTGCGAAAAGCGTGCCAATGCGCCAAAACGGTCTCGCCAAACTGACAGGGTGACAAAGTGGCAGACTCGTGGTGGCAGCCTTCCTCCACGTATCAGCTACGTATCAACCATGTGTCAACCTCGTATCATCTTCCCATCGAACAAATATCGTTTACGTATCGTTTCCGTATTGTTTCCGCTTCTGTAAGCGAGAACGATAGGAGAACGATAGGAGAACGATACGAGAACAATACGGGATTGATACGGGATCGATACGGGATCAATACGGGATCGATACGAGATCGATAGGATGCGACTCCTAACAGGTGTTCTATGTAAGAATTTTAACTTTTCCATTGTTGTGTATTTGAATTATATTTTACAATCTGTCTACTTGTTGCGCTCTGGCTTTCATACAATGATGGCTGATGCATCAATCGCCAAGGCGCAGCAGCTATACAAAGATAACCCCGCGTCCTGCCGAATGCAAGTCGATTAGCATGAATTAACGACCCATTAACTTTTTCTCCGTATTCATTTAACAAAGCCTGTGTCAGCGAAAAAGCGTCCATTATTGCCTTTTCTCGCGATTTTCCTGTAGTTTGGGCTACAAGAAAGCTCTAGCTTCCATCTGTAGCCAATAATCACGATGCGTGTCTTAAGATAAGTTTTGATGGTAAGTAAACACGACAAAATATCCTGTGAATATTTTTACTGTTTCGGTATAAATACACAGAGTCAACTCATCTGACGAGTACAGTACCGATCCGCTTCAAAGATTGATTTTGGTCTCTCACAAGACTTGATTTCGTTTTATTGTGCCACATGAACCCTTGCGGAGCGTTGTTTCTTGTTGTTTCATTTCAGCAGGATTGTGTCCCCGCGAAGCGCTCCATTTCATGGCACCCTTTCTCGCCATGGCATAATTTGATCAAGCTCGGTTCTGCGCATGGCTTATCGAAAGCGTTGTTTTTTTAGTACTTGTTGTTGCTCTTGTTTTCCCTTTTCGGCAGCTTGTAGTGAAGCTGCGTAAACTGCCCTTGTTTCTCCGTTTTTGGGACGCTCCCCACGCTCTAAATGTTAATTTAGGGGTTGAAAAACGCAAATTTAGGGGTTGAAAATGAAAATATTTTAAGAAACTTTTCTTTGATTCATAAAATAGTTGTAAATTTGTGTCGGACTGTAAAAGCCAGACCACGATCATGCCGTGAGACGAGTTCTTTCCATTATGATAGAGTCGGCAGCCTACGCCGTACAAAGTGTAGCGAGTCACCCCGAGGGTGAACACTATGCGAAGTGGGCCTAGGGTGGGAAAAGCTGTGATGCTCGAGAGTAGAGCAGCCCCAATAGCAGGAGCATGTCGAAACGTGCCTCAGCCAGCTTTGTCTAAGCAGTCCAGACATAAAAGGCGTTTACAAGCGTCAAGTTCAACGTACACTCTGAAACGTGAGAAATTTCGAGAAACAATGTACTGCCTTGAACATGACAACGGTAGATGTCCCGGGTGTGAATATACCAAGTTGTCACATTTTGCATGAGCAGATATTGTGCTCTGCCACTATGGCATACAATATCCTCGGCTTGTGTAAGTGTGCGATAATTGCTATATATCATATCGGCGTGGGCTATACTGTTGTTCGTCCAGCAGTATAGGGCACTTTCTCACGGTCTCAGAGTGTGGATCGGACAACGGACGGTTCACGCTTTTTTGTTAGTGTCATCCAGACCTGGATCTAAGACACGACCTAAATGGACACATTGCCTAATGTGAACACCCGACGAGGCGGTGAAAATCCCTCGAGCGCAGAACTTACCTCCTGCGCCCTCCCCGAAGCTCAAAGCGCCCCAGGCGCCGCAAGATGCTCAGAAGGGGAATCCTCGAACTTTATACCTAAGGATAGGCCGCAATGGTTTGTTCTCCGCGCGACATACGGACGCTGGAAAAAGGCAGTCGATTTGCTCGAAGACAACCCATTGAGACCTACGTTCCGATGCACGACATCACGAAACTCATCAACGGGAAGCGGAGAACCTTTCACGAGCCTCTGCTTCCCGATATTGTTTTCGCCCGGTTGAGCCGCACAATGGCCGAACAGTTCGTCAAGGATCCCGCCCCCTCCTCCAAATGGTTGAAATACTACACCGACAAAACCAAACCCCTAGAAAAGGCCACAGGCCTCAATCCTCCCATCGTCATTCCCGACAACGAAATGCTCAACTTCATCAAAGCCACCAGCGTTCCTAGCGAACATAGTGGCATGATCTCCAAGGACCGCATCCGCTACAAGAGTGGCGATCTCGTCCAAATTACTCAGGGCAACTTCAAGGGCATCATCGGCAAGGTGGTGAGAGCGGCAGGGCAACAGCGCATCGCCATAGAACTGGAGGGCATTGGAATATTTATCACCGCCTATATACCCAACGACTTTCTGAAAGTCTTGGAACGATGTGAAACTGTAGTTTGGTGACACCCAAACAAACTAAAAAACAATATGGTAGTAAAAAAGATATTCTCCCAAAAATTGCAGATAGGCACAATCATGAATATCTATAGTTGTAAAAATTACCCTCACATGCTCTCTCTTGGATAGATAGTAAAAAACAAATCTATGTTCAGACAGACTAATATAGTTAACTCGCAGATAAATAGCGTGAACACTGTATTGGCGTAGAATACAATGATATGCAATACACCGAATTTATACACCCCGAGGATGCTGCAGCCTTGAAAGCATTGAAGGCTATTCCTATGCTCTCCACCATAATAAAGAAGGTGATGGATGTAGGCATTGAGCAACTGCAGACGGGATTGAATATGGCTTCGAAGGTTAAGCTGACTTCTACCCAGTTGCCACGGTTGTACAATATCCTTCCGCCTATTTGTGAGCGGCTGGAAATCAAAGAGCCTGAATTCTATTTGGAGATGAACCCCATGCCCAATGCCTATGCTTTTGGCGATACGCAGACGGCAATCACTATCACCTCGGCATTGGTGGACATGATGTCTGAGGAGGAACTAGTGGGTGTCGTTGCGCATGAATGCGGTCACATTGCTTGTCGCCACATGCTTTATCATACTTTGGCACAGGTGATAGCCAATGCCTCGGGTATGTTTGAGACCTTGTCAAAACTGGCGATTCCCATACACTATGCCTTGATGTATTGGCAGCGCAAGAGCGAACTGAGTTGTGATCGTGCGGCTGCTTATATCGTGGGCCCGCAGACGACGGCTTCGATGCTTGCACGGTTGGCTGGCGGTCCGAAATCCATCACTTCCGAGCTCAATTTGGTAGAGTTGGCAGAGCAGGCCGACCTCTATGACGCCTTCTGCAAGAGCGGGTTGTGGAATAAGACGCTCCAAACATACGCTGTGATGGATCAAGATCATCCGTTTACCTCTGTCCGTGTGCGTGAAATGTTGAAATGGACGAAGAGCGAGGAGTATCAGACTATGACAAGAAATCATCCCGTATGTCCCGGCTGTCACAGGGCTATAGATAGCTCTTGGAAGTTCTGCCAGCATTGTGGCAGGAAACTCTAAATATTGTCTAATTCAAAACATCCATTGATTATGAGTATTCCAACTGGAGCCCTGGCCAGGGCATTGCGAGACCTTGATAAGTCAATGCGCAATTCGCTTGATGGCACAAAGATAGAGCAAATAAAGGACGCTATTGGCAACTACGCTATAGCTGCGGCTGTGGCAAGTGGTGTGGCAGGTGTGGCTCCTGGTATTGCCGGTGTGGCAGCTGCTTTGACCCAAGCTGGCTTTGTTTGGGCCACCTATGTCAAAATCAATCAAACGCTGGACATATCCATGTCGGAGAACACGGCAAAGTTTATTGGTTCTGCCGTTGTGACAAACTTGGTGACGGGAGCGGGAGCATTCGTCGCTGTGCTTGTTGGATCTTCCCTGCTGTCTTTCATTCCTGTCGCTGGACAGTCTATTGCTGTCGCGATGAATGCCGCCCTTGGCTACACGATGGTGTATGTCTCCGCCATTATCTATCTCCAGCTCATCACGCGCTTGATGCAACCTGACGGCACGCTGAAAGTGTCTGAGTCAGATGATACCAAGCATATTATCCGTGACATCATCGATGAGGCAAACCTCAAGGATATGGTGAAAGAAGGCAAAGCCGCCTACAAGCAAGCAAAGAAAGATGGCAGCTTCGACAGAGCAAAGAACATCAAGAAATGTCCGAAATGCGGAACGGAAGTGAAGGATGGGCAGAGGTTCTGCTCGGAGTGCGGTTGTGAGTTAAAATGACAATGCTATAGAACTTCTGTCCTGCAAGAAAGAATATGGTTCATCAACTTGTATACCGAAAGACATCAAACTGATTTTTAAACTTGGATTCCAAATTTCATGATAATATAAAGGTATAAAAGTTTCCAATCAAAAAAGAAAACATTTCCATGAAAAAAAACAAATGTTATATTATTTACATATTGTTATCTTGTACTATGTTGCTCGATTTTAACAGCTCGGTAGAAAGTAATCGTGAGACGATTTATTGTGGTGTAACAGGGGGACAAATAAGTAAAGGAGCAAAATCTGGATGGAAATTTCTTAAAGGTTGCATAAGAAAGACACCTGAAGGGGAAAAACTTTTAGACGACTTGTCTCTTGGTACACGACGAAAATTTATACCGAAAAATATATATGCAGCATCAAGATTCTTGACAACAGATTTGGAGAAAATAAATACTGCAGATGAAATAACTCCAAAGATTCAGAAGTATTTGGCTGAGACTAAAGCTGATAAAGAAGGTGTCAAGGTTATCAGATGCTACAAGGAAGATGCGAATACTGTAAGGATGCAATTGTATGACAATAATGTAGAAAAGGTAAATAAAATCATTATAGGCACAAAAGAAAGCATAAGGTTGGCAAACTATGATGTCGCTGCAATGCAGGAAAAATATTATGTAGGCAATGACGGGATTGAATATGTGACATTTAGTATACCCAAAAAGCGACAATATGTTTTAGACGGCAACAGTCAAGGTAGGGTGTATGAATGTATGGTATTTAATTTGCCTAAAGACCAGTATGGAAACTGGGAAAGATTTCGTGCATTCTTGATAGACCTGTTTGCACACCCCGGGCAGTTATGGGACGAATTTATGTTCCGACAGGAACTGGCGCATTTGAATATACAAAGGAGGGACGTGAATGAAATAGAAGAATATGTATTTGCAATGTTAAAGTATAACGGAAATGATGAATATATTCAAACGTTTATTTCTGCATAAATTGGAGCCTCAAAAATTAATATGGCTTATCGGAATACCTTATACTTATGAACAATTTATTGCGATTAATGACAAATCAGACTATGTTGAACTTCTGCGCAAGAAATACTCAACAGAAGATATAGGAATATTATGGGCATACTATAAAAAAGATGTGGCAATAAATATTCAGGGCACCATACGTTTCTTGAAAGAGAAAGGTGTGCAGGTAGTGCCGTTTGAGAGTTTGAAAGATCTTGAGAACTCTTTTAGTTATGAAAACATTATTATCACCACACATCGTCTTGCAAACAAACCGTTATTGGAAATAATGGGAGATTTCCTTTCTATCGATAGGTTTATAGAAGCAATACCGGCAGGCAACAAGGGCTTTATGGATATATCTTCATGTTATTCTTCTTCATTCTTGGCAAGATGCAAATTGAAAGCTCCAAATACAATATTTATTGCAGCAAATACAGAGTCTTCTGTAAATTTGCGATTGTTTTTATATAGACATACAGTTGATTACATGTCGAAGCATGTTGCTGATAATTATATAGATTGCCTCCGTATAATCATCAAAAGGATGCTTGAAGGAAAATCTGCATATACAGAGTCTAATGCAGATGTCTTTTTAGGAGAAAAAGTTTCAGCGCCTATAACATACGAACCTTCTGTCAGAAATGATGAAAAGGAGGTCTTGTGTTCGATATTTTCGCCTCAGGAAATAAAAGTAGATAATCATTTGATAATTCAGGTGTTCGTTCACACCTGTAAAGAAAATGAACTAATAGAATCTTTGGCAAGAGAAAGTGATAGAAATGCCATAAGAAGAGATTATACACCTCTTCAGATTACGCCGCAAAAAGGCGACAGGATAAAAATAGAAATGTTTGTGATGGGCAGTGGACGTATCATCCTAAATTCTTCGAAGACAATCATATGGAATGAAAGATTGTCGAAGACCAGCTTTGGCTGTCATGTTCCTGTAGATATAGGTTGTAACGAACTTTATGGCGAATGCAATGTATATATTGGCGATGTATTAATCGGAGATATGCGATTCGTTACAAAAATCGTTGATGCACCAAGGAATGCATACAGTAAAATCCTTTCAAGAAAATTTGAAAAAATATTCATATCTTATGCACACGAAGACTTTGGCAAAGTGAAATATTTGGCTACAGCATATCAAGCACAGGGTGTTGATTATTTTTTCGACAGGCATACCCTTAGGATAGGAGATGTTTATGAAAAGGAGATTTTCGACTATATCGACAATGCAGATTTGTTCATACTTTGCTGGTCAAAGAATGCTGCTAACAGCGATTATGTCAGTAAGGAAAAAAAACATGCTTTATTGCTTGCTCATCCCAAAGAAAACTCATCGCTGAAAATTTTCCCCATAAGTATAGAGCCAAGGGCGGACTTGCCAAGTGACATGAAAGACGTGTATAATTTCGGAGATATTTAGTCTTGTGTCATTGATGCCAATGTACGGATTTTATGGATTATAATCGTAAGCACTCAAATTAGAGTTCAAAAAAATAAATGAGTCCCCTACAAGAAGTACCTTCAAAACGGACGGGTACCTTAAAATGCTTACAGTTTAAAACCACCAAGTGCCAATAGAGCCTATTTGTCCGATATTTATGACAGAGCAAAGGCTATTTGCGGGTCATTTCTGCTATTCAACTTTCAGATTGACAGCGCCGTGACTTTTTGTAGTGGGCTCAGTAATAGTTGTTGCGCAAGACTATGAAAAAGCATTTGAGTTTTTATTTGATTTTGTCCCCTCTTTTCATGAATTTGAAAATGATGTGTCCGTAAGCAAGACCCCAGAGGTTGCGGATGCATATTTTCTTCTTAGTCGGTTGTGTAGATTTGGCAATGGTACGACAGCAAATGAACTTCGAGCCAATCAATACTTGAAATACGCTGCACTCTGTGGTAGTGAAGCTGCTCAAAAGGCCATCTCTTCAAGTCACATAGATGTTGATTTTTAGGCAGTCTTTGTGATTACTGGTTCAGAAAGAAAAGTTTAGTTTATGATGAAAGATTATAGAGCATATAGGTTAGTATGAGCGATATAGAAATAATAGCATCTCTCATTGCCCATGATCCTAAGGTGACGGCGCAGTTCTTTTTTAAGGACTGTCGTCCGTTGTTTATTAGTATCATTAGGCGTGTGTTTGGAAATCAGATAGTTGATTACGACGAGATAATCAGCGAGCTATATGTGCTTCTCATGGAGAATGACGTAAGGAAATTGCGAACGTTTAAGAATGAGAGTTCATTGTTTCAGTGGCTGAAGACAATAGCCGTGCGGCATTGTTTGGAACTGAAGCGTCGTGGCAAGGTGATAGATAATGAAAGCCAAGAGCCTCTTGTTAATAGTGGTAAGAATCTTTCGTATGTTGAAAGTTCGCAAGCCAAGATGGATGTAGAGAGTTTGCTTAGGCAAATGAATAATCAGCGTTATGCCCTTGTCATCCATTTGCTGATGATAGAGGAGAAAAGTCCGGAAGAGGTGGCAAAGCAGTTGTCCATTACGGTGGCCAACCTCTATAATATAAAGCGTCGGGCCATGAAAGCCCTCGTAGAAGTAGCACTTAAAGATAAAAGATCTTATGAGGTAGGTTCTATTAATTCATAAATTCGAGAGGAAGCCGTTCCGTTAGAGTCAAA
>ENA-ORRQ01002438-ORRQ01002438.1-human-gut-metagenome-genome-assembly--contig:-NODE-2438-length-12172-cov-4.700338_pt1 | contig 12172 bp, 11 predicted proteins | sample MGYA00242177_ERZ509138 | MGnify/ENA primary metagenome ERZ509138 (study PRJEB26280, sample SAMEA2338628) | human gut metagenome | biome: human gut; feature: human-associated habitat; material: faeces...
GGAAACCGGCCTGCAGCTCCTGCTGGCTGCGCGGGAGGAGCCTGCCAGCCGGACAAGGCTGTGGTTCCGCACCCCCTGCGCCTTCAAGCAGGCGGGACGCTACGCCATCTACCCGCAGGAATTCCTGCTGCTGCAGAGCCTTGTGCTGCACTGGAACACCGCCTTTCCGGATTGCCAGCTGAGCGACCCGGATGCGCTGGACGCCATCCTGCGCGGTCTGCACATCCTGGATTACAACCTGCACACCGTCTCCTACCCCATCAAGAACACCCGCATCCCGGGCTTTGTGGGCAGCGCTGTCGTGGAGGCCCGGCTGGCCCTGCCGCTGTTGGAGCTCTGGAACGCCCTGCTCTCCTTTGCGCCCTACGGCGGCATCGGGATCAAAACCACCCTTGGCATGGGCGGCGTATCGGTGGAGCCGCTGGCCCCGCCGCAGAGGTCTCTGTGAGCGCAGGCGCTCACACCTTTTCCGCATTCTTCCCGCAAGGGGACGAAAGTGTTGAGAATGTCCCTTTCGACTTTACCCATCTTTGACCATCCTGGAATGGTCCTCCCCGCAAGGGGATAACAAAAAACAGCCATCACTTCAGTTGGAAAGTGATGGCTGTTTTTGTTATGACTTTTTGAGCCTTAAAATGCTTTGTTGCTGTCCAGTAGTTCTATGCCCACCGGGGCAGTGGCTTTACACTCTTTCAGTTTGAAGAGGTAGAACGCAACGTCCCCCAACGTCTGCTCAATGGCGCTTGTGCTGAGCGGCAGAAGCCCTGTGTCCTTTTGAAATTTAACCGCGCTGTCCGTAGCGTGGTTGATCTGGTTGCGGTACTGCTGCACGCTCTGGTAGTATACGATTCCCTGCGCCACAGTGTCTTTCCGGGTCAGATCCAACAGCAGTTCCCCCTGCTCCACTGCGGCTGTCAGATACTCCTGTGCTTCGGTCAGAGTCGCCACACGGAACAGAGCGTTTCCGTTCGCCTCAGTCTTGTCCTTGGTCAGGCAGAGGTTTACGGTAAAGGGCCGTGCCTCATGGAACAAAGCAGCGCGGCAGAAGTTGTAGTGGAACATTTGGAACACCCAGCTCTTGCCTTTGTTCTGGGGCTGTAGTGCCATGTAATCCAGTGCTTTGCCGGTTGGCTGCAGAAACAGGTGACCACACAAATAGGTGGGCATTTCCTCGCTCAGGAGGGTCAGTCCCTGCTGGTACATCCGGTGGTGGGCACACCACTGCACGAGTGCCGGCAGGCTGTCTGAACGGCTGCCCATGAGGTTTTGGAACTCTGCCTCAAAGCGGTCGTTCATCAGCTCATAGAGCAGGCTGCTCAGCGTTTCCCTCGAGGCAGGGCGCTGTTTGATCTGACGGGCAATGGCCTTGAGGTCGGCCTTGAGCATCTGCACGCGGCAGAGGGCCAGATCATCCGCGAAATGGTCGATCCGGTCAAGCAGGTTCAGGATGTCAGGGTCCGTCTCACCGGTCTGTTTCATATATGCTTTCAGTTTCTCGGTCGTACCAGTGGAGAAGAACGCATCCACTGCCGTGATCAGGTCCATCAGGTTGTACAGGCCCGTGCTGTCCCGCACAACGGAACTGTTGCCCTTGAGCTCCGAGTAAAGCACTTTTTTGGTCTGAACCATGCGGATGTCCTTGAGGTAGCGGGCTACAATGAGCAGCAGCGTCGCCGTATCGCGCATTCCGCCGGACAGGTCGATGTAGAGGTTGTCATTCTCGGCCACCTGTTCCAGCACGGCAGAGATCGCACGGGTCTGGTCGGCTTCCTCCATGCTGTCGGGCACAGAGACCGCCACCAACTGTTCCGGCTGCACGCCAAGCTGTTTCAGGAACTCATCCCTAAAATACTCCAGCGTGGGCACCTTATTGCCGGAGCCGTCTGCCGCCGGGACGGTCGGCTTTGTCCGGACCGTGTCGCTGCACAGGGCCACGATCTTATCCGGCCGGGACGCAGGGTCTTTCCACAGGGCGCTGACCGCAGCCTCGTTGGTCTGTGTACGCAGGAAGCGGTTTTTGCTGCCCTCCGGGGCAGGCTGTGCAAAATAGGCGCTCATATACAGGAGCGCAATGTTCTCCCCCATAGTGTTTACAACTCCTTCTCAGGCTTTGTGTCCTTGAAGCTCAGCATCTCCTGGAACATTTTGGCGAACTTCTGGTTATGGTAGGAAACCGTTCCCTTGTCCTTGCCCAGATACTCTGCCACGGTTTTGTCCTGCTCCGGGCGGCGAATCGGCAGCAGCAGGGGGTTCACTGCGGCGCTTTCCAGTTCCTTCGGGTTCTCAGGACCCTCGCCGCTGTAAAGCGGTTGCCGCACGCAGAATCGCACATAGTCCCGCAGAATCAGCTGGTCCCACAGAATGCCGTCCCTCTCCAGGGGGCGCAGGTCGTCGCTACGGCCAAGGCGTTCCGGCATGTCGGGGGCCTCATTTTTCCGCAGATAGCCCAGAATGCGCGGGGACCAGAACAGCACCATATTGGCACGGGTCTTTTCTTTTTCTTCCAGGCTCATGAGCAGCACAGCCTTGTGCAGGATAGGGAAGATGTCCTCTTTCAGTTCTACCTGCGTTTCAGGAGACGCCCCCTTGTCCACGATCTCGATCCCAGTGCCGTCGTCCCGCTCGGTGTTGATGGACACCAGCGTATCTTTGTTCAGCAGGGCCTCGTGCAGGCTCCGCTGGCCGATCCTGGCAGCCTGTGCGACCGTCTTTTCCAGATGCGGGTCGCCGGTCACCATGGCACTGGTGTAACCCATCCGGTCCATGTAGTCCAACGCCTGACGGACCTTACGGGCGGTCTCCTTGCTAACGTCCATAATGCCCAGGCTCTGCGCCTCTTTCCGGGCATCTTCGGCCTTCAGGTGCCGCATGGCCACCTGCATGTAAGCACAGAAGCTGTCCTTCTCCCGTGTCGGGTCCGGCTGGTATGCCGCCGCAGCCTGGAAAAACGCCATCGAGAGGATGGTGGCATCTTCTGTCGGGAACAGCTCAAAGCACTCGGCCCAGACCCTTTTGTAGGTTTCTTCCAGCTTCGGGTCTACCGCAGCGGCCTCAGCCGGGTCGTCCCTGGCAGGCTCTTCCCGGCCATTCAGCTTTTTCAGCATCGGCTGAAAGAGGGCCTTGCGGGTGGCCACATCCACATCCCAGAGCGGCGATGCGTCGATCGTAGCCCGGAGGTTTGCACGTTCCTCGTACATCAAATTCCCCCTCCCTTACTGCTCGGCCTTGTTCTGGCTCATCCACACCAGCTGGTTGTAGACCATCTCGGCGGTATCCTTGTTGCCGTGGATGCCGCCCACGAGGCCCTGCAGGTGATAAAGCGGCGTAACATCGTGGAGAACAGACTGATCCACGCTCTGGCCGTTGACGCGCCGCATCTCGCCATAGTAGACACCGCCTACCTCCAGTTCCTCATGGGTCGCTGCTGCGCAGGTGAGAGCCGCCAGCTGCACCAGAGGGATGGTCTTGGTACCGTAGGTGATGTCCATGTAGGCGATGCCTTTTTCCGGCAGCACGTCGCACAGGTCGCGGCACAGACGGATCAGGGTGCTGCAGTCCTGCTCGTCCGGCATGGGCAGCTCCCGGATGTGGTCCTCGGTGAAGCCCATCGCCTGCAGCTCCTCTTTGAGGTAGCCGAAGTTGCGTTGGGTATCGCCGTTCACACTGCGGATGGCGATGATGTGGAAATCGTCGCCTTCCTGCAGCGTGTTGTGCAGGACCTGCAGGATCGGGAAGCGAGTCTCGATGTCGCCAGAATTGGCGGCGCTGCGGTAGGTGTTCTTGGCCAAATCGCGGAAGCCCTGCAGGGGTACGGTAGTCACGTAGATACGCTCCATAGCGTTTCTCCTTTCGTTTGTGCACGATATACAGCTGACAACATAGTCGTGTTGCGCCCAGTATAGCGCACCGGTAAGCGTTCCTGCAATGTGCAGGTTGTACAAAAAAAGCGGATAAGTTTTTGGTTGGTTTTCAGCCGATTTTTCCAACCCAGAGCCTCATAAGGTCTTGGTTATAGACCAGAAACTCCGAGTTGTTCCGGAGCCCGGTGAGGTCGTCCTGCGAAAGTACGGGCTTGGTGACCACTTCGCGGTTCTGGCCAAAGCTGAAGCCGCTGCCGCCGTGGTGCCCCATCATGCCGCCCCGGTCGTGGTGGGTGTTGAAGCCGATGGAGTTGGTCACCCGCTCACTCTCGTAGCTGGGCAGGACCTGCAGCAGGGTCTGGGCGTCGCCGCCTGCGGACGAAACGATCAGGTACCGCATGGAGCGCAGCAGGCCCTCCGTGGTCAGCCCGCCTGTCCGGCTGGGAACCGCCCGGCTCAGGCTGCTGCAGAGCAGCACATAGTCGCCGCAGGCATTCAAGGCATCCAGCAGCTCGGTGCTGGCCGAGAGTCCCTGCCCCAGGCAGAGCAGAATGGTGTGGGTGCCACCCCAGTCTGCCATCTGCATCATGCCCATGCCGAACTCGCCGGGATTGATCGTAATCCTGCCGCTGCCCTCCGGAAGCCGGTCCGGGAGCACGGTATCCCGCCACTGGACCGGAAGCCGCAGCAGCGGACTGTCGGTCAGGTCCCGGGCGGTGCCGATGAGCACGAAGGGGCGGCGGCTGCTTTTCCGCTGCAGGGACTCCACCACCGGAAAGATCCGGCCCGGCGGGCCGCAGACCAGCGCCTCCTGCGCCAGGATGCGGGCCTGTGCCAGCAGGCGGGATGCGGTGGTGGTGCCGCCATCCTGGATGTTCTTGCGGCGGGTGTTCTCTGCATCGGCGTGGGTCGTGGGCAGCGTCAGAAGATGCATGCCACGGTTGGAACGGAACAAAGCCATGGGTTTCTCCTTTCTTTGGTCAGCCCCGGAAGCCGTCATAAATGAAGGGATACTGCGATACTGCGGGCAGGCTCATCAGGGTCTGGCCCGGTTTCATGAGCTGGCAAAAGTCGGCGTCTGTCACCACTTTCTGCTCGCAGTCGGTGGTCACGGGCCGGTTGCCCTCGCCCATGTAGCGGTAGATCACGCGGGCGGTGCCGTAGCGGTCTGCGAAGGCTGCACGGGACATTGGGTCCATGACACGCATGGTGATGAGGTTGGGGAACAGGGACATCAGGGTCTTGGCCTCTGCCTCGGAGTAGTGGCGAGTCAGCAGCTGGACGCTTTGTACTGCCGCAATAATACGTGCACCACTGCGCCCATTGTCGCCGGAAGGGTCACGTGCGAAGCTCAGGAAGTCGGTCAGGGATTCGACCTTAGGCAGCAGACTGAACTCGTCCAGCAGAAACCACACCTTGTGGTTCAGGGTGGGGCTCATGCTCTGTTGCAGCATCAGATCCAGCAGCAGCCGGAACAGCGGCAGAGCTGTTCTTGCTTTGTCCGGCTCATAGAGGATAAACACCCGCTTGCCGCCCTGACGGATGGCCTGCAGGGCCGAGAACCGGCCGTCGGCTGTGTTGAAGCTGCCAATGAACAGGCGGCTGAGCATGGTGCGTACCTCGCTGAGTACACCCAGCCCCTGGGCTCCGCCGTCCCCGATAAGATCCCGGGCGGCAGAAAAGTAAGTGGGGTACCGCTCTACCAGTTCCTGCCAGCTGCCGTTGGTTCCGGTGCCGGCCCCTTCCTGTGCAAAGACCGTTGTGCGGGTGAGAAACTCGCTCAGCTCTGCGTTGGAGACCGGGATGTTGTTGGTGCGGCCGAAATCCCGCATGAAGCGTGCCGTCTGGTAGAAGATCTCCTGCGCTGCCTCCGGGAAGAAGATCTGGGTAGTCTTTTTCTTCTGCTCGGCAAACAGAGCACTGGCGATTTCACGCAGGGTCAGATCCGGTGCGGTGGAGGCGTCCAGCTCCCGGAAGATGTTCCAGCAGTTGGCGGGGTCGGTGGCCGACACCGAGATCACCGGGTCGCCGGGGCGGCGGCAGCGCAGCACATCCGGCTTGGCCGCAAAGATGACGACGGTGTCCTGCATGCGGTCTGCGTGGGCCAGCACGGGGCGGCGAATCTGTTCCATCAGGGTAGACTTGCCGCTGCCCACGTTGCCCACCAGCATGGTGGGGTACTGCCAGCAGCTGCGGTCGTCCAGCGTCAGTCCGCCGGGCAGGCGTACCACCGGCTCCACACGCCCCGCCGTGGGTGGGACCGTTCGCTGCAGCTGCTGTCCTTCCAAAAGACGTTTCATAGGCTTTGTCCTTTCGTCTCAGGTGTTTCTTTCTTACACTCAGAGAAAGGCTCTGCCGCCGTACCCGGTTGGAAAACAGTGCAAAAAATCAAAAAAGCAGAAGGAACTTTTCTGCCGCATCTATGCAGTGCAGAAAAGTTCCTTCTGTTTGTTTGTCCCCTTGCGGGGTGTGAGTTGGTTCTAGCTCAGAACGGCATTTCGAGTTATTCTGAGAGAATTTTACGTCCCCTTGCGGGGTGTGAGTTGGTTCGTCGCCGCCGGTAGCGTTCTTGATGGTGCCCATATTTACGTCCCCTTGCGGGGTGTGAGTTGGTTCAAAAGCTGTTTCGATGGTCATGATTATGGCATTTGCTGCTTACGTCCCCTTGCGGGGTGTGAGTTGGTTCAGTCGTAATGTCACCATTAATGATACTGCAAGGGAAGGCTTCCGTCCCCTTGCGGGGTGAAACATTGAACAATGCAAAGATAGGTTTCGTTTTCCCGTTCCCTTGCGGGTCATTTAAATTATAACACGGCTCCCGCAAAAAGAAAAGCCCTTTGCACGCAAAAAGGCACCCCGGCACAGATCGCTCTGTGCCGGGGTGCCCTGCTTATTTGCCGGTCAGCTCTCAGCCTGACCTACTGCCAGAAACTCTGCGGCCTGGGCCGTGGTATCGGCCACAATATAGGTGCAGCGGTTCTCCGGCTCATTTGCGCTGCGCACGCTTGTCGGCTCGTTGCCCAGCCCCAGGCAGGTGAATCGGTCGGCAGGGACACCGGCCTCCACCAGCACATCCCGCACGGCCTGTGCACGGGCCAGAGACAATGCCTGGGCACCCTCGCGGCTGGCGTTGTCCACCTGTGCGGTGCTGCCAGCCACAATGTAGTGGGCGGCAGAAGTGCCCTTGAGCTGCTCGGCCAGACCGTTCAGTGCTGCACGGGCAGCTGCCTCATCGAGGAAAGTCGTGCTGTCGGGCTGAAACGCCACCTGCTCGGCGCTGACCTTGACGAAGGTCGGTGCGCCTGCAGCGGCCAGAGGCGTCACGGTGTGGCCGTTGTTGAGGGCGTCGCCGGACACGATGTCGGTATGGAAGGTGACGTTTGCACCCGTGCGGTCAAAGAAGGCCTGCCAGAAGCTCTTCAGCCACTGGACCTGCTGGGCACTGAGCGTGCCCTGGCTGCCCGCAACATCGCCCAGGCCGTAGAACTCCACGGCCACGCCGTTCAGCTGAGGCAGCATGGCAGCGGCGTCCAGCTGATCCAGCAGCTGGGCAGGGTCGGTGGTCAGCAGGTCGAGGTCCTGCATGGGCAGGCTGGCGACGGCAGTGTTCACACCCGAATGGCGGATGATCAGCACCTTATTGTCAGCCGTACCGGCGGACAGCATGCGGCTGGCGAGAGAAATGGCGGAGATCAGGTCGGTCTCAGGGGTGGTGGCTGCAGCGCCCTGGACCGCCTCGACCAGCTGGTAGCGTGCCGTCTTGTCCGCTCGGGCTTGTTGGATGTCGTTGTTCTTGACCTGGTCAAAGCGCTGAGGACCGAGCGCAAACGGCTTGCCATCGGCCACCACCAGTCCGGCGCTGCCGCCCGGCGTCACATTTACGCTGTTGAGGAAGTCCTCAGCGTTGGTTAGCGCAGGCATACCGTCGCCCTGCGTAAGGATGAGGGCGGTATCGGTGGCCACGGCACTGTCCGCCGCACCGTCCTTGGAGGGGATCACACTGCAGCCAGCCAGCAGGCCGACCACCAGAGAACCAGCTGCCACCATGGTAGCCATGCGGGTAAGCATCTTCAGCTTCATAGCGTTTCCTTTCGTTCGGGAGGTTTGCGTCTTACACCTCAGAAAAGGCGCTGTCTGCCTTCTCAGTTGGAAAACAGGCAGCTTTTTTCTGAAAAAATCTGTTTTGGGGTCAAGATGCCATTGCGGCAGGCACTTCCTCTGCGGCAGGCTCTGCCTCAAGGCGGAGCACCGGCTGTTCCGGTGCAGCCTCAGCCAAGGCAGGGGGCAGCAGCATGGCCTGCCAGTGCTGCTCGTCCAGCAGGTCGTCCAGACCCGCGCTGTGCAGCAGAGCGTCTGCGGCCTCTACGCTGCCCAGTTCTTCGGCCAGCTTCATGCGGGCAGTCAGGCGTGCCTGCTGGGCCGAAACGCTCAGGCTCTTGAGCTTTGCCTGTGCAAAGCGGTAGTCCTGGAGGTCCGGGTCAAAGTTTGCTGCTGCAAACTCCGCATGGCTGATGGCGCTGTCGGTGTCGGCAGCCAGGTCCTGCAGGTCCAGGCGCTGGGCCTTCAGGCTGTCCAATTGGCTGCGGTGGTCGCTGAAAAAGCCGATGGCGTAAGAGCCTACGCTGGTGGCGATGGGCAGCAGCATACGGATGTACTGGCCCACCATGTAGAGGGTGGGGTTCTCCGTTGCTCCCAGGGCCTCCACACTTATGAGCGTGGACACGATGCAGAAACCCGCGAAGATTGCAAAGGCTCCGACGGCCGTGCCCAGAAGTGCGCTGATGCGGCGCTTCGTCGCCCGCTGATCACGGGGCAGCATGTCATCCAGCTGGCCCTTGAGTTTGCCAGCCAGCATGGGGCAGGCATCGAGCAGCAGGGCGATGGAGGCAGCCACCAGCATGGCCATTTCGGGCCGCTCGTCGAACAGGCTTTCGGTGTAGAGGTGGACGGTCATGAGGTCCGTGGCCACAAAGAAGGCGGTCACGGGGATCGCGATGTGGTCCAGCAGGCTGCCCTTGGTGCGGCCCTGTTTCTGGATGTCGTGGAGCTTTTCGGTCACGTTGGTGTGTTCACCCATGTACATAGTTGTACCTCCTGGTCTTATCTCGTGTTGTGTTTCGCTGCTGACGTCAGGCTTCCAGTTTCTGGATGCGGGCATTCACGTCAGCAAGCTGCTCTTCAATGAGCTTCTTGCTGGCGCGGAGGTTTTCCACCTGTAGTCGGAGATCCGCCTGCAGGTTCAGTGCCGATGCATGGTGCTGATACCGGGTCTCCACAAGGCTGGAGATGGCCAGTTGCTGGGCTTTCAGGCGGACCAGCTCGTCGAACACCGGGGTGTGCTCGTCAAGGTCCAGTTTTTTGACCGCGTCGGCAGCCTGCTCCAACACGCCCGCGAACATCTCTGGGTCATCATACTCCGGATAGCTCGCACAGCTGCTGAAATCTCCCGGGTATCCGTACAGCATGTGATGGATGATCGTGCGGTGTGCGTAGTCGATCTCGGTGCGCTCACGGCCCTGCTCGGGCAGCTTGGCGCTGTCAGCCTTCTTGAACGGGTTCTTCATGCCAGTACCTCCTCAATCTCCATGGCCTGCGCAACCTTCCGAGCGGAAAAGTCCGGATGAAAGCGCGGGATCTCCTCATCGTTGATCACACGGAACTTGCCTGCCTTGCTGTACTTCACAAGGCTTGCGTTTGCGCGGCAGTAGACTTCATTGATCTCGGCCTCGGCATCCAGCAGTTCGGCGCGGATGGCTGCGGCCAGCTCCTTGCGTTCACTGGCGGCACGGGCACGGCGCTCACCGGCTTCGCGTGCAGCACGCCGTGCTCCGGTGGAGCGGGGGCTGCTGCTGTTGCTGCTGCCGCCAGTCGGCTCAGGCATCGCCTTGAGTGCAGCAGCCTTGGGTCCCAGAGACTTGCTGAGCTGTGCAAGCTTGGCTGCTTCCAGCGTCTCAAGTTCTCGGCGGACGCGCTCGTAGTAAGCTCCGGCTAACACGTTCTTGCCGTCCTCGGTCTTGAAGTCGGTCTTGTGGACCAATGCGTCCGCAAGGCCGCGCAGACGGAGGAAGTTGTCCTCCTTCCAGACGGGACTGTCCTTCTGGACACCCTTCTTGGTTTTCGGGTAAATCAGCATGTTGTTCGCTCCTTTTCACTTGCTGTGGGGCTCTTCACTCTCTGTAAGCCTTTTTGTGCTTAGAAAGTTGGAATTTTGATCGGATTTTTTATTTTGTTTATTCTGTGTCGTCCTTACATCTCAGTAAAGCCCCTCGTTCCTGTCCAGTTGGATTTTTCTGTCGTTTCTATTTAAATATTCCACCACTTTTTTATCGCTGAAGTGTCCATCGCTGTGCTGCATGGGCGGTATTTTTCTTTTATGGGTAACGCACCTTGAAAATTTCATGAGCCGACCGGACGTGATACCGACTTTTCGTCAACGCCGCTGCACAAACAGGGGCAGGAACTTCGTTCGGGTCAAACGGCGACCCCATTACATGAGCAGCACAACTTCTACTTATTTTTGCGTCGTAACAATTCGGAAACAATTACAAGAAAACAGTTTTGAGCGAAGCGGTAGAGGGCAAGAACCGTCCCGTGGCCACAAATTTTCAATTCTTGAAAATTTCCTGTCCATCCGGGACTTCACTTCTCAAACTCTTGCGAGTTTTCCAAGTGATCTTGTTGGGGCGTGCCTGCCCCAAACCCTGCTCATCATTCGTGCCTTGCGGCACGAATGGAACGGCGTGTCGTGCTTACATAACTTCACCGAGGAGTTATCGAACAGACAGGAGGTACAATGACCAAAACGAATGTTCAACTGACCCCTAGCAATTCCCAGCACCACGACACGCCGAACAACAAAACGCACGTCATCAAGTTCCGTGTGACAGCGGAGGAAAAAGCGTCACTGGAACTCACTTGCAAACTCCTGAATCTCTCCCTCTCCACTTTTATCCGCCGTGCGCATTTCATTTACGGTAAAGTTTGATTGTTTCTACCCTCTGATTTAGTTGATTTGCAAGGTTCAAATTTCGAACATAATTCAAGTCGCTTTCCCATTTTGCCTTTGCAAGGTGGTTGATTTCACGATTTCCGTTAAAGCATATAAACCATTCAATGTATTGCATTGCTTCTGGCTTTGAAACAATGCCGCTTGAAATCATTTCATACAAGATATTCTCTCGCTCTTCTTGCGATAGTCCTTTTTCCTGTGATACCGAATAGCCACACAATTTTAGTGGTGATTTATCGGCAAAACTTCCAAACACACCATTTGATTGCATTGACTCGTTCAGTACAAACTTTGTCAGAAGAGATTTGTACTGTTCCATGTAATAGCTGTATTCAGCATAGCTAATATAAAATCTGTTACAATCGGCACAGTAAGTCGCATTCAACAATACTGTTAGTTCGCTCGCAGTAGGAACTAACGCATTTACTCCTGCAAGATGGTGTCTGTTTCTGAAGCAGCCAATTACTCCCTTATAGATGTAAAGTGTATGTATCTTGCTATCAAATCGAGGAATTTCTGCTTCGATTTTGGGTAGTAGAATTTGATTCGCGGCTTCTTCAAGAAATAAGGATATTTTCGCATCAACCTGTTTAAAGTTATACTTAGCATTAATAATGCCTCCGCTAGCGTAAATTAGTATATTATAAAATAGATCTTGGCATTCATCCATATTTCCTATGAGATGATTAACCCTTTTGCAGATTAAAACTATGTCCCACTTATCCACATCATCACAATTATAAATTGGTCGCCTTTTTTGCACATTAAAGTTTTTTGAAGCTCGCGACCCAAAACTATAAAACCAAATATTTAGTGAGTGCTGCAATTCTCTAAACACTTTATCAAACTCAACTCTTACAGTTGCTTTTTCGTGATAGCAATTCTTGATTATTCATTTTGATTTTTTTCTCTTTGCATTTTGCTTTCTCACTTCTTATTTGAGATTCTACATCTTCAAGATTGCTCCATCTATACAAGCAAACCAATGCTTTCTGGTAAATCCGATTGCTCAGAGTAAAAAGATTTGCTGTTGTTAATAAAGTTTCGCCTACACTTTCCAATGATTGGTTAGTAATATGATTTAGCACATTTTTTGATCCATAGATTGAAATCGCAAGTTCCCCCAATTGACTAACTTTTATGTCTTTATTCATACAACTGTACTCCAGATTATGTAATATAAACAACCGACAACTGTAGTGTACCATATATGACATAATGTGAACAAGACTTAATTGTGTGCCTTTGAGGAGCAGCACCGTGCAGAGTTTGCTGTGTACGAGGCCGCTTGCGCCTATTTCAA
>ENA-ORRQ01002441-ORRQ01002441.1-human-gut-metagenome-genome-assembly--contig:-NODE-2441-length-12169-cov-3.873865_pt1 | contig 12169 bp, 8 predicted proteins | sample MGYA00242177_ERZ509138 | MGnify/ENA primary metagenome ERZ509138 (study PRJEB26280, sample SAMEA2338628) | human gut metagenome | biome: human gut; feature: human-associated habitat; material: faeces...
AACAGCAACCGCCTGTTACTTTAGAGCGTGTCTGAAAAATCATTCCTGCAATCTGCACGCCCCACTTTGCGGTATATTTTGTCCGAGTTCGGTTGTCGTAGCCCATCAGGTTTTTGAGTCCATAAAAAAATCCCACATCACAAGGATGCGGGATTTTTTACTTATGAGGTTATCATCAGGCTTTATTAACTGATCCGAATAATTCCATTTTTTCCTTAACAGTAGCTTTGATTGCTTCGAAGCCAGGTGCAAGAAGTTTACGAGGATCGTATCCTTTACCCTGCTGATCTTTTCCTTCTTCGATGTATTTACGTGTAGCTGCTGCGAAAGAAAGCTGGCATTCTGTGTTTACATTGATTTTGGATACGCCAAGGTCGATAGCTTTCTTGATCATATCTGCCGGGATACCTGTGCCACCGTGAAGTACCAGAGGCATCTCTCCTGTCAGTTTCTGGATAGCATCCAGAGTCTCAAAGCTTAAGCCCTGCCAGTTTGCCGGATATTTGCCGTGGATGTTGCCGATGCCTGCTGCCAGGAAGTCTACGCCCAGGTCTGCGATCATCTTGCACTCGTTCGGATCTGCGCACTCGCCCATACCGATCACGCCGTCTTCCTCGCCGCCGATGGAACCAACCTCAGCCTCCAGGGAAATACCTTTCTCCGCGCAGACTTTGACTAATTCTTTGGTTTTCTCTACGTTCTCGGCGATCGGATAATGGGAGCCGTCAAACATGATGGAAGAAAATCCAGCATCGATACATTTGTAGCAGCCCTCGTAGGTGCCGTGATCCAGATGCAGCGCAACCGGAACCGTGATGTTCAGCTCTTCGATCATCGCTTTTACCATCGCAGATACTGTCTTAAAGCCAGTCATATACTTGCCTGCGCCCTCTGAAACACCTAAGATAACCGGTGAGTTCTGCTCCTGTGCCGTCAGTAAAATTGCTTTGGTCCATTCAAGATTGTTGATGTTGAACTGACCAACCGCATATTTTCCATCTCTTGCCTTCTGAAGCATTTCCTTCGCACTAACTAACATATACAAACCTCCTCGTTGTCTCTTTTTGATCTAACCAGAGTCTATTATATACCATAATTCAGTATTTGCCTAGCCTGTCAAAAAAATAACAGGCAATTATTTTAATATTTTGTAACTTTTACTGTAAAATCTCCGAAACAGTCTTCTCCATCTCCTCCGGATTGCACTGGCGGTTGTGACGGATCTCTGCCTTGCGGATCTCCTCGATCGCCTGCGGGATCTTCACGCCGGATGCTTTCTCCATCTCGTCGATAAGCTCGAACTCGCCCTTGCCTTCTTCGCTGCCGAAGATTGCCTCCATGACGCTGCGGGAGAATTTATATGGGCTTGCCGTCGATGCGATAACTGTCTTCTTGGTATCGCCTGTCTCCTTCACATAGTTATGGTATACGCAGGATGCAACGCCGGTATGCGTATCGATCATATAACCGGTCTCATCGTAGAGACGCTTGATCTCGGCTGCATTTGCCGCCTGATCGGCATAACCGCCGACAAAATCTGCCATGCGCGCACGCATCTCGTCGGTAACCGAATATTTGCCATCTTTCGAAAGCTCTTCCATGCGTTTCTTGGTCTCCTCCGCATCGCAGCCGGTGGAGAGATAAATCAGACGTTCCAGGTTACTGGAAATCAGAATATCCATCGACGGGGAAGAGGTCAGGATGAATGGACGGTTCTTGTCATATACGCCTGTCTTAAAGAAGTCGTACAGAACTTTATTGTCATTGGACGCGCAGATCAGCTTGTCGATCGGCACACCCATCTGTTTTGCAAAATAAGCAGCTAAGATATTGCCGAAGTTTCCGGTCGGAACGGTTACATTGATCTTCTCACCGTTCTCGATCTCGCCGTTTTCAAGCAGTTTTGCATACGCATATACATAGTATACAACCTGTGGTACGAGACGACCGATGTTGATAGAGTTTGCGGAAGAGAGCTGATAGCCTCTGCCTGCTAATTCTTTGGCAAATTCTTTGTCACCGAAGATTTTCTTGACACCGCTCTGTGCATCATCAAAGTTTCCGGAAATACCGACAACGCTTGTGTTCGCGCCCTTCTGGGTCAGCATCTGCAGCTCCTGCACACGGCTGACGCCGTCCTTCGGGTAAAATACGATAATTCTGGTTCCCTCAACGTCTGCAAAACCAGCCATCGCTGCCTTTCCGGTATCGCCGGAGGTTGCGGTCAGGATCACGATCGTGTTCTCCGCATGGTTCTTCTTCGCCGATACGGTCATCAGATGCGGCAGGATCGAGAGCGCCATATCCTTGAAGGCAATCGTGCTTCCGTGGAACAGCTCCAGATAATATGCTCCGTCTGCTTTGACAAGCGGCGCAATCTCTTCCGTATCAAACTTACTGTCGTAAGCGCGCTCGATACAGGTTTTCAGCTCTTCCTCCGTGAAATCAGTCAGGAACTGCTTCATAACTGCATAAGCTACTTCCTGATATGTTTTATGGGATAATTCTTCCAGGCTGCAATCTAACGCCGGGATATGATCCGGCATGAACAGGCCGCCGTCTGCTGCCAGTCCCTTTAAGATCGCCATCGAAGCCGTTACGTTGTTTTCACCGCCACGGGTACTGCTGTAATTGATTGCCATGATTTTCATCCTCTCTTTTTATCTTTCCCCGTCGTCCCCGTCTTTGCAAAGGATGCCGGAGTCAAACTTTCTGCCATGTAAGTGTTCTGTGTGGTTTTGCAGTTCTCCCGCAAAGTTACGGGACCCCATGCTCACTTTAGTTAAAAATTCTATCATACTTTATGGCACAGCGCAAGAAAAATTCCCCCCTTAATACGTAATCTTCCAGCGCCCAAACAATCCCTTCTTAAAATGGGAAAACCGCCGTGAAGCACTCTCATTTCCCATCTCGATCGCCTTTTGGTAGCACTGTGCCGCCCGCTCGAGATCTTCCGGGGATTCATTTTTCCGTTCGTAGATAAATCCAAGCTCATAGAGTGCATATCCGTCACATTCCGTCTGTGCCGCCCGCTCAAAAAGCTCCTTCGCCTTATTTTCATCGGCGATGCAGCCTTCTCCCTTCATATAGAGATAGCCTAACTTGGATGCAGACTGCAGACTTCCGGCTTCTTCGCACCGGTTCAGCCACTCAAATGCTTTTGCATAATCGCGGTCTACTCCCTCTTCGCCCTGGAAATACAGGCATCCAAGAATCTCCATGCACTCTGGATTTCCCTGCGAAGCGCCTTTTTCGTACCAGGAAACTGCCTGCTTCATATCAATCTCGCCGTTCAGACCATCCCGATAGATATTTCCAAGCGCCAGACTTGCCTGTCCGTCCGTCTCGATCCCAGCTGCCTCCCGCAGAAGTTTTTCTGCCCGGACAGTGTCCTGCTCATCGGACGGGCGCAGATACAGGCGGGCTAACGGAAGCGCCGCCTCTTTGATGCCTGCCGCATATGCTTTTCCATACCAGTAAAACGCTTTTTCATCATCGCGCTCCACCAGCTCATCCTGATAAAACAGATTTCCAAGTTCTTCAAAGCTCTCCGCCTCGTTCCGCGCCGCGGCTCCTTCCAGCGCCTGGACGGCCGCCTGGATATCGCGCTCTGTGCCCTGTCCGTTTAAATACATCTGCCCCAGATACAGCATGGCGCGGGAAGAGCCCTGCTTTGCCGCCGCATAGTCATATTGGAATGCAGCTTCCCAGTCTTCTTCCTGGCGGTAATGTTCCCCCATCTGGAAGAGTCCCCAGACCTCCCCGCTGGCGGCGCACTGATTCGCCCAGCGAAGTGCCTCTTTTTCATCTTTTTCCCGGTATGTACCATTCTGGCAGCATTTTCCCATCTTAACCATCGCCGGGATAATGCCGCCGTCCGCCGCCCGTTCGTACCAGAAGAGGCACTGCTCGCGGGCGCTCTCAGTCTGCGGCATATAATCGGCCAGATCTTCCCACTCAACTGCCTCGCCCATCTGCCACGCGGCATAGACATCGCCCATCTCAGCGGCATCCCGCACCTGACGGTAACTTTCCTCGATGGAATAACGTGCCGACTGCTTCATCTGTTCGTCATACTGACCGGCGCGCAGCGCTCCTAACACTGCCCGGGCACTTCCCGCCGAAGCCCCCCGCAGGTAACATTCATACGCTTTTTTCTCATTGAACCCGACAGCCCCGTCCCCCCAGCTGTAACAGTGTCCTAAAAAGAACCATGCTTCCGCATCGCCCGCATACGCCGCCTCTTCCAGCCAGGTAACTCCCTGGGCGTACATCGCATCGTTACACTGTTTCCAGATCTGGTCTGCACCTTTCTCACATAAGCCTGTCATCAGGATTGTCATATATCATTCATCCGCCTTCCACACGAAATTGTATCAATTAAAACTTTCTGCCTCCGCCGCCGTGCATCCTTCCGCTGCTGCCCTGATGTATGGTCGTCCTTCCGGCCGAACCGCCCGAAGCGCCCGGACCCGGATTTTTCGGAATCCGTCTGGTCACTACCGACCGGTTTACAAACTGCTCCTCATTTTGGACAAAATGCAGCGCACTGTCCGCCCGGTATGCCATATGGAACCCCAGCGACTGGCGGTGTTCTTTCTGCATCTTATACTGGCGCATCACCGAAAAGCACGGGAGTGCCGCCACGATTGCAGCCGCGACCGCCGCAAACAGCGCCTCATACCATTCCAGGGAATGTTTTTTCTCCTCGCGCACCTGCGTATACTGTCCCGCCGGAACGCCCATCTCCAGATAATTTTCGATGCTGTCGATCGCCCCCAGAGCGCCTTCTGCATAGTTTCCATCCGCCACGCTGTCATATGCCGCATCCAGCACCTTCTCTACCCGCGCATCCGTCAGCACTTTCATCGCATACCCGGTGGTAGAAACGTATATCTCCCGGTTGTCCATATCGATCGAAAGCAGAATACCACTCGCATCGTCCCCGACGCCCAGTCCGTGGGTGTCGTAAAAATCATCGGCATAGCTTTCCGCCGATTCTCCCTGTGCGTCCTCGACTGTCAGTACCGCCAGATCGGCATCCTGTGAATCACGCACCTCATCGATCCGTGTCTCCAGCTCCTGCACTTCTTCCGCGCTGAACAGTCCCGCCTCGTCGAAGACGCGCGTGCCTTCCGCCGCCCATATAGGGCTGACCTGTGAAAATGAAATAAATGCTACAACAAAGAAGCATATAAAATCTTTCAGCCGTCCATATTTCTTCTTTTTCTGTGTGACTCCCGCATTTTGATTCTCTATCATATCAGGTATCCTCCCAGCAGCAAAAGTACAAACACAGGAATGAAAATCGTCAAAAACAGGCGCACCAGTTTTTTCGAATCAACCGGCAGGACGCCGCAGACCTTTCCATTTTCCCCATTCATCGCAAAATAGTACATCTGCCCGTTCTTCGGATCCGGGTAGGTCATCATCCACACCGGAAGCATGGCATAGTTCCATTTTTCCCCCGTGATGGTCTCCCGATGATTCCGGATATCCACATGATCGTAGCCGGAGACGCTATTTTGCAGGGATTCTCTCGTATACTGCTTGATCTCCTGCTCAATCTCCTGTGCAAATTCTTCCTTTTCCCGGTCGCGCCGCTCCGCCCTAAATCCCAGAAAATAGCCTGCCTGAAACGGGCGCAGTTTCTTCATATCAAACGGAAGCACGGTCTCGGCAAGGCTGCGGTCCGCCTGCTTTAACGCGTTGCGCGCCACATCCTTGATGGGAAGCTCCGCCTTTTTCTCCAGATGGTAACGGCTCGTCTCGATATACTCGATCTCCCCCGCCACCGTCACGCGTTTCCGCAGCGCCTCCGCCTGCATCTCACCGGATACCTGGCAGCTATACATCCAATATGGATAATAAATTCCCTCCAGATACTCCATCTGACGCGGCGAGTAGAAATCATCCGGCACATACTTTTTCTTCTGAATCCAGTTTTTAAAAATTTCTTTTGCCTTTTTCTTGTCGATCTCAAACGGAATCAGACCGTCCGGGCGGTATTTACCGTCCAGACTTCCCGAAAGAACCACCGGATTGTGACAGTAACAGCAGTACGTGGACGCCGTCGTCTCCTGTGCCACAATCTCCGCGCCGCAGCTCGGGCAGGTATAGAGAACCATCTTAGACTCCGCCTGCTTCTGGCTCTCTATCTTTTCCGCTTCCGGCATTCCACTCGGCTTCGAAGCTTCCTCTGACTTTCTGGCTACCTCTTCCATCTCTTTCAACGTCTCTTCCGTAAACGCTGAGAGGCAGTATTCACATTTAAATTTCTGCGTCTTCGGATCAAACACCAGCCCGCCGCCGCAGTTTGGACACTTATATGATTGTATCTCCATACGCCCTATGACCTCGGTTTTCCGCATTCGGAACAAAACTTACCTGTATTGACCGTTCCGCAGCTGCAGGTCCACGGACCGGCTGGTCTTGGCTTGCCGCACTCGGAGCAGAACTTTCCGTGGTTGACATTGCCGCACTCACAAGTCCAGGATTCCGCCGGAGCTGCCGCACTGCCCTGCGGCGCTGCGTTCTGTCCTGCCGGTTGTGCATAGCCGCCCTGTGGTGCCGCATTCATCTGTCCCGGCTGCTGTGCATAACCACCCTGCGGCGCTCCATTCGCCTGCCCCGGCGCATAGCCGCCCTGCGGTGCCGCATATCCCTGCCGCGCCGCCTGCTGCATCTGCATCTGCTGCAGGTTGGACGCCGATGCGGCGCCCATAAATCCGCCGCCGAAGTTCATGCCGGCGCCCATTCCCATGAAGCCTGCCATCGCACCGCTTCCGTTAGAACCGGCTGCCTCAAAGCCGCGTGCCATCGCGCCCTGTACATACCCCTCGCGCACCGACGGGTCGCCGAGCATCGCGCCCTGATTCCGCATATTGATGAGTTTCTGCGATTCTTCATCATAGGAAATGCTGGCGATACCGACTGACTGGATCTCCATGCCACGCAGACGGTTCCACTCTTCATCCAACGTCTCCGCCATATAGCGTCCCAGTTCCCTGCCTTTGGAGGCTACAAAGGAAATCCGCACACCATCCGCCGACATCTGGTTGATCGAGGTCTGCAGCGCTTCCAGGAACTCCGCTAAATACTGCTCATTGATGGAATCAATCTCCACCTGATCCTGATTTTTCGGAATAGCCTCCGCATAAAATTTCAATGGATCCGTGATCTTGATGGAGTAAGTTCCATGTGCGCGCAGAAACAGCTCGGAATTATAGAATAAATCAAAATAGTTGATCGGCGTCCGTGTGCCGAACTTGATTCCCTTGATCTCCTGGAGATTAATATAGTAGACCTTCTGTGCATACGGCGTCTGTCCGCCATAACGCACACGGTTGAAGGATTCTTTCAGCGCATCGCCGAACTGTCCGTTAAACAGAGACGGCAGGGATGAATTCTGCACTGTATAATAGCCCTCTTCCGCTGTATAATCAACGACCTTACCGCCGTCCACCAGCATCATAAACTGATTCGGGTACACATGGATCACAGAACCATTGGACACCGTTTCCGGTGTTCTCTTCCGGTTCTCCCCGCGGCGTGTCTGCACACCCGCTGAAAATACGGTCTGTTCCCCCATATTTTCCGGTTCAATCACTTCCAGCCACTGATCTGCCAGCCCGCCGCCGACCGCGTGTGCCGCTGCTCTGATAATTCCCATACTCTCTGCCTCCTTGTCCAAATTCATAGTCTCTCTGTTTTTCTGCTTTTTCTATCTATCGGTTACCCTTCCCTTTATTTTTCCCATGCCGATTCCATTTTCCCGGCGTGATCGCCCAGACTGCTGCCGCGATCAGCACCATCGCCAGTATACACTGCAAAATCAGGCTGCACGCCGTCCAGTGTGCTGTGATCGCATTGTCTGGAAATACGCCGAACAGCGGCTCGAACCATTTTCTCATGTCACCGCTTCCCGCCTGTCCGTTAATTACATTATAAAACGAGACAGCCGGATTGAAAAGAAAGAGATAGCGTAAAATGCCGGAACTTGCCATTTCCGATGCATTGAGATTAGATGCATACGAATTTGCCGCCCGGAGCGCCATCCGGTATGCAAACAGATTGACTGCCATCGTTCCCGCCGTCAGCGCCACCGCCGTCACATAGGAGCAGACGGTCGATACCGTCGAGCGGCGCAGCACCGATGAATAAAAGATCCCGATACTGCCCGTTAAAATTGCCACAACGCCATGGCACAGGAACAGCATCCCGATGTCCTGCAGCGTAACGCCCCCGTAGACAAATACGAGCGCCTGTACCGGAAGTGCCGAGACCGCCAGCACCAGCATCGTCACCAGCGAGGACGCCAGTTTTCCAAGCACCATGTCACGCGGCTCCATCGTGGTCGTCAGCATCAGTTCCAGCGTCTGGCGTTCCCGCTCGCCGCTGATACTGCTGGCAGTCAGCGCCGGCATGATGAAAAGCAGCATGATAAATTCGATCGAGGAGACGAACGTGTAGAGATCCAGAAACTGCGAATACTGGATCTCCGCCGTCGTCCTGACCTGTTCCGCCACCGAATACATATTAAACAGCGCCACCGCCGCCAGAATACTGTTAAAAACAAACAGAATCGCCATCATGCGGATGCTGCGGCTTCCGACTGTCATTTCCCTCCTAAATACCGGATTCCATCTCATGTTTCAGCACCGCCCTCTCTTCTTCATGTCCTGTGATCTGCATAAACAGTGATTCCAGGCTTCCCTTCTCGCGCATAAAGCTACTGACCATCACATCCGCATCGATAAGCTGCTGCAAAAGCAGCGCCTCATCCTGCCGATCCCCCAAAAAGCCCAGCTTGATCTCATCCCCCTGCACCGCGATCGTCTGCACACAAGGATGGCTTTTCAGGATCGCAAGCGCCTTTTCTTTCTGGCTGAAAATCGAGATCAGAAGCGGATTGGACGAGTTGATCCGCGCAAAAATCTGATCCATGCTGCCCTGCAGGACCGTTCTTCCCTGCTCAATGATGCCGATCGAGGTACAAAGCTCTGACAATTCCGATAAAATATGGGAGCTGACGAGCAGCGTTTTTCCCTGATCGCGCAGTTCTTTCAGAATCGCCGTATACTCCACCCGGGTGCGCGGATCCAGCCCGGAAGCCGGTTCATCCAGGATCAGAAGATCCGGATCGTGGATGAGCGCCCGCGCCAGACAGAGGCGCTGCTTCATACCTCTCGAAAGCCCGTCCACGAAAAAGTCCTCTTTATCTTCCAGCCGCACCTGTTCCAGAAGCGTATGGCAGCGCGTCCTCGCCTGCAGCCCCGTAATTCCGTAGCAGGATGCAAAAAATTCCATATATTCCGATACTTTCAGGTTATCATATACTCCGAAGAAATCCGGCACATAGCCGATCCGCCGCCGGAGTTCTTTTCCGTCTGAGTAAACATCCAGTCCGCCGATCTCCACCTCGCCCTCATCGGGAACGAGAAGTCCCGCAAGAATCTTGAGCGTCGTCGTCTTGCCTGCCCCATTGGGACCCACGAATCCAAAGAGTTCCCCGTCCGCGACCTCCAGATTCAGCCCATCCAGCGCTTGAAAATTGCCATATCGTTTTCTGAGGTTTTTAATCGTCAGCATCACTCTCTCCTCCCTACGACATAGATTCTTGGAAGCTGGCTTTCCCAGCCATACTCTCCCGTCTGTTCCGGCACATATTTGACAGTCAATGTGTTCGACGGAGACAGGTACGGCGAAAGCTCCTCCGCCGAATACTCTGATTTCAGCTCGATCCGGTCATTGCGCCCGGTCTCATAGTTATAGAAATACATGCTTCCGGAGAAGGATGACATATACGGATAGAGCGGATTTTCCGAAAATCGCGGTGACAGAGTCTCAAACGTAAGCTTTTCAATGACAAGGTCACTTCCCAGCGAATATTCGACCGTCGCAGCCTCCGCTGTTTCCCCGCTATACATTGTGTTGTACGCCGCCTCATAATTTCCGGCGAGCACCGTTGGATCTTCCTCAAGCGCCGAACGGTAAAGTTTTCCATCTTTTTCACGGTTCAGCGGGATTGACTCGGTCACCATGCAAAATCCTTCCCGAAGTGTCCTCGCATCCGCCAGAAAATCTTCCTCTCCCTGGAGCTTCCGGGTTGAAAATGCCACCAGGCACGCCTCAGACGGATTGCGCCCCGCGCCGGAATCCAGATAAAAGCTCAAAAGTCTCGTCCGCTCCTGCGCCTTTAAATAGTCCGGATCCTCAATCTCCGCTTTCTCATACTGATCCGCCCCGGTCACCATCTGTGCTGCCGCATACGAATAGCTGACCGGATAATCGCAGCTCTCCTTTCCATCCAGAGAAACCGTCTGCCCAGGCTCTAATCTTCCCAGCAGCACCGCTTTCCCATTGATGAGCAGAGCCGCATTCTCCAGCGGTTCCTCAAAACAGTTTTTTACCGTTCCCGACACCACGCCGTCAAAATAGGAAATATTTCCCTGAACGCCCATCGCGTCCGTTTTCTCCAGCTCACGACGCAGGGTAAACAGATTCGGTGAAAATGCGACCGTATCCCGCATTTTAATTTCGACCCGTTCCGGCTGATAAACAAAGTTTGTATGATACTCTTCCTCACCGGTAAAGCGCACCGCCGAAACCGCATCGTAATAGTAACTGCGCGTCATCGGGCGCACCTCATAGCCCGGCTTTAAGCTCACCGAATACGGCTTGTTATAAGGGCTTCGGATGTTCATATAAGTGGCTTCTTCCGCCTCTTCTCCCGAGGTATCCAGAATCGACGCATACGTCACAAACGGCTCCCGGAAGCGTGTCTTTACGCCTAGCGCATAAATAATGCCGGTAAACAAAAACGCCCCCAGTGTCACCGCCGGCAGATAATACCGGTAAATCCCTCGCTTTTTTAAGTAGAAATAGATGCCCGGACCGATCAAAAGCAGATAGACCACCACGATCACCGTATATGTCGCAACCTTCGGAAGCCGCCCCGCATTGCCGGTGTTGACCAGCCCCTGTACGCTGAAATACGAGCCCGAATAACCGTAGTAATCCTCCTGTGCCAGCTCGTCCACGGTATCACTTCCCAGCACCAGCGTATACAGCTTTTCAAATGAGGATGGATTGGTCAGACACAAATCGCTGATCGCATCCATCGAAAAGGCAGCTGCCACGATCCGCCCCTGTTTGCAGTTCGTATGGGATAACAGCGGGAACACTTCCCCCGCCAGCAGAGTGCTGCCGTTCTTCAGGTTCACATCGACGCATTCTGCCTGGATCTCCCCCGTCTGCTCGCCCGGTGCCGTCTCCCCGCCCAGACTGACCGGAACGGTTACCGCATCCAGATACGGCGGCTCCAGCACCTTCTCTGCAAACCTGCCATAATTTCTCGCACAATCCACACCGCCGCCAAAGAGGATCGTACCGCCGTCTTCCACCCAGCGCCGCAGCGCCTCATACTGGACATCGCTGAGCGAATCCAGGTCAAATCCAGACACAATTACCAGATCCAGCGGATCGTAACCCAGCCGGTCATCCGGTGCCTGCTCGGCATCCAGAAAAACCGCCCGCGTCCGAATCGTCCCATATCGGATGCCCGCGCCGTCTAAATAAGAAAGTGCCTCCGGCGTATCCGTCAAAATTCCGATATAACTCTCCGCAACGTCCTCCTCAGAACCAAGTTTCAGACGTTTCCGGATGACCGTTTTCCCGTTTACATCCTGTACCGATACAAACATCTGATCCGCCCGCACCCCCAGCGGGATATAATATTCTTGTTCAAACTTCTCCCCCGCTGCCAACGATAACGGATAGGAATACTGGTACGCCTCCAGACTGGACTGCGCGGTCAGAAACTCCAGCGTTCCCTCAAATGGCGCTGTATCATTATTCAGAAGGACCGTTACCCGAAGGTAACGGTCACTCTTTGCCGTATTGTCAAATCCATAGGAAACATCCATCGACAGCGGCGCATCTGCTTCCTTCTGTGAGGCATATGCGTACCCTGCAGGAAGGCAGAATAGTGCCATCCATCCGATCAATATCGCAAAAAAGAACTGTATTCCCCTCTTTTTCTGCATCCTTTCTCTCCCTATCTGTAACTGTTCACGCATACGTGCCCAGTAACGGAATTTGCCGTGGCTTCGCATTAAATACGGCAAATTCCTGCTGCCACCATGTTTTCTTACGGCACTTTCGGTTC
>ENA-ORRQ01002444-ORRQ01002444.1-human-gut-metagenome-genome-assembly--contig:-NODE-2444-length-12162-cov-3.285455_pt1 | contig 12162 bp, 16 predicted proteins | sample MGYA00242177_ERZ509138 | MGnify/ENA primary metagenome ERZ509138 (study PRJEB26280, sample SAMEA2338628) | human gut metagenome | biome: human gut; feature: human-associated habitat; material: faeces...
GGCGGCTACCGGCGGGGAGCGGATAAGATTCTGGAAGCGGCCATGGGCAGTGCTCCCCTGCCCTGAACACCTGTCCGGCGGGGCGGAGAGAAAAACAGCGGCGTGACGAAATCGTCACGCCGCTGTTGTGTGCTTTCGGGCAGGGAGTTACTCCTCGTCTCCCTCCACCGTGTCATCCGACAGGTCCAGAGAGAACTTGGTCTGGCAGTTGGGGCACTCTACCTCCCCCTCCGCCAGCGCCTTGTCGTCGATGACGATGGGTTCCTCGCAATTGGGGCACTCAACCTCAAAGTAGTCGTCCTCATCCTCGTCCTCGCCGTAGACCACGGACTCCACATCCGCCAGGTCGTCGGAAATGGTGTCGATCTCCTCCCCGAGGGCCAGAGCGTTCTCCTCCAGGTCCTCGATGGACAGCCCCACTTCCTCCAGGATGCCGATCATCACGGAGATGAGCTTGCCCTCCTTGGACTTCTCCACATCCAGGTTCAGGCCCTCAGCCAGTCCCTTCAGATAAGCAACTTTCTCGGAAATAGTCATAGCAGTTTCCCTTTCTGAGGCTAAGCCTCCTTCAATTCTGTGTCGTACCCTCTGCCCCAGTGTCTCTCCCGACCTGATTTTGTTCTTTTCAGCCTCTGCAGAATCTTATCGATACCCATCCCCGCTCTCTGCGGGGCCGGACATCTGTCTCTGCCATTAGCCCTTGCAGCGCTCCAGGTACTCTCCGGTGCGGGTGTCGATCTTGATCTTGTCACCAGGGTTGATGAACAGGGGCACCTTGATCTCGGCGCCGGTCTCCAGGGTGGCGGGCTTGGTCACGTTGGTGGCGGTGTCGCCCTTGAAGCCGGGATCGGTCTCGGTGACCTCCAGCTCCACGAAGTTGGGGGGCTCCACACCGAAGACGCTGCCCTTGTAGGACATGACCTTGCAGCTCATGTTCTCCTTCACGAACTTGAAGGCGTCGCCCAGCATATCCTTGCTGATGGGCAGCATGTCGTAGGTCTCCATGTCCATGAAATAGTACAGATCGCCGTCGTTGTAGCTGTACTCCATGTCCTTGCGCTCCACGAAAGCCTGCTCAAACTTGGCGGTGGGGTTGAAGGAGGTCTCGGTCACACCGCCGGTGATGATGTTCTTCATCTTGGTGCGGACAAAGGCGGCGCCCTTGCCGGGCTTGACGTGCTGGAACTCGACGACCTGCATGACCTTGCCGTCCATCTCAAAGGTCACGCCGTTGCGGAAATCACTGGCGGAAATCATTGCCATAGGAATCATCCTCCAAATGTTTTTATGAACTGATATATTCTACCCTTTTTTTCTGGATTTGACAAGAGGTTTTCTGTAAAATCACAGGACGATCAGCTCTTTTGGCGACTTTGTCAGGTCACGGCATCCCGTTTCCGACAGGACGATCACGTCCTCGATGCGCACGCCAAAACGCCCGGGCAGATAGATGCCCGGCTCGGCGGAGACCACTGCCCCCACGGGCATGATCCGTTCCTCCCCCGGCGCGGCATTGGGGGACTCGTGGATCTCCAGTCCCAGGGAGTGGCCGAAGCTGTGGGAAAATGCCTCCCCATACCCCGCCGCCTGGATCACCGTCCGGCCTGCGGCATCGATCTCCCGCCCGGCCAGCCCGGCCCGGGCGGCGGCGATGCCAGCCTGCTGGGCCTCCAGCACCACCTGATATACCCGCTCCATCTCCGGTGCGGGCTTTCCCACCGCCACGGTGCGGGTCATGTCGGAGCAGTAGCCCCTCCACACACAGCCGAAATCCATGGTGACGAACATCCCAGGCTGGATCACCGTGTCTCCGGGGACGGCATGGGGTTTGGAGCCATTGGCGCCGGCGGCCACGATAGGGTCGAAGGAGACCCGCTCCCCGCCCCGGCGCAGCAGCTCATACACCAGCCGGGCGGCCACCTCCCGCTCCGTCTGCCCCGGGCGGATAAAATTCAAAATCGCCTGAAATGCCTCGTCGGTGATGCGCTGGGCCGCCTCCATAGCGGCCAGCTCCTCTCCGTCCTTGGACGCCCGCAGGCCGTCCGGCAGGTCCTGAGCCGGGACCAGGGTGCAGGACAGGGCCCTCTCATACCGGGCCAGGGCGTCCACACTCACGGCCCCGCTCTCAAAGCCCACCCGCTTCAGGCCGTGCTCCTGGAGATAGCCGGCGGCCAGGGCCAGATGGCCCCGCTCCCGGGTCACCAGCTCCACCTGAGCCCCCTGCACCTCCTGCCGGGCCGCCTCGATGTAGCGGCTGTCGGTGGAATAGTGGGCCCCCTCCCGGGTCACCAGCACCAGGCCCTCCCCGTGGAAGCCCACGGCGTACCGCTCCCCGGCCTGACTGGCGAGCAGCATGGCGTCCAGCTGATGGTCCGCCAGTTTTCCTGCGATCTGGGCAATATGGTCCATCCCATGTCCCTCCTTTTGAACGGCCGCAGCTCAGCGGTCATAGCCGATGTACTTCTCCAGGATATCCAGCGGCACCCGGCTCCCCTGCTCCTCGCCGATCTTATAGAAGCCGTACCGCTGATAAAAGTGCTGGGCGGGGGTGTTGTAGCTGGCACAGCGCAGGCGCAGATACTGCCGCCCCAGGGGGCGGTAGAAGGACACCGCCTGCCCGATGAGCTGCACCCCCAGCCCCTGGGCCCGCAGCTGGGGCACAATGTAGCAGAATGGGATATAGCCGGCCCCGTCCTTGGCATACCGCTCTGGGTCCAGCTGGATCAGCCCCGCCATCCGGTCCCCCGCCATGGCGCAGGTCACCCCCCATGGGGTGCGGTCGCAGTGAAGGCGGGCATCCTGAAGAAAGCTCTCCCCATCAAAGGGGGTGTCCTCTCCGTGGACGGTGATCCATGCCTCCCGCCGGGCCTCGTAATAGGTCTGGCTCTCCCGCTCCAAGTCCAGGGGCCGGAACCACAGGTTCACGTCCTCCGCCCGCTTCCCGTCCCTCCGCCACCAGGACTGGCGGGCCAGTGTGGAGATAGCGGGGTCCAGGTGGGAGTTGTCCCCCTCGAAGGCCAGCTGGAACGCCGCTCCGTCCCACTTCAGGCAGGAGACGGCGGTGTTGTCGCTGTGGCGCAGGCCGTGCCACTCCTCCGGCGGGATGCCCTTGATCCGCGCCAGAGCCTGCCGGATGGCGGTGCCGTGGCTGAACACCGCCACCGTCTGGTCCGGGTGGGCGGCGGCGATGCGGCGCAGGGCCCGCTCCACCCGCTCCCCCAGCTCCCCCAGCCCCTCTCCACGGGGGGCCGTCCAAGTGGGGTCGCTGCGGTTGAAGCGGTCCAGCTCCCCGGGCTGGGTGCGGCGCACCTGGCCCCAGGTCTGGTCCTCCCAGTCCCCCATGTTCAGCTCCCGCAGCTCCAGGTCGGTACGCAGTTCCAGGCCCCTGGGCTCATAGACAGCCCGGGCCGTGGTGCAGGTGCGGTACAGGTCGCTGGACCACACCGCGTCGAAGTGCTCCCCCTGGAAGCGCTGCTCCAGGGCCTGGATCTGCCTGAGACCGTTCTCGGTCACCAGGGCGTCGTACCAGCCGTGGATGCGGCGGTACAGGTTTCCCTCCGCCTCAGCGTGGCGGATCAGATAGATGGTCGTCATATTCGGTATTCCTTCTTTTGAGTTTCGCGGCACGCCCCACCGGGGCTCCGCCTGCCGCGTATCCTTACCAGGGCTTCACTCCGCCGATGAGCTCCGCCGCCCGTTCCAGGCCCTGGCCGACCGCTAGGGCGGCCAGCTCGTCCCGCACCCGGATGGGGGCGTAGGGGTCAGCAAAGAGGGCGGTGCCCACCGCCACGGCGGAGGCCCCGGCCAGCATCATCTGGGCCGCGTCCTCCCCCTTGGACACCCCGCCCATCCCCAGGATGGGCAGGTCCACCGCCTGGGCCACCTCCCAGACCATCCGCACCGCCACAGGCAGGACGCCGGGCCGGACAGGCCGCCGGTGTTCATCTTCAGCACAGGGCGCCGGGTGTTCACGTCGATGCGCATCCCCCGCAGGGTGTTGATGAGCGAGAGGGCGTCCGCCCCCGCTCCGGCCACCGCCCGGGCGATCTCCGTGATGTCCGTCACATTGGGTGAGAGCTTCACCATCACTGGGACCGAGCCGGCGTGAGCCTTGGCCACCTGGGTGACTTCGGCGGCCAGTTCCGGCCTGGTGCCGTAGGCCAGTCCCCCCGCCTTCACATTGGGGCAGGAGATGTTCACCTCGATCAGGTCCACCCCGGCCTGGGCCAGCTTTTCACACATGATGCCGTATTCCTCGGGGGTGTTCCCAGAGATGTTGGCGATCACCTTCACGTCATACTGCCGCAGGAAGGGGAGCTCCGTCTCCACAAAGGCGTCCACCCCCGGGTTCTGGAGGCCCACCGAGTTGAGAATGCCCATGGGAGTCTCTGCGATTCGGGGGCCCGGGTTGCCCTCCCGGCGGTGGAGGGTCAGGCCCTTGGCGCAGATGGCACCCAGTTCGCCCAGGTCATAGAACGCCCCGTACTCCCGGCCGAAGCCGAAGGTCCCAGAGGCCACGCACACCGGGTTTTTCAGAGTCACCCCAGCCAGCTCCACCCTCATATCCACATCAGGCATCCCAATCCACCTCCCTGGCGTCAAAGACGGGTCCGTCCTTGCACACATGTTTCCGGCTGCCGTCCGCCATGTCGCAGGCACAGACCAGGCAGGCGCCTACGCCGCAGCCCATCCGCTCCTCCATAGACACCAGGCAGCGCACGCCGAAGTCCTCCGCCGCCCGGGCCACGTTTCTCAGCATGGGCCGGGGGCCGCAGGCCAGCACCGCGTCATAGCCCCGGTCTCCCTCCAGCTCCCGCCGCACCAGCGCATCCACATAGCCGTGGAAGCCGTAGGAGCCGTCATCTGTGGCCACCTGCACCTGGGAGCACACGGAGCGGAACTGCTCCTCCAGCATCACCCTGTCCCCGGAGCGGAACCCCAGGATGGCGGTGCACCGCCCGGGGGCATACTGGGCGCAGCCGAGCATGGGGGGCACGCCGATGCCGCCCCCCACCAGCAGATAGCGGCCCTCCCGCTCTATGAGGAAGCCGTTGCCCAGCAGGCCCATCACGTCCAGGCTCTGTCCCTCACGGCGGCCGGCCAGCCAGGCGGTCCCCTCTCCCCGGACCTCAAAGACTACGGTCAGCCGGTCGGGGGCGTCCCCTTCCCCCGCCTGACAGGAGCAGACGGAGATGGGCCGGCGGAGCAGCCGGGAATGTCCGCACTTGATGTGGACGAACTGCCCCGGGGCCCGGAAGGAGGTCCGGACCATGTCCCCCGCCTCCAGAGTGAGGCTGATGGCGGCGTCATTGAGCATCGTCCTGCTGATGATGCCGCATTTCTGTTCTACTTTCATAATGGCGTCACACCCTCTGTGGAAAGTTTAGTGTCTCGCGGGCACACCTGGGGCGGCCCTTATTGGACCCATTCCGGGTCAAAAAATTTCAGCCGGCCGCAGACCTCGCAGCGGAACACCGCCATTTTCATGCTGCCTGACAGCAGATGGTCCAGGTCACCGCCCAAAAAGGTGTGCTCCCCCAGCTGAAAGGTGGATACCCCCAGCTTGGTCATGTCCTGGCCGCAGCAGCGGGCGGTCTTTTTCACCTGGGCCTGGCGCTGCTCCTCCTGCTGCCGCCTGCCCTCTTCCATGCGTTTTTGCCGGTCAGCCTGCCGGGCCTCATAGCGATGCCCTCATCCAGCAAAACCTGGATGCGCTCCCGCACCTCCTCCCCCTCTCTCAGGTGAGGGGACCGGGCCATATACTCCCTGAGGGCGATCTTCTCCTCCCCCGCCGCATCCCGGTATCGCCGCATGCACTTCTCGCACAGGGTCTGACTGGTGCCGCACAGGGTGATGTAGCACAGGGACCAGCTTCCCGCCATCTCTCCGCAGAGCACACAGGCCCGCTTTGCCATAGTCCTTCCTCCTTCCCCCAGCCCCGCCCTTTTGCGGGAGCTGTTACACGATGGTGACGAAGCGCCTGATGTCGTCCCGCATGGCGATGGCCGCATCCCGGGCCGCCTGGGCAAAATCCCGGCCGTCCCCGCCGGTTTTCTGCCACGCACACATGATGCCCCGGGAGGAGTTGACGATGGCCCCGTGGCCGTACTTGTCAAAGGCATACTGCACGTCCTCCGCAGTCCCCCCCTGGGCGCCGTAGCCGGGCACCAGGAAGAAAGTGTGCTCCAGGCGCTTGCGCAGGGCCCGGATGTCGGAGGGGTAGGTGGCCCCGGTGACGGCCCCAGCCATGGTATAGCCGTACTTGCCCTCGGTCCCCTTAGCGATCCTCTGATTCAGGTCGCCCATCACCTGATACACCAGCCGGTCCCCAGCCACCATATCCTGGAGCTCTCCGGAGCCGGGATTGGAGGTCTTGACCAGCACGAAGACACACTTGTCCTCCCCCTGAGCTGCCTTCAGGAAGGGGTTGATAGAGTCAGAGCCCATATAACCGTTGAGGGTGACGCAGTCGGCATCAAAGGTCTTGAAAGTCTCCTCCCCGATCTTCACCCCGGACAGCCAGCCTTCCGCGTAGGCGGAGGCGGTGGAACCGATGTCTCCCCGCTTGATGTCGGCGATGACGAACAGCCCCTTGCTTTTGGCATAGCGGATGGTGCGCTCCAGCATCTCCATCCCCCGCCAGCCCAGATTTTCATAGTAGGCGGACTGTGGCTTCACTGCGGGGACGATGTCGCACAGGGCGTCGATCAGCCCCACGTTGAACTGATAGATGGCCTCACAGGCTCCCTCCAGCCCGGTGCCGTGCTCCGCGAAGGCGGCCTGGCGGATGTGCTCGGGCACATAGTCGATCCGGGCGTCCAGCCCGGCCACTGTAGGGTTCTTCATGGCCCGGATCTTGTCCTGGAGAACGTCAAAAGACATCAAACATCATTCCTTTTCGTTATTTTCATTTTTATTTCTACTATTTGTTTTCGCATTTTGGGGGCCTGCCCCCTCTTCCGGCCGGTCTCACCAGCTTCCCGGATACTGACAGCGGATATTATATGCGGCCAGGCCCCCCGCCACAGTCACCAACAGGGACAGCAGAAAGGCCGGCATGAGCTCCAGCAGAGAGGCTGGCATGATGAGCCCCCCTGTGATGATCTGAATGGGCCCGATCCGCCGCTGATACTCTTTCCTCCACGGGGCCTCCCGCACCGACCGTTTCAGCCGCCAGGGCCATCCCAGCAGGTCTGTGATCCCCCAGAAGACCCAGGTCTCTCCCCAAAAGAAGGCCGCGATCAGTCCTGGGAGAGGGATATATCCCAGCCGGATCAGCTGGGCCGATGCCCCTATGATCAGGAGATTCCCCATCACAAAAAACAGCGTCGGCACCCAGCTGGGCACGCTCCTCCGCGTCTTCATGCCGATCCCCCCCTTCTGCTCCCCCTCCGCCGCAGGCCGGCTCTCAGGGGGCCTCGTAGATGACCGTTCCGCCCACGATGGTGTACTTCACCCGCCCCTTTACCTTCCATCCGGCGAAGGGGGTGTTGCGCCCCTTGGATGCAAACTGCTCCGGGTCTACCGTCCACTCTTCGTTCGGGTCGAAGATGACGATGTCCGCGTCATTTCCCAGAGCCAGCCGTCCCTTCGACAGCCCCAGGATAGAGGCGGGGTTCACCGTCATCCGGCGGACGATCTCCGTCAGCTCCATCTTTCCGGTGTGATACAGGGCGGTCAGGGTGACTGCCAGGGAGGTCTCCAGCCCAACCATGCCGCTGGGCGCCCGGGTGAGGGGCCTGGCCTTCTCCTCGGCGGAGTGGGGGGCGTGGTCGGTGGCGATGGCGTCGATGGTGCCGTCCCGCAGGCCGGCGATGATCCCCTTCACATCCTGCTGTGTCCGCAGGGGGGGATTGATCCTGGCCAGGGACCCCTGCGTCAGGATCTCGTCCTCTGTGAGGGTAAAATACTGGGGGCAGGTCTCGCAGGTAACGGGCACCCCGTGCTCCTTCATCCGGCGCACGATGTCCACCGCCTTTGCCGTCGAGATATGGCAGATGTGGACCCGGGCGCCGGTCTCCTCCGCCAGCATGGCCGCGCGCATCACCTCCAGCTCCTCAGCGATGGCGGGCCGTCCCTCCAGCCAGAGCTGGCGGGATACGCTGCCCTCGTTCACCGCCCGGCCCTCCACCATGGAGGTGTCCTCACAGTGGCAGAGGACAGGCAGCTCCTGCCGCTTGGCCCTTATCATGGCGTCCCGCATCAGGTTGGCGTTGTCCACGTTGCAGCCGTCATCGGAGAGGGCCACCGCCCCCGCCTTTTTCAGCGCCTCTGCGTCGGTGGGCTCCTCCCCTCTCAGCCCCACGGACACCGCCGCGATGGGGTAGACGTGGACGCCGCTCCCCTCCTTGGCCCGCTCCCGCACATAGTGCAGCTGCTCCGGGCAGTCCAGCACCGGGTCCGTGTTGGCCATACAGGCCAGGGAGGTGACCCCTCCCCGGGCCGCCGCAGCCGTGCCGGTGCGGATGTCCTCTTTATAGGTGTACCCCGGGTCCCGCAGGTGTACGTGCATGTCCACCAGGCCCGGGCTCACCACCAGCCCCGAGGCGTCGATGATCCGGTCCGCCTCCGTCTCCAGACCCCGCTCCAGCAGGGCCACCCGGCCGTTTTCCGCCAGCAGGTCGGTCAGCGTCACGGTCTTGCTCACCGGGTCCAGGACCCTTCCGTTCTGAATCAGTAATTTCATGTCAAACTCCTCCGGGGACCGCGGGGGGAATGCCCGGGCACCACTGTCAGCTTTTCTCTGTGTTGTATGCCCCTGCGGTCCGGCCCAGGTCCTCCTTCTCAGCTCCACTGCCTCAGACCGGAGCCTGCCGCATCTCGATACCGGCTTTATTATAGCGAAACCAGCAGGATTTAGCAACGGATTTTTCCCGCTTTTGGGGAAGAATAGCGTATGACCGAAACGCCCGTCCACGGTGCGTTTTGGAAAAAAGGAGGAATGGATATGAGCAGCGGACAATTTTGGTGGGGCATGACCACTGGACTGGTGGCCGGCGCCGTCGTGGGCATGAGCGTGGCACCCTCCCGCCGGGAGATGAAAAAGACCGCCCACAAGGTGGCCAAGCATGTCAATGAGGCCGTGGAGGATCTGACCGAGGCCCTGGGCATGTGACCCTCCCATCAAGGCAGCTCCCGCCGCGGGCAGACCGTGGCGGGAGCTGTCTTGATGCCGTTGTTTCCGCCCAGGCTCACAGCCGCACCGGCACCGGCCGGCCGGGCAGCAGCTCCTCCGGCGTCACCCGGCACTCCATGGCCAGCACCTCCACGCCGGCCTCTGCCGCGTGGCGCAGGGCCGCCCCAAAGGCGGGGTGGGTCCGGTCGTTAGGCTCGAACCATGAGACGTTCTCCATCTGAATAACAAAGCACACCGCCGTTCGGTATCCCGCCCGGCGGGCCTCCTCCAGCTCCTGAAGGTGCTTTACCCCCCGCAGCGTGGGGGCATCGGGGAAGCGGACCACCCCGTCCTCCTCCAATGTGACCCCTTTCACCTCCACAAATCCCCGCTCTGCTGAAGACTCCCAGTAGAAATCGAATCTAGAATTCCTATATGTAGTCTCCGGACGCAGCAGAGACAGCTCCGGAAGGAATCCTCCGCCCCGGGCCCACTCCTCGAACACCCGGTTGGGGGCCTGAGCGTCCATATTGATGAGTCTTGTCCCCTTCTCCACTGCGATCAGGTCATATTGGGTCTTTCGGGCCGGGTTCCCGCTCTCCTCCAGATAGACCTTCGCGCCAGGGACCAGCAGTTCACGGCACCTGCCTGTATTTTTCACGTGGCACACAGCCGCCGTACCGCCCAGCTCCACATGAGCCACGAACCGGTTTGGCCGGTCCAGGAAGGTCCCGGGCCGTATCTTTTCATATTTCATCTTGCCGCTCCTGTCTTTATCATGGTATGATAGGGACGGACCGCCGGCATCCCGCCGCCCGTCACAACGAGGAAATGGAGTCTCCCGATGCAGAAGAAAGCTTACCTCTCTATTATTTCCGCCGCCGCCCTCTGGGGCTGCATCGGTGTATTTCTCCGTCTGCTCACCGCCGCGGGCCTGGACTCCATGGAGTCGGTGGCAGTACGCAGCACGGTGGCTGCCATCCTTTACTTTTTCTGGCTGCTCTTCACTGACCGGGCCGCCGTCCGGGTACGCCTGCAAGATCTCTGGTACTTTGTGGGGACCGGCATCTTCAGCGTGCTCTTTTTCAACTGGTGCTACTTCAATGCCATCTCACTCAGTGCCCTGTCCGTGGCCGCCGTCCTGCTGTACACCTCTCCCGTCTTTGTGATGCTGCTCTCTGCGCTCTGCTTCCAGGAACCTATCACCCCCCGCAAGATCGGCGCCCTCCTGCTCACCTTCTGCGGCTGTGTGCTGGTGGCCGGCCTGTTTCCCGCCGGGGTGGGGAGCATCTCTGCCGCCGCGGTGCTTTTCGGCCTGGGTTCCGGCTTCGGCTATGCCCTGTACAGCATTTTCAGTAAACTGGCCCTGAAACGGTACTCCCCCTCCACCATCACCTTCTATACTTTTCTGTTCTCCGCTCTGGGCTCCCTGCCCCTGTCTCGTTTATGGGAGGACGCCTCCCTCCTTTTAGACCCCAGGGCCATCCTGGGCGGTCTTGGCATAGGCGTCTTGTGCTGCATCCTGCCCTATCTGCTCTATACGGAGGGCCTGCGCTGGGCAGAGCCCGGCAAGGCCGCTATTCTGGCCACGTGGCTCCGGACCACGTCTGGGTTCCGGAGGGGATGGCGGAGCCCTTTGTGGCCGCCCTCATCGGTATTTTCGCGTTTCATGAGGCAGTCACCCCCTATAAGCTGCTGGGTATGGCCGCCATCTTCGGGGCGATCCTGATCCTGAACCGCCGTCCCTGAACCGGCCCGTCACTTTGTCTGTCCACCTTACGCGAGCAAGGGCGGCTCCTATGGGAGCCGCCCTTCTTTTATGCTCTCTTCTCCGGCCAGCTTACAGCTTGACGAATTTGTCCCGATTGGCCCGGCAGATGGGACATTGATACCCCTCGGGCAGGGTCTCCTTCTCAGCCACATAGCCGCAGATGGTACACTTCCAGCCCTCATTGCCCTCCAGGGTGCGGTACACGGTAGCGGCCGGAGGCGTGGAGCCCCCGCCGTTCTTGAAGTCATCCACCGTCAGGGCAGGGCCTTCGCCCAAGGTCTCCGCCTCGGTAGCCTCTCCGATATAAAGCATATAGGTCCCCAGATCCAGCTTTTCCACGATCTTGCAGCTGATCCGGGCCAGGGCGTGGTCCTTCACATAGGGGTTGCCCGCCTCATCGGTCTGGACATCAAAGCCCTCAAATTTGTCCACCACCCGGCCGGACTTGTAGCCAAACAGGTCCACCAGATCCTTGGGAGTATCTTTGGCCAAGACAGTGGCGGCAAAGCTGCCCGCGGCCTCGATGGTCTTGAAGGTCTCATTGCTCTTATTGACCGTCAACGAGAATTTGTAGGGGCTGGAAGAGGTCACCTGATGCAGGGAGTTGACGATGCACCCATTGCGCTTCCCATCGGCGGCAGCCGCCACGATGAATAGTCCATAATTGATCCGGTTAAACGCCTTTCGATTCATAATATTCCCTCCGCACTCATCACTCATTTAATAGGAATCATTCCTGTTATTGCCTTCAGTATATCATATTTTGCCCCTTTGTCAAGGAAAAAACACAGTTAAAAATAAAAACGAGGAGCAGATAAAACTGCTCCTCGTCTGTGTAGGCACTACCTATTTTCCCAGCCCGTCTCCAGGCAAGTATCTTCGGCAGAAGCGAGCTTAACTTCCGTGTTCGGAATGGGAACGGGTGGACCCTCGCTCTAATCAGCACCTACTTTACTTTCTCCGAAAAGAAAGTAAGCAAAGAAAAGTTCTTGCGCCTTTTCTCTCCTTACCGTCTTCCCAACAGTAAGTATTATATCCGCTATTTTTGATTTGTCAAGAGAAATTTGGTGACCCGTACGGGAATCGAACCCATGTTTGCGGCGTGAGAGGCCGCCGTCTTAACCGCTTGACCAACGGGCCATCGTCGCTCCTCTTTCAGCAGTCCCCGCCCAGGACGCACCCAGCGTCCTGGACAGGACCACTTGGTGCACCTTCACGGATTCGAACCGGGGACCCACTGATTAAGAGTCAGTTGCTCTACCAACTGAGCTAAAGG
>ENA-ORRQ01002447-ORRQ01002447.1-human-gut-metagenome-genome-assembly--contig:-NODE-2447-length-12148-cov-3.521707_pt1 | contig 12148 bp, 10 predicted proteins | sample MGYA00242177_ERZ509138 | MGnify/ENA primary metagenome ERZ509138 (study PRJEB26280, sample SAMEA2338628) | human gut metagenome | biome: human gut; feature: human-associated habitat; material: faeces...
TGTGGAATTGACCAATGATGAATTTCGATGCTCTCACGAGATGTTTTGAACACGAGATTTTTGAACACGGATGTCACTCTGTATTTTTTGAACACGAATACTCGGATAACACGAATATTTTTTTAGCACACGGATCTCACAGATCACACGGATCTTTGTTCGCAGCGGGGCGCTCACAGTTTCTTGAACACGAGATTCGCCGTAGGACCACTGACCGAAGGGAGGTAATTACGCGGATAACACGACTATTATTTGCACACGGATCTCACGGATCTTTGTTCGCGGCGGGGCGCTCACAGTTTTTTGAACACGAATATTTTGGGGGCACACGGATCTCACTCACACTTCAGCTCTCATTCTATCTTCTGCAAGAAAGCCTTGGGGATGTAGCCGGTGGTGACGGCACATAGGCCTTGGATGCTGACGTAGAGACGGTGGTCTTTCTTGATGCGAACGACATAGCCTTCGGCACCTTTCAAGGGACCGTCGATGACACGGAACTTGTCGCCCTGAACAAACTTGGGATTGTAATCGTCGTAAAAATCGAGGCCTTCGATGCCTGAGTTTACAACGATCTTGAAAATCTGTACTTCGCGCTCTGGAATTTTGGATGGTTCCCTCCTGTCTTCTGAGTTTTTGCCTCGGTAGAGCATGACCTTGTTGAGAAACAGACGCTCTATATGCTCGGCTTCTACTCTTGTGGTGCGAAAAAGGATCAGGCTAGGCATGACAGGCACGTCCTTGACAAAACGCTTTTTCTTGGTCTTGTCCCAAAACTCTTTCTTCACATCATAGACGTGCTCTATGTTGTTGGTGACGAAATAGTCTTTTATCGGCTTGCCTTTGCCAAAAAATATCTTTAAAGCGAACCAACTCTTTTCGGTGTATAATGGCGTCATTGTTTGTTTTTGATGTTACGGTCAGGGTGTACCTCTCATTCCCCCGTGTCGTGAATTTGAGATTCAAAACACTTGGCAAGAAAGGGTTGGTTAGTCTATTTCCACGAAGGTAAACCTCTAATCACAAACGTGCTCCTGACCCAAGAGCGTGATAGTCTGCAACCCTCGGAATGATTAGCCGTACGATCCTATTTTTCTTCATAAAATCTCTCGCAAAATCGTTCCTTCTTCGGTGTCTCTTTGTAAGAGATACAGAAACCAAGTGCAAAAATAAGAAAAATATTGTAAATGAACGAATTGTGTACGATAAAATATTAATATGCAATCAACATTTTTAACAATAATCCGAAAAGATTCTAAGGCTTTGTTTTAGTAGTTATTGGATTATCAAACAGTTACAAACTTTTCTGTATCTCTTACAAAGAGATGCGGAAAAACGGTTCATTTTGGTCCACTTGTTGACGCCCATTGTTTTTCTTATGTTTTTCTGCTGTTCTACTGTTCTATTGTTCTATTGTTCGGCTGTTATCCACTCTTCTAAAAATCCAAAATACAAGCAAGCCCTAACGACCGATTTGGGTTTAATAGTCTTTATTCGTCGTCTTCTTCTTCGTCGTCATCTTCTTCGTCGTCAAGTTCAAAGCCGAACATTGAGGGGTCAACGAAGGCATCGAGGGCGCGACGTTCTTTCTTTGTTGGGCGGCCTGTGCCGCGTGCGCGGTCGACGAATCCGCTTATGCGGCTCATCTCAAGAAGCTCATACTGCTTGGGGTCTGTGACGTTTTCATAAATCTCAGGCAGCAGTTTGGCACCGACACGCTGCTCGATGGTTTTTAGAATCTTGAACGAGTAGGTGATGGGCGGTTTCTTTACGCTCACCGTCTCGCCAACCTTCACCATGTGACTGGGCTTCATGTTCATGCCGTTCTTGGTGACGCGACCATTCTTGCATGCGTCGGCAGCGATGGAACGTGTCTTGAAGATGCGTGCCGCCCATAGCCATTTGTCTATTCGTGCTTCGTTTGCCATTTCTCGAATCGTTATTTCTTTCCCAACTTGTTATATTGGTTCATCGTTATGTTGATGCCTGCCAACACAAAACTCTTGATCATCTCTACAGCGGTGTCGATGCTGGGCTGAAGAACCTTCATGTCATCATCGCTATAGCGGCCAAGAACCCAGTCGACCTGTGCTCCACGGGGGAAGTCGTTGCCGATGCCCATGCGTAGACGGGCATACTGCTGACCGATGAGCTGCTGAATGTGCCCGAGACCGTTGTGGCCGCCATTGCTGCCGTTGCCTTTCAAGCGGAAGGCGCCGAGGGGAAGCGACAGGTCATCAACGATAACGAGCAGATGGCTCTCGTCGATGTTTTCCTTGTTCATCCAATAGCGCACGGCGTTGCCGCTGAGGTTCATATAGGTGGTGGGCTTGAGCAGAAACAGTTTGCGGCCTTTAAGGCTCGTCTCTGCCACAAAGCCGTAGCGACGGTCGTCGAAGGTTGCGCCTACGGCGTTGGCAAAGGCATCGAGCACCATAAAGCCGGTGTTGTGGCGTGTCTGATCATATTCGGCACCAGGGTTGCCAAGACCCACAATGAGGTATTTGTCCATTTTCTCTTGTTTTTCGTTTTGCTTTTTAACCCAAATCGGGCGTTAGGGCTTGCTTGGATTTTGGATTTTTAGAAGAATGGATTTTGTTTGGTTTTTAATGAGTAATAGCGAGCTATTGCGAATTAAAAACAAGCAAAAGACAACTTATAAAAAACAAAAGACTGCAAGCAGTTTTTCATCGGTATGGTTACGGAGATTGGTTTCCTTTATAAGCAGCAATCTCCATGGCCTCGGATCTTGCTGGCTTGCCCGTCTCTGTCATGGGCAGGCGGTCTAAGGCCATGAAGACATGAGGTTGCTCATATTTTGAAAGCCGCGCCTTGCACGCGGCTTTTATTTTTTCCAAAATTTCTTTTCCTCCCAAGGTATCTTTTTCTTCCAAGGTATCTATTCCATCGTGTTTTATCTCGGCAAGCAACACCACGGTCTCGCCAAACTTGGCGTCGGGACGTTTCGTTATAATGAACGGCACGTCCATAACAGGCTGTAGCTTTGCCTCAATCTCCTCGATCTGCATTTTTATTCCACCGCTACACACCACGTTGTCTTTTCGGCCTCTTATGCGGAAGTGTCGCCCGTCGGGAGCTATCTCTGCAATGTCGTTGGTTACGAGCGTCGAGGCACACACGTCTGGAGCATTTATAATGAGACATCCTTCGTTCGTGGTGCTGACATTCACGTTAGCTAACGGCTCATACCACGAGCTGGCATCCGGCCCACTAAGACGACGTAAGGCGATGTGTGACAGGGTCTCCGTCATGCCGTAAGTGCTCCACACAGCGTTAGGAAAGGTTTTCAGAGCGGCTGCCATCTCCGCGTTCACAGCCCCACCGCCAATGATGAGGTGTTTTATCTGTCGCAACAAGGCACACTCCTCCTCCACCGCCATGCTGTTGTAGACCTGCATGGGCACCATGGCAGCAAACACAGGAGCCTCTTTCAGTCCGCGCAACGGATGTCCACACGGTTCCACCTCAACAAGGCGTAAACCGCAGACGAGCGACCGCACCACCACCATCTTGCCGGCGATATATTGGAGCGGCATGCACAAGAGAGCGGTGTCGCCCTCCTTAAGATTGAGAAAGCGGCATGTCATGCGTGCCGACGCCTCCATGCGCCGTTTCTCCACAAGCATGGGTTTGGGCTTGCCTGTGGAGCCACTGGTGTGAACGAGCAGCGTTGGAGACGGCGAGTGCCAGTCGGCGATAAATTCGTTGAGTGTCATTGTTGTTTTTTGGAATTGATTATTGTCTTGCAAACACGTCACTTGCGACTTGCAAACACGTCTCTTGCGAGTCGTAAACATGGCAGATAGCAAGGCTAAACATGGCAGATAGCACGACCAAGCATGGCATTAACACACTCTCCACAGTTTGTCGCCTCTAATCTCCAGCGGCATGTCTATGTTGTCGGTAAAGAGCAATCCTGTGCCAAGGCCTTGAGGCATGGTTATGGACGGACCATAAACGTCAGAGGCAAACTGGGCGATTGCGTTAAGCCCGACGTTGCTCTCAAGAGCGCTTGTTATCCAAGAGCCTATGCCACGTTCCTTTGCAAGGTTTATCCATTCGCGCGAGCCAGCCATGCCTCCATGCAGAGAGGGTTTGAGGATGACATACTGCGGACAGATGGTGTCGAGCAGATGCTGCTTCATGGACAGCATGTTTACGCCAATAAGCTCCTCATCGAGAGCAATGGGCAGAGGCGACTCCTTACAGAGGCGCGACATGTCAGCCCACTGGTGTTGGCGTATGGGTTGCTCAATGGAGTGGATGTCAAAACGTGCGAGCTTCTCAAGACGCTCCATGGCGTTGTCGGGAGTGAAGCCGCCATTGGCATCGACGCGCAGCTCTATCTGCTCCTTGGTGAAAGCGGAACGAATGTGGCGGATAAGGTCAAGCTCCTTGTCAAAGTCGATTGCCCCAATCTTCAGTTTCACACATCTGAACCCGGCCATCATTTTATTCTCCAACCGCGAGAGCATCTCATCATAGCTACCCATCCACACCAAGCCGTTAATAGGAATGCCCTCCTCGCCGCGTGCGAAAGGCGTGTCGAAAAGCACGTCGCTTCCGCTTTCAAAGCTGAGCAGGGCCGTCTCCAGGCCAAACAAGATCGAAGGATAAGGGCGCAACATGTCGTGGTTTATCTTGCCCGTAAGGCCGAACATGTTGCACACCGAATAGAGAATGCGTTCATACTCGGGTATGGCATCACAGCTGAGGTCTGGCAACGGCGCACACTCTCCCACACCCTTGCGGTCGGGCTGTTCGGGCGAGGTTATGGTTATGAACCACGACTGGCGTGTGGTGTAGATGCCCCTCGATGTTCCTGCAGGCTGTTTAAAATGCAGCGTGCGCGGTTCTATGGTCACATGATAAGTCATTATTTTTTCTTTTCTTTATAATCTAACGGAAGCTTACGGAAGACGATGGAAGCTTATGGAAGACGACGGAAGCTTATAGAAGACGATGGAAGCTTATGAAAGACGATGGAAGCTTATGGCAGCTTGGGATATTTTTTAAAGTCGGGCTTGCGCTTCTCAAGGAACGCGCGACCACCCTCTTGCGCCTCATCAAGCATGTAATAGAGCATGGTGGCATCGCCAGCCAACTCCTGAATGCCTGCCTGTCCGTCGAGCTCAGCGTTCAGTCCGGCCTTGATCATGCGCAGAGCGAGAGGCGAGCGTTCCATCATGGTCTCTGCCCACTCCACACACTCGTCTTCCAGCTTGTCGAAAGGCACAACCTTGTTCACCATACCCATGCGTTCTGCCTCCTCTGCCGAGTATTGGCGACACATGAACCATATCTCGCGGGCCTTCTTCTGGCCAACGATGCGTGCAAGGTAGCTGGCACCGAAGCCAGCGTCGAACGATCCCACCTTGGGACCTGTCTGTCCGAAGATGGCGTTGTCGCTGGCAATAGTGAGATCGCACATGAGGTGCAGCACATGACCGCCGCCAATGGCGAAGCCGTTAACCATGGCGATGACAGGCTTGGGCAGCGAGCGAATCTGCTTCTGCACATCAAGAACGTTGAGACGGGGCACCCCATCGTCGCCGACATAGCCGCCACGGCCTTTGACGTGCATGTCGCCACCCGAGCAGAAGGCCTTGTCGCCAGCACCTGTAAGGATGACCACACCTATGCGTTGCGCCTCGCGACACCAGGCAAACGCTTGCGACATCTCCCATGTGGTGCGGGGTGTGAAGGCGTTGCGATAACGCGGACGGTTTATTGTAATCTTGGCTATGCCGTTATATTCTTCGAAGAGAATCTCCTGAAAATCGAAATCCTCAATCTTTTTCCATTCACGGTTTGAACAATTCATATCTTTGTTTGTTTTTTTACAAGGTTTATTCCTGCAAGCTTTTACTCCTGTAGGCTTTTATTTCCTGCAAGCTTTTATATCCTACAAGAAAAATCAAGATGTTTATTTTAAAGATTCAAAATACTCTCTCATGGCCTTCGCATCCTCCGCAGCATCGGTAAACACCTCAAGCACCATGGGGCGGTCTGCCTGTTGTGTGAGCAAGGTCACGACGCCCACCTGCATCTCATCCATGTTGGTGGCCTTAAGGTAGCCGATGTCGTTTTGCGTACAGATGCCGCGAGCCTCGGTGTTGTGGGCAGCAGCCACCATGTCGTGGGCGGCGGGACTGTCGTCAAGACCTGGCAACGTACTGAAGATTCCGCCCTCGTGGTTGTTAAGCAAAATTATGCGCAAGTTGCCACGCAAGCGACCATTCCACAAAGCGTTCTGGTCATAGAAGAAGCTGAGGTCGCCAATGACGCACACCACCTTGTCGGTGGTTCCGAGAGAGAAGCCGGCAGCCGTAGACAGCGAACCTTCTATGCCGTTAACGCCACGGTTGCACCACACACGATGTGCAGCGTAGATGTTGGCAAGCCTCACAGCCGAGCTGTTGGCATAATGAACATGCAGGTCTTCATAAAGGTCCTCAAGCTGACTTTCAAAATATCTCACCGTTGCCATCTGCGAGAATGGCGGCTCATAGCTTTCGGCGTGTGCGCCACAACGGTCGAGCAGTCGTTGCCAACGTGAGCGGAACGCTTCGTGCTCGGCACTTAGGTTTGTGGCAGCCACGAGAGTCAGCAAGAGGGCGTTTGTCTCTTCCATCGGACATTCCACGATGTCGGTAAGCGACATCAGCGGGTCTGACACCTCAAGCACATTGGGTGTCACGACCCACGTCGGCGCCTTTGCCTGACGAAGGAAACGGCGCACGGCCTTGCTTACTACGGTGCCTCCAATGTAGACAATGGCGTCTGGCACAAAGCGGTCTGTGCTGTCGGGCGCAACGACTTTGTCGCCATCAGCTGACGTGAGCACACGCACAGCCTCATCGCCATGTGTTATGTTGTAAGACGGGCTTGACAGAGGCTCTGCCAACACCACGCAACGTTGGGACAGGCTGCACAAGGTGTCGGTGGCTACAGCCCCGTCAGGCAACTGCCCCAGCACCACCATAGGACGCTTGGCTTGTGCGAAGGCTTTGAACGTATCTACGTTGAACGTCGTTGGCAGCGTATGTGCCTTGAAGGGCGTTGTCTCGGGCAGCTTCTCCTCGTCAAACAGGAACAGCGGTTCCGTCACCGGCACGTTTATGTGGACGGGAGCACAGCCCTTGCAAGTGGCAAGATGGAGAGCCTCGTTTATCAGTCGGCCACACAGCCATCTTTCCTCTTCATCATGAGGCTCAGGCAACTGCACCGACCGACGCACCATTGGTCCGAACGCTCCCTGTTGCGGCAGCGTCTGTCCATCGAGCTGTCCTATCCACTGCTGCGGCCTGTCTGCCGACACCACGATGAGCGGCACATGCTGATAAAAAGCCTCAGCCACAGCAGGTGCCACGTTCAGGAGCGCCGACCCCGAGGTCACACACACCACAACAGGTCGCCCTGTGGCTTGCGCCAAGCCAACAGCATAGAACCCGGCAGACCGTTCATCGGTGACAGGGTGACATGTTATCTGCTCTGCCTCATTGAGGTTGTGCACAATTGGCGCGTTGCGGCTACCAGGACACACCACGGCATCGGTTATGCCTTTGGCAACAAGCAACGACGTTAAAAGGTTTATGTTTTCTTTATTGCTGTACATCTTCTTAATTGACTTTTTTATCTTTAAAGACCGTTCTTGGCGTTTTAAGACCGCTCTTGGCTTTTTAAGACCGTTCTTAGGCTCAGTTTTCAAAGAGCCGTCTCATCGTCTCCATTTTCGCTTCTGTCTCGTTCCATTCATCCTCTTCGTTGCTGTCGGCAAGCAGTCCGCCGCCAGCATAAAGCCACAGGTCGCGGCCCTCGAAGCGCATGCAACGGAGCGACACATAAAGACTCGTTTTGCCGTCTATGCCCATTGGTCCCGCAAAGCCGCTATAATAAGACCGTGGCATCTGCTCGTTGCTCATGATGAACCCGAAGGTTGACTGCTTGGGCATGCCACAGACAGCAGGTGTGGGGTGAAGGGCGTTGATGACACGCCCGATGCTCCGGTCGTCATTGATGCTGAAACTGAAGTCGGTGCGCAGGTGCACAAGGTCGCCAGCGCGTGTGGTGTAAGGGGCAGAAGAGGTCACATTGTCTGAGAACTGTTCTATCTGCTCCTCAATATAATCGGCCACATATCTCTGCTCAAAGCGGTTCTTGTCGCTCCACCTTATGTTTTGTGCAGAGGTGCGGGCACCGGGAGTGTCGAAGTCGAGCATATCGTTGCCAAGCTTCATCGTTCCCGCCAACGCCATCGTGTGCCACTCCTGTCCGCTGCCTTGAAGCAGAATTTCAGGCGTAGCCATGAGCCATGTGCCGCAACGAGGAGTCTGCACAAGAGCCACAAACATGCGTGGGTAACGTCTGCAAGCGCAGAAGAACATCTCTTCAAGGTCTGCCTCGCGCTGCGCCACCATGTGCGAGCAGCGAGCCAACACGATCTTGCTGAACGTTCCGTTGGTGAGCTGTGCGTGGAAGTTGCGGAAGTCTATGCCATAGCGTTGTCGCTCCAAAGCGCCATCCACCACCTGCGCGTCAAAAGCGTCAAGCGACAAGGAGCCTTGCGGCACCTCGCCCCAGTCTACCCTGTCAGGACGAATCACGATGACGGGGCGGTCTTTTGACGGCGCAAAGGGAGCCATCACAAAGCCTCTCTGCACCCCAAGCTCCTCGCACGACATCAACACGTCGGGCTGTCCGCCTATCTGTTCAAGCTTGCAGAAGCGTTGTTCATGCGGATAACGGAACAGAGCCTTGGCAACAGCCAGGCCCTCATCCTTTGCCTCAATCATTTCTCCTCCTTGCCCTTCATTATAAAGTTGGTGACCTGTACCGACGACACGAGGTCCCCATTCTCGTTCTTTATCTCTATGTGCCACACATGCAGCGTCTTGCCACGGTGCAGCAGTCGGCCATAAGCCGTCACGGTGTCGCCCTCAAGCACAGCCTTGACATGCTCACCGCTCACGTTTATACCCACGCATATCTTGCCTGGACACAATACCATAGACCCCACGCCAGCCACGTTCTCAGCCAGCGCGAGCGATGCTCCCCCGCTGAGAAAGCCAAACGGCTGTCTGTTGCGCTCATCCACCTTCATGCTTGCCACACACATGTCGGGTTCGGGTGTGGAAATAAAGTTCATTCCAAGGGTGTTTGAGAGACCGTCGCTGCGGCGCAGTTTTTCTTTTATTGTTTCTAAGTTCATTTTTCTTCGTCTTTTTCTTAATCAAGCAAAGCCTGTAGGCTCCTGCTTATTTATTTTTGGCTACTAAATTACAAAAAAATATGCAATCAGCATTATTTAGCCATGATTTTTATTTTTTAATTGGTTTTATTTCATGCAATCGTTTTTTTCCATTACTTTTGCAAGATAAGAACATTCACTCAGAACATAACTAACAAAAGACACATAAAATAAGGATATGATAAAGAGCGACTGCATTGTGATTATTCCGACCTATAACGAGAAGGAAAACATCGAAAAGATTATCCGCGCCGTGATGGGTTTGGAAAAAGCATTCAACATTTTGGTTATCGATGACGGATCGCCCGACGGCACCGCCGACATCGTTAAGGGGCTGATGGCAGACGAGTTTAAGGACCGTCTGTTCATCATTGAGCGCAGCGGCAAGCTCGGCCTTGGCACAGCTTATATTGCAGGCTTCAAGTGGGCGCTGGAGCAAAGCTACGACTACATCTTTGAGATGGATGCCGACTTCAGCCATGATCCCAACGACCTGCCACGCCTCTATGCTGCCTGTCACGACGAGGGTGCCGATGTGGCCATCGGCTCGCGCTATGTGAGCGGTGTCAACGTTGTCAACTGGCCCATCGGCCGCGTGCTCATGAGTTATTTCGCTTCCAAGTATGTGCGCCTTGTCACAGGCTTCAGCGTTCACGACACCACAGCCGGCTTTAAGTGCTACAAGCGTCGCGTGCTCGAGACCATCCCTCTCGACAAGATTCGCTTCAAGGGCTATGCCTTCCAGATAGAGATGAAGTTTACGGCCTACAAGATTGGCTTTAAGATTAAAGAGGTGCCCGTCATCTTCGTCAACCGCCGCGAAGGCACAAGCAAGATGAGCGGCGGCATCTTCGGCGAGGCCTTCTTCGGTGTCATGCGTCTGCGCTGGGACGGATGGTTCCGCAAATATCCAAAGATGCCGAAAGAGGCATAAATCAAACAACGCGGCTTTAAAGCGTAACCATAGTCTTTACTTGCTGTTTACGCTATAAAGCCGCGTTCTCGAATTAAGAAAACCCCGTTCTCGAATTAAGAAAACCCCGTTCTCGAATTAAGAAAACCCCGTTCTCTAATTAAGAAAACCGCGTTCTCTAATTAAGAAAACCGCGTTCTCGCATAAAAAAGGGAAAAGCTCAAAGAAAAGCAATCATTTTCACAAAAGAGCGGTTTTACAAACCTAAACAATTATGATTGGCAACCACACATATCGTTTTTTTCTTATCGTTATCCTTGTTCTAACGATAACGTGCTTGAGCCATGCCACAACAAGCTCTGATCACAACTTTCCGGGCAGTAGCCATAGCCTGCCAAGCTTTGCTCACAGCCTGTCAAGCTTTGCACAGGCCCTATCTACCGACACTATAAAGCCCAAGGAGCAACATCAAGAAGAGGCAAAGAGAGCAAAGAAGCAACGCATGGTGTATCTGCAAGGCACGTCCAAAGACTCGTTCACGAAGGCCATGCTGCAAGCACACATAACGGTTATGGATGCCGACAGCGCCGTGATAGACACCACAACAGCTTGGCGTTGGAACAACGAGGGCGGATGGGATATGCAGGTGCCAGCCCGCGCAGGCATGCTCATCATCAAAGGCGAGTGTGACGGCTATGAGACAAGCTTTCTCAACTTCAACATCCGAAGCATTGGGCGCAACAGTTCGTTCAAGGTGCCACCCGTGTTGCTGAAAAAGAAACTTAACGAAGACATCTATAAAGATGTAGACCTCGATGGCGTGGTCGTAACAGGCACGAAAATAAAGATGACCTACCGCGGCGACACCATAGTCTACAACGCCTCTGCCTTCAATCTGCCCGATGGCTCAATGCTCGACGCCCTCATTCGCCAGATGCCGGGTGCCGAACTGAAAAGCAACGGCGACATCTACATCAACGGCAAGAAGCTCGACTATCTGCTTCTCAACGGCAAAGACTTCTTTAAGGGCAAAAACAAGGTGATGCTCGACAACCTGCCCTACTACACCGTGAAGGAGCTAAAGGTCTACAACAAACAGACAGACAAGAGCGAGATGTTGGGAGAGAATGTAGAGAAGAAAGACTATGTCATGGACGTGAGCCTCAAGTGCCAGTATAACCGCGGACTGATGGCCAACGCCGAAGTTGCGGGCGGCACAAAGGAGCGATGGATGGCACGACTGTTCTCTCTCTATTTTGACGACCACACACGTCTGTCGCTCTTTGCCAACGCCAACAACGTGAACGAGACACAGACGCCAGGCACCGAAGGCGACTGGCAGCCATCAAACAGTCCGCAGGGGCAGACCTCCACACGCTTTGTAGGTCTGCATCTCGACACAGAAGACAAGAACAAGGTGGTGACCGACAACATCGATGCCACCGCCACATGGACCGATGCCGTGGACGAGATGCGCTCGGCAAGCGAGTCGTTCGCATCGGGCGGCAACATCTTCAGACGCTCCATGAACCTTAACCGACAGAAAGATTTCAGGGCAAGCCTGCAAAACAACATGCGCTTGAGAACAGGAAATATAGGCATGACATCATGGACATCGCTCGACTACAGCAACAGCCGCAACAACGCCAACAGCCGCAAAGCCACCTACGATAACGATCCATCCCGTTTTGGAAGCATCAAAGAGGTGCTCGACTCCACATTCTTCGCCGACACCAACCCTCTGCTCTCCATGCTTACCAACCGTTCACAGAGCATATCGCTGGACCGCTACCGCTCGTTCAGCGCCAGCCAAGACACATGGGCTTTTTACCAGTTGCCGTGGGGCGACCGCTTAGAGATAAACATAGACGGCGCATACAGCCTGTCAAAACCAAGCGACAGCCACACCATGACACGCAACGACTATATGAAGACCGGCGAGAGCGACACACGCAACGTCTACT
>ENA-ORRQ01002448-ORRQ01002448.1-human-gut-metagenome-genome-assembly--contig:-NODE-2448-length-12145-cov-21.280893_pt1 | contig 12145 bp, 11 predicted proteins | sample MGYA00242177_ERZ509138 | MGnify/ENA primary metagenome ERZ509138 (study PRJEB26280, sample SAMEA2338628) | human gut metagenome | biome: human gut; feature: human-associated habitat; material: faeces...
CGGACAAACGGTACACCTTGGCGGACAGGCGGTACACCTACTGCGGAATACTCAAACGGTATCATAGCCGTTCTCTTCCTTATAATTATGAAGCCACTCTTGACGGTCACGCATCATACCAATGGTATCGCGAAGGTCGGGACTATATCCATTAGTATCCATGCTCCGGTTTTGTACAGTTCGAAAATCCTTGACTGGTTTAATAGAAATGTGTGGAACTTCGTCTAATACCAGATATCCAAACGGAACATGTGTAAACTTTGCAAATTCCTCCATTTGATGCACAGTTGGGTTCTTTTCTTGCGTAATCCAATTTTTATACTGAGGAAACTTTTTAGAAACAGACTCTTCGTCTTTTTTTGCATAAGAACATGCCCATTGTAAAACTTCAGGCTTTATATCTATGTTCATACCAATAGCCTCCTACAAGAAATATTTAGTATGGCACATAATACTCACTATTTTATTATATAGCAATTTATTAAAAGACTACAACTTTTTAGCCAATAAAAATATGCTAAAGCACGCTACGACAAATCAAAAAATCTATCTTCAAAATTGAATTGACTTCGTAAAAACAGTCATCAGATTCCAGTATATGTTCAACAATTAATCAACTATACCTATCAATATAAAAAATCCGGAAAGCACTCCATTCATCGTGCTTCCCGGATTTTATTCTACTTTTATTTTATTTTTCAAAAATAGTTCCTTACAAGTCCAGCCCTTTCAGGTACTCCCTGAACTGCTCACCCAGATCTTCTCTCCGCAATGCGAATTCTACTACTGCTTTAAGATATCCCAGCTTATTACCCGTATCATAGCGCTTGCCTTTGAAATTATAGGCATATACTTTCTCCGCATGGGCCATGACGCGGAGGGCGTCGGTGAGCTGGATCTCCCCGCCTTTACCGGGCCGGGTCATTTCCAGAATATCAAAGACATCCGGAGTAATCACGTATCGTCCCAAAGCAGCAAACCGGCTCGGTGCTTCTTTAATAGATGGCTTTTCAATCATATCTACTACACGAAGCGTGTCGGGATTCTCCGTCTCTTCTCCCTGGATAATGCCATAGGAAGAGACCTTATCCTCCGGCACCACCTGACAGCCGATGACGGTGCTGCCTGTCTCATAGTACCGATCCATGAGCTGCTTCAGTGCCGGTTCCCCGTTTCCTGTATACACAATGTCATCGCCAAGGATAACGCCAAAGGGCTCATCATCGATAAATTCTTTGGCACAGAGAATAGCATCTCCCAACCCTCGCATGTAGGGCTGACGCACGTAATGGACCTTGATGTCCGAGATCTTCCGGATCTGGGCAAGCAGGTTTTCTTTCCCACTTTCCTTCAGGTGCTGCTCCAGCTCCGGAGACGAGTCAAAGTGATCCTCGATGGCTCTTTTGGCATGTCCAGAAATGATGAGAATTTCCTGAATCCCACTGGCCAAAATTTCTTCAACAATATACTGGATGGTTGGTTTATCTACAATAGGCAGCATCTCTTTGGGCATAGCCTTAGTTTCAGGAAGGAATCGAGTACCAAATCCTGCGGCCGGAATGACTGCTTTACGAATTTTCTGCATAAATACCACCTCTTCGACTCACTAAAATAACTCCTCGTTTTTACCCACGCTCTCTATAATTACCGATTATGCTTTCTCACAAAAAAGATAGCATATATTCCCAACTTCCTTTTTAATCTCTATTATTAAAGCAAATAGGTTTTACAAAACCGAAAAGCCACTATTGTAAGTATTAAATCGCAGCTAAAACTATTTTTTATATAGTGCGCCATTCCATTTCGATATCATGATGCTTTTCTGGTTTAATCCAGTGATATATATACCAGATTAGAATAAGAAGATTCACCATATGTAGTTTATAAAACTGTATGAAAACTCGGGTGTTCAAGGGGAATGGATAGTTAAAATCCCTATATTTTTCGGCATATTTTTGCATTCTTGGGTCAAATAACTTTTGTAAATATTTCTTCTTTTTACAAAGCGACAAGTTCGATTCTAAAACCGTATGGCACCATGGTGATATAGAATTCCAAAACGAAAAAGCAATGTACCTTTCAGACTCTTGCAATGAGAGCTGATGTGCCCCCTCAAGAATTTCCTTTAGCTTTCTTAGAAAGAGTAAATTTGATTCAAAAAACTTGCCATTGAATTTATGAGTTGCAGACTCAGGATGAATTCGGTAAAGATAAATGGAATCACTCATGAAGTCATATGTTTGTGCTGCAAAAAGTGCTTGTAGATTAAAAAGGAGATCTTCTCCCACAATAATCCTAAGATTAAATGTTATCTGATTTTCCCAAATCATATTCCTACGAAAAATTCTCGAACATGGACCTGATAACATACCTAAACTACTATCAATATTCGTGATAGAATCTAACAATTGCTTACATTTGGGTGTTTTATCTTTCAAATTAGGGCTTATATAAACAATATCCGCCCCTTTATTTATTGCTCTTTTTATGGTTTTGCTCCAACCCTTAATTAGCTTATCATCCGAATCTACAAACATTATATATTGTCCAGTGGATTCCTGAATTCCAATATTTCTGGTATACGAAACCCCTTTATTTGACTGATGCAGTACCCGCACCCTATCATCGGAAAACTTTTGCGCGATTTCATAAGATTTGTCTTTAGATCCATCATCTATGACTAATACTTCGATTGAATCATCAAGCTCAGCAACGATAGAATTCAAACATTCAGAAAGATATTTCTCAGTATTATAAACTGGTACAATTATGGAAAGTATTATGTCCGCTTTAGTATGTTCTAGCAATTATTAAAAGCTCCTAATATACATAATCAAATAAACTTCCTTAGAATCTTACTTTAATCAAGCTATTCAGTTTTAACTCTTACTATTAACCCCTAAGATGAGTTTTGATAAAATCGCGAACTATTCTGGATATAGCCGGAAAATGTCCATAGAGAAATATCTTAGTTCTTATCTTCCAAGGGAAATGAAAATACCCATAATGCTTTAAGTTTTTCCATGCCCATTTAGCGGTAGTTCCATTTTCTGCTCGTTTTGCTTTGGGCATTAAAGAGTAATAATATAACATCGTAAAAAACTCACAAGCAATCAAATCATCTATACGTGAGTCATTCCTTTTCCAATATCTACTAAGTTGTTTCTTTTGCTCAAGCCTTGCATAATAAGATTCACGCATAATATTAGTTTCATGAGTTATACTACTTGAGTTTTGTACATAAATGTAATCACAATCAGGAATAAAACAGATACTTTCTGCTTGATGCAATAAATCAAATATGATGTACATGTCTTCATATTTTTTCCCTTTAGGATAAGAGACAGTAGAAAACAAATTATGGTCATATAATTTATTCCAGGGATATGATCCAAAATATGTAAAAGTCCTATAGAAGCAAGAATAAAGCTCGTTGTTTAAGTATAAATCAAGCGCTTTCTCTGGAGACATTACTGTATTCAAGGATTTATAAGCTATTCTATTTCCATCCTTTTCGGTAAAGTATCCACAAACAGTAATGCCACGTTCAACACGGTGTTCATATAAGTCTTCATACATAGTAGGAAGAATATAATCATCCCCATCTACAAATCCAAGCCATTTTCCATGAGATATTTTTATACCTGCATTACGAGCATCGGAGGGTCCTCCATTTTTCTTATGGAGCGCTATGATCCGAGGATCTCGGTCTTGCCAATAGTCACATATTCTTCCCGTTTTATCAGTAGAACCATCATCAACCAAAATAATTTCCAAGTTGGAATAACTCTGATTTACTAACGATTTAACACATCTATCTAGATATTTTTCAACATTGTAGCAAGCTACAATAACAGAAATCATTTGGTGATTCATTCGTATTTCCTTTTGAGAACAAATACAAGCAAAACTTGGTAGCAGACTATCATACCCTTTTCATAATATGTAGCTTGCAATCCGATCAGCTATTTATCATTTTATAAATAATGTATACCTAATTTCAATTGATATTCTTTGAATGCACCTTATATAATAAACGATAAATCTTAGGTGCCTTCAAGCAAAGTATAAGCTTCACTTTCATTTTGGGAGTAAAATCTGCATATCCAATCTTTTTTAAATTTTCCCAAGCAGCTGTACGCATCTCTTTAAATTCTTTCATTTTACCATCAGATAGTAACGCATACTGTCTAAGAATAGAAAAGTACTCAATCGCTATCAGCTGATCAATACTACGATTTGAAATCTCCCAAAACTTTAGAAACTCTACTTTTTGCTTTTTCCTGGCTTCCAAAGAATCAGTTTGAATTGTTTTAAAGGAATGAGTAATACTATTCGTACGCTGAATATAATAATAGCCACAGTAAGGGACAAATCGAATATTCTTGGAATTTTTCAAAAATTCCAGAATTATGTACATGTCTTCAAATTTTTTACCTTTAGGATAAGATATTTCAGTGAAAAGACTACGATCATAAATTTTATTCCATGCATATGAGCCAAAATATGTTGGAGATCCATTCCTTAATGATATGAATTCATTACTCAAATAAAATTCTGCAGCCTTTTTAGAAGTGAGTTCCCTTAATTCCGGAGGTTTACATGGTTGAACAGATCTTTCATTTACTAAATAGTATCCACAGACGGCCATGCCATTCTCAATGCGATTTCCATATAACGTCTCATACATTGATAAATCAATATAGTCATCTCCATCAACAAAGCATATCCATTGTCCTTGAGAGGCTTTTAGTCCAAAGTTGCGCGCCTCAGATAGGCCTCCATTTTTCTTATGTATTACATGAATTCTAGAATCCTGTTTCATCCATTTGTCACATATCTGTGAAGAATTATCAGTAGAGCCGTCATCTACTAGTATTATTTCTAATTTTTTATACGTTTGATCAACAATGGATTGTACACACTTGTCCAGGTACTTATCAACATTGTAGACTGCAACTATAACTGATATGAGTTCTTTATCCATTCTAGTACACCTTTTATAGAGACACAATTAAGACGCGCCTGATAAACTTAAGTAAGGAAAAAGCACTAGCGCTGCAAAGTAATCTTGAGTTAATTAAACCGATATGATTTAATACTTTATAATTCTCCAGTTCTCCTTTTTCCAATTTCCAGAGACTTTTAGACAATCCTCCTGCGCCATAGAACGGTTTAAATGCAGCTCCCATATACTTATTAATGAGTACGCCACCATACTCGAAGCAGAATTCAAGCCAAACCAGATAGTCTTCAGAGTACCGCTTCCCTTTAAGAAAACGAATATCTGAAACATTTCTTGCCATTACATATGAAGTTCCACCAATTGGATAATGTTTGAATAAATACCGCTTTGGGTTAATGGGTATAATATCAGTTTCTTTGATATCCAAGTCAGTATGAGAAAATGCATCAATCCCATTCTCATCAATTACCGAAAGATGGTGACAACAAAAACCTATCTGTGGATTATTTTCCATAAAAGCATATTGTATCTCTATTTTTTTCGGATGCCAAATATCATCACTATCGAGAAATGCAACATATTTACCGCTGGCTATTTCCCATCCACGGTTACGAGCTTCACCGGCGCCACCATTAACTTTCTGAAACAAAAAAATTATCTTGAATTCATTTTTGAAAGTGGTCTCTATCTTAGAGAACCACTTTTTAACCTGCTTCTGGTCAGGACTACAGTCATCAATCAGTATTACTTCTTTTGGCAGCAACGTTTGTTTTGCTATAGAGCTAACTGCACGAAACGCTTCTTCTCCGGAATTGTACACTGGAATAATAACTGAAACATCTGCTTTTTTAGTGTCTAATCGGCCCATAAGATTATATCCTTGTAAATAATCAGTATATTCAAAATTCAAAAAGGTATCAGCTGGTATATTCTCTTTTATTATGCTTCATTTCTTCGATTATACATATCCTCAAATATTGGATATTCTTGTGAGTCCTTAGACATAGGAGTAGAAATGATAGTATCTTTATAGTTACTATAATCAGTTTTGCAAACGGTGTAACTTTTACTCCAGACATTTATGGCAGCAACTTTTATATTGACCTGCCCCATATCAGCATTAATTCTATTCCTCACCTGAAGCATCGAATATCCTGTATCAACGGAATCATCAACAATCAAAATATTCTTTATGTTCATACTGGATATAGTATCAAAATCATCTCTGTCCCAAAACACATTTCTTTCTGTATCAACTTTGTGTACACCTGATTTGAGTTCCACCTCACGGAGTGCTTTTTTTAAAGAGGCTGGAAGGATACGCAATAGAGGAGCTACCTTTTCCTTCAGGCCCCCTCCACGTCTTTCTGCATGGATTCCTACACAGGGTACTTGGAAGTAATCAGCAACGTCTTTGCCAATCAAGTATCCACCTCGAGCAATATATACCACTAAATCAGGCTTGTATTCCCTTTCAACAACAGCGGCCAGCTTAAGACTTTCTTCTCTTAAACTTTTTAAGGACAACGTGACACAGTCCATTTAAGTCTCCTTTTTGAATCATCTTTACAACCCTATCCACACGAGTCAATTGATGGCACCATTTCTTACAGTCCCGTGGATGGAACTTCATTTCTCCAAGTGCCGCCTTAAAGTCATTTGCCGAATTTAATGGCCTGTCGGTTTCCATATAGTTATAGCCCACCTCAAATATGGTATGGGCATCGGCTCCTATGACTTTTGTTATTCCGTATTTCTCAGCAATTTCTGTTTGTTTACGGTCAAAGTCCTTAGAAATATTCCTGCCATTATGGCACTCAATACAGTCAATCTGATCAGCCAGGCACCTGATAGCCGATTCTTTCAAAACCGTTTTATATCGCTTTAAATCATAGGGATGTGGCACATAAACTATTCCACCTTGTTCTCTAATCGAAGCAACAGTCTGCTCTGGAGACTGCAAGGGCTTAATAGTGTGGTCCAGATAAAGGCCAATAATTTCACCTTCTGTAGTCATAATTTCTTCACCAATTATGACTTTTAAACGGTTCCCATGTCTCTCACAATACCGTTTAAATTGTAGAGCTCCCTCAGCGTTATTATGCTCAGTAACAGCAATATAATTAATGCCCTTTTTCAAGCATTTTCTGTATAACAATGCAAAGGGCATCAAACTATCATGAGAATATTTCGTATGAAGGTGAGTAATTACTTTATACATTACCAGGTGTTACCTCATAGGTGATTATCCAAATCAATTGCCTAATATGCTCTTAATATGCACCATCATGATGAACTACTACACTAACCGTTCTCCACAGGAGAACAAGATCCAACCAAAGAGTCCAATTGTGTACGTACCAATTGTCCATCTGTACCCGTTCCGGATAGGAGATATCACTTCTACCGCTTGTCTGCCACATTCCTGTAATTCCAGGAAGAACAGAATAGTATTCAGTAATATATTTCCCGTATCTGGGAACTTCCGCCTGCACGATTGGTCTCGGTCCTACGAGGCTCATTTCGCCTTTCAGGACGTTCCAGAGCTGGGGGAGTTCGTCGAGGCTGGTCTTACGGAGGAAGGCGCCGCTCTTTGTGATGCGGGGGTCGTCTTTCAGTTTGAATTCCTTATCCCATTCCGCCTTCGCCGCAGGGTCCGTAGCCAGGAGGTGTTCCAGCACTTCCTTGGAGTTCACGCACATGGACCGGAACTTGTAGCAGTTGAATTCTTTCCCGTCCTTCCCTACTCTCCGGTGTTTGAAGATCACCGGGCCCGGGGAGTCGTGATAGACCCAGATGGCAATGGCCAGAAGGATGGGCGATATGAGGATGCCGCCGCAGATGGTGGCCACGATATCGAAGATTCGTTTCAGCAGCTGGTTCCAGGGGCTGGCCAGGTTATTCCGGATATGGAGGACCATGATTTTCGCATCGAAGAAGGATTCTGCTGTCACATTGGACATGGGGACAGCCACCAGATTTGGAACCACGTCTACCTGTTTCACCAGAGACTGGGCGCGGTAGATGAGATCTGACAGATCATCCTGGGGAAGCCCCGGCGCCGCGATGAGTACCGTGTGGACCCCTGTTTCCTGAATGACTTTTTCCATATCATCAAATCCACCCAGCACAGGAAATCCATGGATGGGAGTATTTACCGGATGCCGGTCTTCCAGAAATCCCACCACCCGATAGCGCATGCCGGAGTCGTGAAGGATCTGCTGTACCACCAGCTCCGCCGTCTTTCCGGCGCCTACGATAAGCACGGGAATCTGGAAAGCTTTCACCCGCTTCATCAGTTTGCTTAATACCACACGCAGCACTGCCATCAGCGTAAAGGCAAAGATGGTGTAGAGAACCACAAAGAGACGGGACACCTGCCCCGAGACCTGGGCAAAGAACATGAGGATAATGCCCAGCACCGTGCCTTCCAGGCACGCAAAAAAGAGACGCTCCACCATACGATATATGAGCATGCGTCTCCCGTAGAGTCCGCTATAGAAATTGAAAAACATAAAAACCAGCGGCAGCCACAGGAAAAGATAGCCCTCAGACACCTGAAAGGTGCTGTAGGTCATGATGCAGTTCCTGATATACACTGCCAGTATCCCTGCCACTGCCAGGGCGGCATAGTCGCCTAAGGCAAAAATAAGAGACGGTATCAGTCTCCCGTCTGCATTCTGCTTTGCTTCATGTATATGATGATCCATAAATTCCCCCGGATTGTTCTCTATATCTAGTCTAGTCTAAGTGAGTATAGATATTATATCACAATTGAGGAAGGGGGAGGAAAGAGATTTGAGATTTGAGATATGAGATTTGAGGAAGTAGAGACAATGAGAGAGAAGATGTCAGACGGTCAGACGTCAGACTGGCATTGCGGCGGGAAACGTATCCCCTACTTACGGCAAGAGCCATTGTGCGGGGAGATTTCGGGGCTCCGCTTCGCTTCGCTCGAAATGACGGGGCGTTTTGTTGTGCCACTGTGGAGGTCCTGCATAGGACCTCCAAGTGGGGCGAAGTAAGGCGCCTAGCCTGCCCATTAAGGCGCTTTCCTTTTGCCGCCCCACCGAACTGCGGGCGGAAAGGTGGTACGCAGTACCAAAAGGGGGAGACGGCGCAAGCCGTCAGACGATAGATGATAGACGAGGAAGAGATTTGAGGTTTGAGGTTTGAGGATGTAGAGACAATCAGACGGGAGCCGTCAGACGGTCAGGCAATCAGACTTCAGACGGGCTCTTCGGGCCTTTCGTGGGCGGCCTTTACAATCATAGAGGGCCGCCTCTTTTGGTAAAATCATACAACCGCGCCTTTGGCGCGAAAGGAAAACATGCCGACCAGGCTGCGCCTGTAGGAAATGCACCCCTATCCCCGCTGCGCGGTACTTCCACCCGGAGGGGGAAGTTTGCTCTCCACTCAGTATTTGCCCTCATAAGCAACGCAAGGCATAGCGCCGGTAAAAGTGCCCCCTCCGGGGGAAAGGTGGTGCGTTAGCACCAAAAGGGGTGTATTTCCAGCGGACGAAGTCCGGTTTTGCGGTTTTCCCCTCGCCCCTTGAGGCGGTTTTAATGGTTTTTACCATAAGTGGCTCGTCTTTATTGACTATTTATACTCTCGTAGCCGAATGAGCCGTGGAAGCATAAGGCCAGGTTGGAGTGGCGTTCCAGTGAATGTTTCCCGCTTTTTATATAGTCCCAGCTTTCCTTATACGAGCCGTCTATGAAAACAGTTTGGGATGTCATTAATTGGATAAAGTATTCCGGCTTATCTGTGCAGATTTCTGCAAATTCATAGGATAGTTCTTCTTTTTCTTCGTCGGTCAGATTTATCCGATTGTGAAGGACGTGTTCGAGGTTTGATGACATATAGTATAGGCTGTAGGATAATCCTCCTATATTATGAGTATCAAGCAGTTTTTGGACATTTTGTTGCTTTATATGGTTTCTTCGGCAGAGGTTTTGTTTTGAGCTGCATCTGATGTTATCTTCTGAATAAACAATCTGACTGCAGTCAGGGGATTCTTGAACTAAATCGTCGGGAATAAAGGCTCCATCCGTATCAATAATATGGACGATTCTAAGGATGTTGCTTTTCGTAAGAAATTTTTTGTTACAAAATGCTCTGATTTCTTCATGAAGCCTTTTGATTATATTTCTGTTTGTGATGGTCCTATCCGATGTGATATCTCCATGCATAACCAGGGGTTCTATCCGGCTGGATGAAAAAATATACTTTAAGGAGCCGGCAAGTGATGTATCGTCTGAAGGGCCTTCCAAAATGAAAATCATGGCTTTTTTACGCATTGGGTTTGCCCCCTTTGGGATTTAACCTGCGTTCTTCTTCCTGCATTCCGGCCTTGCGGAATGCTGCTGCAATTTTATAATTTTCTGTTTCATCATATAATGTGTAATGATCGTTTCCTAAAATAATATTTCTGTAATAGCTGCTGCGCAGGTTATTGGAGCGTTTCATATTTCTGATTCGAATATATCGCTCATCGGGATCTGTTGTGGTAAAAGCGGTGCACAGAGTCGGCAGGGTTTCCAGAGGCCTCAGGTTATGGGATGTAAAAATCAGCTGGCCTTTTCCTCTTTCCTGAATGATGGACAGGAGCTCCCCCAAAAGGTATTCAAAGATACCGGAATCCAATTCATCCACTGCCACGGTCATAGACGGTCTATTATAAATTTCTATAAAGAGCTGCAGGACGGAGACGATTTTCTTAATACCATCCGATTCATAAACCAACGGAATTTCTCGGCCATTGCGGCAGGAGGTCAGCCCTATCCTGATTCCTTCCATATGCGTTTTACCCACAAAGGCAGTGCCCAAATCGTGAACTCCTATGGTCAATCCAGGGATGAGCGTCTGGAGGACGATGTTCATATAACCAATCATTTCAGATAGGACACGAAACATATCTTTTGGAATGACCGGCGGTTTATTTATCGGAAGCAGTGTTTGCCCAATGGCACTTCCTTCCAGATGGAATGCAAAAGGAAGCCCGAATAAACTGATGATCCCGTTCATATCTGTTTTCATGACAAATAACTCGAAGTTTCCAAATCGCACCAGGGAGTCAAGCAATAACCGATAAATTTCGGCATTTTTATTTTTACGTATGAAGGAAAGAAGTTCTGAAGAGAAAAGGAAGGATTTCCCCAGCTTCAATGCCATCCCTTTATCCCCCATGAGCTGTATATAGGCAGTTTTATCGTCAATGAGAAGGTCATATTTAGCTTTGGGCAGAAATACGGCTTTATTTGATTTTGTATTCATGACGGTGGTCATAGGACATTTTAAAGATTCCGTTTCTACCGCGCATTTCAATTCTTCATCAAAAATCACAGGGCGATACTGTACTGTGTCTTCCTCGGTCTCACTAAAAGCCTCTACATTGGAATCCGGCAGTGCGGCCTCTTTTCTTAATTTAAATGTATATTTTACCCTGTAATGTATATTGCCTGCTGATACTATGAAATGAAATGACAGGACAGCACACTCAGCACCATACATAATGTATCCTGCATATTGATTATCTAAGATTCTCCCAGACAGCGCCTGTTTCAAAATATTCAGTGAATCTATGAATGCTGTCTTTCCGGAACCATTTTGTCCAAAAATGCCCAGCACAGAGGACTTAAAGCCTTCGGGCTGCAATAATAAGTTAATGCTTCCATGTCTGACATTTTTAAAATTCCATAGTTCCACATAAGTAATGCGCACCATATCTCCCTTTGCCATCTTTGCATTTCCTCCTATATACCGGTACTTGCTTGTATCATCATAAATAATTTTACATTTCTCGTCAATATATTTAACAAAAAAGAATAAAAAATATCTATTTTAAAAAGTTTACATCTAAAGGGTGAAGTAGAAATTTGAAATCCTTATTGTGCCACTGCTTGCGAGCGGAAAGGTGGTACGCAGTACCAAAGGGGCCGAGACCGCAGGTCTCGGAAGGTTCAGAGAGTGGACGGGCCTGCGGCCCGAAGGTTATGGCCTGCTAACGCAGGCAGGTTGTATAGAAGGGTTGCGGAAAAAGGGTTCTTAAGATGGATGGGCCCTTGGGGCCCATGGGTTCGTAAGTTTGACGGGGCCTTTAGCCCCGAGGGTTGTGGATTGCCCTTGGACACACCTTCGGTGTGAGGGTTCTTAAGATGGACCGGCCTGACGGCC
>ENA-ORRQ01002449-ORRQ01002449.1-human-gut-metagenome-genome-assembly--contig:-NODE-2449-length-12145-cov-5.756245_pt1 | contig 12145 bp, 26 predicted proteins | sample MGYA00242177_ERZ509138 | MGnify/ENA primary metagenome ERZ509138 (study PRJEB26280, sample SAMEA2338628) | human gut metagenome | biome: human gut; feature: human-associated habitat; material: faeces...
GCTGTTTGTGCCGGTATGACCTTTCGGTGCCAGAAGGTGCGCCCAATACCGGCGGCGCATAGAAGGGAGGAAAAGTGATGATTGGGAAAATGCGTGGATGCCACTGTCCTATCATCCACTGTACCTATTGTAGCACATCATTAGGCGGAATCTGTATCACCTTTCACGAGTAACCCTGCATATTTCGCTATATCATGCAGAAATCTTTCCTTCCTCCGGCTGAATGTTGCCTCGCTAATCCCAGGAATCACGATCTTGTTGCGAGAGTATTTGTGCTTGCCCTGGCAGTTGCGCATAATGCCATATATTAGCTGCCGCCGGATTGTATCGCTGCCGATATCTCTGCCGCATCGGTCTATAGCGTATTCCACCGCCAGCATCTTCTGCGTCTCCGGCCATCGCTCTATGGCTGCAAGCTGCTCCGCCTTGCTCTCGGCGGGCCTACCAGCGCCCGATCCAGTTGGCATGCCCTCCGTAGCACTATGCGTCCCGCCCAGGATCTCCTCCCGGGCCTCGCAATACGCCCGCACCCGGCGCGGATACCCACGCACATAAGCAATGCACTCCAGCCGCACATCATAAGGCAGTGTCGCCTTTTTGCTCATTTGCCCTCCTTTACTCCGCACTGTTCACCAGCTTATATTCCCCATGCAGAGCCTTTTCAATGTCGGCCATCTTGATATATCCGTTGTTTTTGGCCTCCACCAGCTCCACAAGGCACTGCTGTAAGTATTCCAGGCTACGGGTGTCGTGTTCGTCCGCCGTCTCCTCCCGTACATGGAATCCGAACTTGTCCAGCAGGACGCAGGACACGTTATCCATGCATTGCTTGGTGCCATCCAGGCGGCCCAGTTCGTAGGCCTTGGCCGGATTATTTGGCACCGGTCTGCCGTTTGTCCTTTTGAGCATCGCTATTACCCCTTTCCTCGTATTTGCATACGCCCGGTGTATTTGCCACTGGGCAATAATCCGCACACGCCGGGCAATCTGCGTTGACGCAAACCTCTTCTTGCATCCACTTGCATTCATCAATCATCGCCGTCACCGTCCTTTCCTTGATGGGAGATCCTTCGCATAGATATTCGCACCACGGAACACACACCACATCTGATAATAATACGGGGCATTCCAGCTCGTTAAGGCAAGTGCAAATTAACATTCCGCACCTTCCTTCCGTTCGCCGTAGGAGCATAAGTCCTCCGGCTTGTGCTGTACCATCACACCCCGGTAGCACACAAAATCGCCGCCTGTCCACTTACACTCCTTACACCGTACCACGGGCACAGCGTCCACGGTTTGCATTGCTTTTGCCCAGCAATACGCTTGTCTGTCGCATTTATCTCTGCAAACGCAATCTGCGCACACTTCTGCTTCGATGTCAACCAACCGCATTTTCAGTCCCTCCGTTCATCTTTGCTTCTCCTTGATCTTATCTATCAGCAGTAGCCGCACCGCTTGACAGAGCGCATATACAAGGCTATTCTGCCAAATGCTCCGCCGCTCCTTAATGCGGCACATACCGTTCTCGATCTCCTCCAAGGCTTCCATCATTGCGTCCTTATTCGCCATCGCTTGCCCTCCGTTTTCCATATACGCATCCATAATCGCCCGGTACGATGCAGTCAATCGGTGGACCGTATGTGCAGCGCAATCCTTCCAAATCCGCATAGCTGTACTTGCAGTCCTTACACCGCACCACCGGGGCCACATCAGCGGCGGGCAAATTCTCCGCATATTCCAACACCGATTCAATGCCGTTTATAAAATGCTTGTTGCCGTTCTTTCTGTCGTAATGATCGCGACGGATGTGGAATTGCATCAACGCGCCTCGCTCGATGTATTCAGCCATTGTCAGCATCCTCCTTTGCTACTCCCGTAATATATCTGATAGCATCAACAACGCCGTCCATATATGCTACATATTCCCGCTGTATAGTATCTATTTCTGCTTTCGCCTGACGGATTTTATTGTCCCGTTTTCTCGCCGCAACAGAAATCAAGTGCTGTTCGATTTTTTCGTAATCAGGCATTGTCGTCCTCCTGTTCTTTCTCCCTGTCGGATACAGCCGCGCCCTCGTTTTCTGCAACACAGCAATCTGTGCATACGCACTCTCCGTTTGGCAAGCCGTAGCACTTTTCGCCCGTTTCAATGCGCTTTCCGCAGAATGCGCAGTAATCCCACAGCCGTCCCATCACATTGCCTCCACATAGCACCAGCTTTGCGGTGCTTTAGTAATCGACGATGTAATCATGCAATTTTCATCATTGTCTTGAACATTGCACATTCGGCGGAGTCCTTTAATAAACTTCACAGCGTCCATATTGTCGGCCATCCTATCTCATATGTCGTTTTCCGTCCTTTGCGTATCTGGCGCTCTGCCGCACATAGCGCTCCCGGGCGGCGGTGTTGGAACAATCCACCCAGGGCTTTTCCTCCAGCCGCTTGGCCTCATACGCCCGGAACGCCTCGCAGCTCTTCCGGCAGACCCCGCAGGGGAGCCTGTCCGGGCAATCTTTTACGCAGGGGCTTTTCATTCGGCCCACCTCACGATCTTTTCACGCACGCCCCACCGCAAGGCGTCCTCGTGGCTGTCAAAATACAGATCCAGCCGATTCCCGGCAATGGCTCCGCCGGTGTCCTGCACGGTGTATGTATGGCCGTCCAGTTCGATTTCCGTACCCATCGGTAGCACATCTGGGTCTGCGGCGATCGTCACGCCCTGGGTGGCCTTTTCGCCGGTGGCTGTGTAGCCATTTGCATACGCCCCACAGCATTTTTCACAGGGGCAGTACGCCGTGACAGTAAACACGCACGTCCGCGTCTCCTGGGTCTCCTGCGGCTCATCGCGGGGCAGAACCACCCTCGGCGGCACAACTACAGTCTCCGGCGTTTGTCCGCTGTACTCTGTGGCAGACGCAATGCCAAAGGCCCCCAAGATTGCTACAAGCAGCGCCGCGATTAACACACTTCTTTTCACCATTCCACCGTCACCCGCCCTTCATCCGGCATCAGCACCCGCAGATTTGCAAGCAGGGATTCCTTTTCGCCGCTCATTTCCAGCCGGGCATGTAACAGCTTCGCGCCAGTATTCGGCTTGTCGGCTTTCGGCAATGCGTCGGCAACGACGTGCCCCCCCTCGCTCTGCGCATCTTCCGTATGTACGGCCACCGCATCCGTGTTAGCCCACTCTGTAACTTTGCTCTGCCACATTTTTTCGTTCCGGCCACCGCGCCGGAATGGCGCACCTACTAATTCCGCCTCGCGGCGTATCGTTGCATCGCAAGCGCTCATTTCATACGCCAGCCATTTGGCCGTACCACCGAAAGATTGCATGTTGCGGAAAAACTCGCGTTTCAGATCCTCCGGCATAGCCTTAAATTCATGCCACGGCATAGGCCGCGTGATATTATAGCTTTTCACCTCTCCGTTTTTCCTTCCTTTGTTTCTCGGTGAGGGTGTCGCTGGGGAGCGCACACCCGCCGCGTTTTCTGTTGATGTGAGCAAATGCACCCATTTCTATGCGTTTTTTCTGCATGCAGTCGTAATCAAAATCATTCATAGTCGGCTATGTACACCTCCGTCCGTGGGTTATCCTTGTCGTACAGCACCCGACTCCCGTCGTGGCTAACGATAATGCCGCTGTGGTCGTCCTTGAGCACACCGGCTATTACCAGCACATCATCGATGGATTCCAGCAGATTTGTCAAATCCACTCGCCGCCGGGTAGGCATATAAAACAGGCATTTGACCTCCACAGGCTCCTCAATGGGGCACCGCACTCCGGCCCCTATGCAGTACCATACAGCTTCCGCCTCGTAGTCCATATACTGCTGGGACGGCATGATACGCCGCTTCCCCGTTTTTCTGTCGCGCACGATCCGCATAGAGTTTTTCTTTGTGATTGGTGCCAGCGGCACCGTGATCTCAATCATCGTCTCCCTCCTCAATGGACACCGCCACATAGCCGGGCCGTCCTTTGTACCGTCTGCCGCTGTTGTATACTGCCTTGTAGATAGAGCGCCAGTTAATATGGCACATATTGGCAAGCTCAATGATGGAATCAGACACCGCCTCCGGAAGCTCGTACTTGTCCCGGCTTACTCGCATGTATACCGTCATACGCCCCTCGCTTTCCCGTAATCATCAAATTTGCAACTTGCAAACACGGCTTTATCATTGCACCATCTCGCAAATCGTTTTTGCTCGGCAGTTGGATCTCCGCCGTCGTAATCCCTGTATGGCTGTGCAAATGTGGTAATTCCCATTTCCCGCAGATGCTCGACGCGGCTGTTAGCATCATCCACGTCTTGTACCAGCACATAGCACCAATGTCTCCATGTGGGTATACCAGCCTCCCGCAAATATTGCGTCGCTTGCTCTATCACTGGAAGCATGGCAGAGGTATCGCAGCTCATGCGGACAAATTTGATCCATTTCAGGGCCGCAAGCAGTTTTGCTGTCTGTTGAGTTATGAGCCGCGCATCCAATCCTTGGTTAAAGTCCACTCGCACATTCTCGTGGCCCATCCGCTCAATCTGATCTAACCCGTGGTCGGACGCAAGCACATTGTTGTCCATAAACACGATGTCGCGGCTATCCGGGCGTTTCACTTCTTCCCATGTAGCAGCAGGACGGATATGTCCCTCTTTTTTCGGCACGATGCACCACGGGCAGTTTCGAATGCACCCCCGCGTTAAAAACCCTACCGCTGGTTTCCATGCAGGGTACAGTGAGTAATCAGGGAATGTCCGTTCGATCTCGTCCGGCAGGTGGCCATAATCCTTGTATCCCGTCCCGCCCGAGATGATCTCGTCGGCATTGATGCATGTTTCCTCGTCCGGGGAAAATGTGAATACCTTGCTTTTGTATACCCGATCATAGTGCCTAAAACCATCCCACCATTCCACGCTGTCTCCGCGCGATTTGTGATACGCTGCCAGCCGCATCAAAGCAAGGTTCGGGAAATTGTGCCCGTCAACATCGATAAGTCCAATCTTCATATAACTACCTCACACCGCCAATCCGTCCAGCAGCTCCTCCACGGTCATCTGTCCAGGCACCTGCATAGCCTTTGCAAGCCTGCTGTATGTGGCCAGCTCGTCCAGAGCCCGCTTGCGGTACATGGCAAGGAGCATCTTCTTCTCCTCGTCTGTCTCGGCCAGTTTATACCCTCCATCCGGCAGAGCCACAATGGGCACCCCCTGCCGCCGCTGCGCCCGGATCATTCGTCGGTTCTCTCTGTCCGGCATCCCGGTCAGTGCTTCAAGGTTTTTCCGGGTGTATGTAATGCCGGGAATCATGCGTAATGTGGTCATGTCATTCCTCCCCAAACCATTTTTTCGCCACGGCGATAGGAAATTCCTCGATTTCACTTGCCCAGCGTGCCGTGCCCTTGCCGTTGTGCCGTTCGAACACCAGTGGAAAGCCGCCGATGCCGTCAAACAGGCTACCCATCGTAACAGGGCGAAGATATTGCGCACTGATACGCTTTGCCAGGAAGTCCCAGAAGGGCAGGGCGATGGAGTTACCCAGTGCCTTGTAGCGAGGGCTGTCGCTTGGTTTGCGCAGCTTGCCCTTACTGTCGCGCCACTCGCCTATGTCTGTCCATCCGTCCGGGAAACCTTGCAACCGTTCACACTCCATCGGGGTAAGGCGTCGCACAATCATGCCCGTTCTCACGGTGTTCTGCAAATTGTAGCTGGTTCCGCCGTTTGATTTTGCCTGCAAAGTCCCGTTTGTTTCGCCGCCTTCACGGAAGTTCCGACAATCAACGCTTGCAATATACGCCGCCATATCTTCACGGTATGGGTCATTCCCCTTTGCTCTCAACGTGGGCGATATTTCACTCGATACGACCAGCATATCGTTGTAAGCGTCTTGCCCGTTATAGCTCCCAGCGTGTGCGCCGGGTGAAAGCGTACCCGTCGTTTGCTGATACGTCAGCGGCACTTGGTTTCCGCCTGTTCCCATACGGGCTTGCAAACTCGGAACAATCTCGCCGCAGTCTCGGATGACATCGCAGGCGTGTGTCATGTCCAGCGCCACCACTGCCGGGGTTTGGTTAGTCCCGCTGGGTGCCGCCGCCAGCGTGGGCGACACTTCCTCGCCGTACCCGATGCCGCCCGCCTGTGCGCCCTGTCCGGCCTTAAACCCGGCGCAAAATACGCCATGCGAATGTGCAGCGGAAATGGTGTTCGCTGGGTCCCCCGGTTCTCCTACGCCAAATCCTGTCCCGCGCCCTAACGCTTTACAGCGCGTAGCCACCATCAGGTTTATAGGCGTTGCTTCAAAACCGGCGCATACAACCGGCTGGTTGTTCCCACTCATGCCCGCCGCAGCGGTCAGTGTGGGCGCTCGGTCGTCTGACCGAAGTTCTGCGCCGCCCTGCTGTGTAGCCATGCAGAATATCGCAGGATTATTCACCCCGTCTCCAACACCGCCTTGCAGTGTTGGAGATTTTCCGTTTGTGTCAAAAATGCGCTTGCTTTGGCAATCCCAAGCCGTCATGCAGTCCCCGACTGCCGGATTAAAACCTCTTTCAGCAGCTTCGGCAAGTCTTTCCCGCGCCGTTCCGCTCTCCGCAGGATGCCTTGACACGCTTTTGCGCTCAAAGAGTATTTCTCCTGCGGTGTCACCTCCAAAATCTGCGACAACCGAGATACGACGGCGGCGTTGGGGGACTCCCCAGTGTTGCGCGTCATGCACTCGCCAAGCCACGCTCCATCGTCCTCCCACTTCATCGTGGTAGCCCCCCCAAGTTGGCCAGCCTTTTTCAGGCACTTCAATATCGGGGGCTTCCGGCTCTGCGATGCGGATGATCTCTTCGAGGACTGCCGCGAAGTCTTGCCCTTTGTTGCTGCTGAAAGCTCCGGGCACATTTTCCCAGACCATAAACCGAGGTCGGACCATGTCACCTGTCCGTCCGCTCTTTCTGTCATGCTCTCTCATCTCCTTTACGATGCGGACCTGTTCCATGAACAATCCGCTCCTTGCACCGGCCAATCCTGCGCGTTTTCCTGCAATGCTCAAATCCTGGCACGGCGATCCGCCCGTGATAACATCCACGATTTCAATTTCTGCGCCGTTGATTTTCGTAATATCGCCGAGGTGCTTCATCTCCGTTCCACCCATCAATCATTTCAGCCTCCAATTCTGCTTTTTGCCGATGTTCAGCATATAATCCCTCGCCCGCTGGTTAATTCTGCTGCCGATGGCTTCATCCCAGCTCAAAATGCGGTCAATGGTCAACTCCGTGGAGATGATCGTGATTGCATCCGGGTCAATGTACCGGGCATTCAGCAGGTCAAAGGCAATGTTTTTGTCGGCATCCGTAACGCTGCCCTTTAGAAAATCGTCGATATACAACGCACGGACGGTTTTCAGCGGGTGCATGGCTTCGGCGTATGCTTCCGCATCGTTTACCTTTGCCTTGATCGCCGGAATATCTCCCCGCCATTGCACATACCGGACAGGGATTCCGCCGTCCATCAGCTTGGCGCAAATCGCCGTACACAGGTGGGTTTTCCCAGTTCCGGGAGAGCCGCCGATGAAAAACCACTTGCCCTTCCAATCGGTCAAATACTTCTCCGCCGCTTGCTTTGCGGCCTGTTGCCAATATTCCCGCGTTTGGAATGACTCAAATGTGCAGTTATCCAGCAGACCGGCCAGCCCGGAACGATCTATGCGAATTCTGTTTTGCCTGATGATCTCGCATTTGCAAGTGCTGCTCACCAGTTCGCCGCTTTCCGTGCGCCGGACGGTGTAGCCCAGCCCGCCGCAGATGTCACAGCCATGTTCCGACATGGTATTCCTCCTTCGTTGGTTGCGCTCCGGCCTCCGTCAGCACATCATCCCATCGGCCTTGATTCAGCCATGTGGCTGGGTTTGGGATGTATTGACCGTTATCCTTGCGCCACTGTTCGCTGTTTTTCTGACTGTTGACGGCATCGATAAGCGTTTTAACCGGCACAGAAACCTTGGAAAATGCTTTCTTTGCGGCCTGCTTTCCGACTTTTCGGGGATATGCCGCCCAAAACGATTCAAACTGCGACGCGCTATCGTCTTTGTCTTTGTCTTTGTCTTTGTCTTTGTCTTTGTCTTTGTCTTTGTCTTTGCTTGTTTTGCTTGGCAAATCTGGCATTTGCTTGTTTTGCTTGGCAAATCTGGCATTTGCTTGTTTTGCTTCTGCGCCCTTTCTTCCGGCTTCGCTTCGTGCGTCGGATAAACTATCCATTGCAGAGTTGTCTCGATCTATCTGCGCCCGCATCATCGGGAATAAAAACCGTTCGTTCCCGCCGAGCTGCGGGGCTTCGCCCGTCCTTGCATAAACCAACAAGGAAGTGAAAAGCCGCCCCCTCTCTGCGTCACCGAGCGGTTCTATCGCATCTAAGTAATCGATGAACAGCTTGATGTATGTCATATCCGCCATGCACTTACTCCTTGCGCGGAAGTAGGCAAATACCGATTCCGTGATCCGTAAAAATGCTGGCTAACTGCCCTGCATCCTCCTCCGAAAGATCATCAATTCGTAAGACATTGTTAGTAAGAGAATCGGAAAGTGCGTCTCGGATGCTATCGGCATCGTAGATAATCGCGTCAAATGTCATCCCTCGTCACCTCCAATTAGAACGGCAAATCGCCGTCGTCTTCCTCGGAAATCTCCGTGAAGGTCTGCGTAGGCTTCTGCGTAGCGTCCTTGCTGCCGCAGAAATGCACCTTGTCAGCAGTCAGCTCCACCACGGAGCGCTTGTTGCCGGTCTTGTCCTCATAGTCCCGGCTGGAGAGTCTGCCCTCCACGATGATATCCTTGCCTTTGGTAAAGTGGGTGCAGATCAGCTCTGCCGTTCCCTGCCATGCCACGCAGGGGAGGAACAGTTTTGTTTCTCTGTCCTTTACCTTCTCGCTCCACGCCACGCGGAAGCTGCACACCGTTGTCCCGTTTTGTGTGGCTCTGCGTTCGGGGTCAGAGCAAAGCCGCCCCTGCAAAATCATTCTGTTTACCATCGTTTTCCTCCTTATTTTTTGGTGGCATTAGTAACGACAATTTCAGTCAGTTTCCATGCCTGTTCCTCGGTGAACCCAGCCGCAACATAACTGGCGTACAGATTACGCAAATCGGTGGCCATTTCATCGTACTGTTCAGCTTTGCGGGCTTCCGCACGCTTCGCATTGAGTTCTGCGATTTGCGCAGTTAGTTCCATGCTTTTTGCCATCTTTTTTCCTCCTTACAAATAGTTTTTTCCAAATTCACGGCGGAAGTCATCTTCCGTCCAGCCCTGCTCCCGCATGGCCTTTAACTGACCATATCGGCGCAGCAGACGCATTTGATTTCCGTTGCGGTGTACAGCGTTCCCACCGTTCCTGTGGCACTTATCGCCGCAGAGATACACCACAAGGCCGTATTTCTCGCTTTTGTTTCGGTATGCCCCACCGAAGATGTGGCTAATGGTGCCGCTCCAGCGGGTCACTTGCGCCATTTCTGCCGCACAGGAAACACCGTCTCTCGTCAGTCACCTTTATCACCCCCCAGCGGCTGGGCTTCGCCCCAGCGGGATTTCAGCGCATCCAGCTCCTGCGGTGTCATAGTCTCGATTCCAGCATCCCTACAATCGGAAACAATCTGGTCAATCAGTCGTGACATCTGCTCTGTGTCGTAGGTGCTGGAGCCGTACCAGACAGTCACATTCACGCAGCCGGGAATTTTGCTTGGCCCTTGCTCTGCCATCCAGCCCGTTCCCTTGGATTCCCATTTTCGGCAGAACTCGTCCGCCGCCTTTGATACAATGCACAGAACGTCGCTTACGCCACCGATGATCTTGATTTCCTCCCGGTACACATCATTCCTCGGAATCCCATAGTGCGCCGCCAGCTTATCCATCAGAACCCACGCATAGGCGTTGGCATCCAAGCTACGGCCCTTGCGTTTGATCTGCGCCACATACTGCTTGTCCGGCTGCAGCTCGTCGCACACGGCCATTGCCGCCCGGGGGGACTGTACCCGGAGGCACAGCCACGCTCCATCGCTGTCCTGCTGCCACCGGGCGGCATCAACGGTTACTTGCTGCATATTACCTCCTCTAACTGCGGCCACTTCCCGTGCTTTAAGCATTTTGCCAAATATCGCAGGCGTGGGAGATACTGCGATTCTACCCACTCGCTGTCATACTCGACCTTGTGAGCGGAAAGCCTGTTCATGTCGATCGGAAGGAAAAAATTCTCATATTCCGCCGGTGTCATCCTATATGCTATGATTTGGCAGGCTTTCCGCTTTCTAAAGATTCCGCATCCGCTGGCGTACATCTCCACTTGACACTGCATCCAATATCCCTTGGTGACCTTAAAAACGGGCTTGCTGTGCGTTTTGACCTCGTGTATCATGTCGCGGGTTTCCCCGTCGTAATTCACGCGCAGCCGCAAACGGCGCACTTTTATCTGCCTATCTCTCGTTTTGACATTCGTGGCATCCAGTATCTTGTGTTCGTATGCCGTTCCGGCCTGCATCGCCGCATTGGAAAAATGGTCTTGCCGAATACCAAGCTTTACAGCCCACCATCTGCGGAATGTTTCTGTGTCCCACGATCCCATAATCGTAGCCGTGTCCGACGCTCCAAACCATCCGCTCCTATCGTGGTTCCGTATCATAGTTTGCTGACCGCCTTTTCAAGCTTGTCAATCGTCGCGAAGTATCCCATAAGGTTATTTAGCTGCTTGTCGCTAATGCCAACACTGGCCAGCAAATCTCGGTGGTCAAGGCCGTTCTTTTCCTTGATGGTGATGAGCCTTTCTAGCCTCTCTTTTATTGCCCAAATGCTATGGCGGCTCAAATCGTCCTCGCCATCGTCGGTATCTCCCTCTGCCCATAAGTCAAATCCAAGCCCCGTGCGGACGGCCACGCCCTTCACAAATGCTCTCGCCAGGGCATTGTTTATGCGGAGCTGGTTCAGCGTATCGGTGTATACAACAAGCGATCCGTTCAGCAGCGGGGTGTCATAGGTGTATTCCATGCCGTCAATGTGGATCAGCACCCGCACAAACCAGCACTCGGTTTCCCGCCCCTTGCTCGTGACTACTTTTGCCTGCGGCCAAAGATAGGTCTTTGTTTCCGGGCATTCAACGGGCGCATACCAAACGGATTCAGCGCCGTTTTCGTGCAGCAGTTTCACGCACTTTGCCCAGCTCAGATAGGGGACTTTAATTAGTTTCCCATTTTCGTCCTTTGCATCCCGCACATCGCAGTAAGGACGCACATCCAGTTTTACAAGTTCATCAAATGATTTAAGCATTCCTTTTCCTCCGTTATCGCTCATTCCCACGCCTCCTCGATATACTCCTCATTGTTGCTGACGCACTCGCCACAGAGCCAAAAACCCTTGTAATGCAATGCACAATCCTCTTGGATAGGCTCCCCGCAGCAGTCGCACACGGGGCGCCGGTCGGTCTGCCTGTCCTGCTCTGCAGCGTAGCACTCCGCGTCCCATACCGGATCAGATGTCCACATCGGATGCATCCTCCTTTTCCGGCTCCAGCTTCCACACATCCCGTGTGACCTTGGAAACCTGGGGGATATCCCCCGCATACAGGGCGTGCAGGAAATCGTCCTCACTGGTTCCGCACAGAACAAAGTGGGGCTCTGTAATGACCTTGTACCCGGAATATACGGTTGCCTTGTTGCTGCCGCTAACCAGGTCGCCCACCTCGGCCACATCGCACTCCGAACGCATAATTACCCGGACGCCGCACCTTTCAGCCACGATGGCGTAGTAATGTCTTTGCGTCTTCATTCCTCCACCTCAGAAATCTCTCCGTTTTGCAGCGTGTACCATGTGTTTTCCTTGACGGCTTCTCCGTCCACCATTACGATTTTGGCATCGATGATGTTTCCGTCATCGTCACGCTCCGATACCACAAGCCAGTTGCCCACAGAGCCTCTTGCAAGGCTATATTGGCCCCATGCAACGGCGACGCACTGCTTACCAATCGCGGATGCTTTTCCATGCCAGCCAGTCACAGCAGCCGTGCCACTCTCACCCGATGCGGCGGCGTTGCCACTCTCACCCGATGCGGCGGCGTTGCCACTCCAGCCCGATGCGGCGGCGTTGCCCATCGCACCCGATGCGGCGGCGTTGCCACTCCAGCCCGATGCGT
>ENA-ORRQ01002456-ORRQ01002456.1-human-gut-metagenome-genome-assembly--contig:-NODE-2456-length-12112-cov-2.248155_pt1 | contig 12112 bp, 6 predicted proteins | sample MGYA00242177_ERZ509138 | MGnify/ENA primary metagenome ERZ509138 (study PRJEB26280, sample SAMEA2338628) | human gut metagenome | biome: human gut; feature: human-associated habitat; material: faeces...
TTCAATTCTCCCTCATATTGCAGGTTTTTCCCATTCTGATAAGCCAAAGATCCTTTCTTCAGCTCTTCTGTGTCATCAAAAGAAGTATCTTCCGGCGACAGAAAATCATCCGATTCATTTATCGTCTTTGTAATCCCGAAACGTCCCCGGATTTTTAAAGAAGTCAAAGGATTATATTCAGCACTAAAATTATTGGTTACTCCAAAAGAACGGTCAAGTGCCCGGCTATTCAGGTTGGCATTCCAAAGCGGATTCGGCGATTCAATCAGCTCCTCTTTATATTCCAGCCATTTTTCCACCCTTCCATCCGGCTTCTTTTCATAATAAGGATTTGCTTTCGCATATTCTGAAAAAGCAACCACCGGATCTCCGGAACTGGTATGATTAATAGTCAACTTATTACTGAATTGAAACTTATTTTTCCGGTACAGTAAATCCAGATTCCCGCTGAAAACTTCGTTTCTTTTGGTGGGAATCCGCTAAAAGAAAAATGGACAGATGGCAATTGAGAATTGACAATTATTGGAAGTTCCGCTTCCATGAAAAAATAAAAAAGAAAAGAAAAAAGAGAGAAAGAATAAAGAAGATAATTATTGATTATCAGAAGAATAAAAAAGAAACTATAGGTTTGGAGATACATTATCAATTGTCAAATGACAATTGTCAATTAACAAAGTACCCGCAGAGTCCAGGGAATTTATGAACTTTATAAACTTTCGACTGATTTAATCGAACGTTTTTTAAGTTAACAGATGCCATACATTAAATAAATCTCTATAATTTTAATAACTATTCACACTTTCAGATACGACTTATGCTTTTTGCTGTAGAAACTACTTCAAAAAGCACCAGTCGTTAAAAATGTATTAAAATGTCGTTTGTTCCGTACGACAAATGATCTCGTTCTGCAAATCTTCGCCCAGGTCGTTGAAATAATCACTATATCCGGCAACCCGGACAATCAGATCCCTGTAGTCTTCGGGATGTTTCTGAGCTTCCCGGAGCGTATCGGCATCGACCACATTAAACTGGATATGATGCCCGTCCATCCGGAAATAAGCCCGGATCAGATGTACCAGATTATTACATCCTTCTTCGGTTGAAAGAAGCGAAGGAGTAAATTTCTGATTCAGTAACGTCCCGCCGGTTTTGATATGATCGATTTTGGCGGCAGAACGGATGACTGCCGTCGGTCCGTTCGTATCGGCCCCCTGGACCGGAGAGATGCCTTCCGACAGCACTTTCCAGGCATTCCGTCCATCCGGAGTAGCTCCGGTCACTTTACCGAAATAAACATGACAGGTAGTAGGCAACATATTTACCCGATAGTCCGCCCCCCGGGGAGATTTATGTCCCGACAAAACATCATAGTACATGTCGAACACCTGTACCTCCTGCTCGTCGGCATAATCATCATCGTTACCGTATTTCGGAGTATGATACACCAACTGATACTGCAACTCTTCGAACCCTTTGAAATCGTTCGCCAAAGCTTTCTCCATAGTCTCCATCGCGATGGTCTTTTTATCATACACATGATAGCGTAAAGCGGTCAGCATATCCGTAATGCTACCCAGGCCCAACCCTTGCACATAGCTACTGTTGTAACGGGCGCCACCACACATATAATCTTTTCCGTTCCGGATACAATCTTCGATCAGTACAGACAAGAAAGGTACCGGCATATATTTCATAAATATGCGTTCGATGATATTGTTACCGGTCAGTTTGATCCGCATAAAATGTTGTACCTGTGCTTTATAGGCTGCAAACAATTCCTCATAGGTCCGATAATCTGTAGCTGTCCCGGTTTTCAGACCGATCTGTTTGCCGGTCCGCTTATCGAATCCGTCGTTCAGGGTCAATTCCAGAATTTTCGGCAGATTAAAATAGCCGGTAAGGATATAAGCTTCGGTACCGAAAGCCCCGGTTTCCACACATCCCGAACACCCGCCGTTCCGGGCATCGCGGACATCTTTTCCCGCCCGCAACATTTCCTGTACCAAAGCATCCGTATTGAACACCGACGGTTGACCGAAGCCGGTTTTGATGATTTCGACAGCAGCCCGGATAAAACGATCCGGATTTTTCTTACTGACCTGAATCATCGAACTGGGTTGCAGTAAACGCATCTCCCGGATTACATCCAGCAGGATATACGACATCTCGTTCACCCCGTCGCTACCGTCTTCCTTCACCCCTCCGACATTGATCAGACAAAAATCGGTATAAGTATTACTTTCTTCAGCCGTAACCCCCACTTTGGGCGGAGAAGGATGATTGTTGAATTTCACCCAGAAAGACTGCAACATTTCGTATACTTCTTCCTGAGTGACCGTCCCCTCTTCCAGCTGTTTTTTATACAGCGGATACAGGCTCTGATCCAAACGTCCGGGATTGAAAGAGTCCCAGGGATTCAATTCGGTAACCACACCCAAATGGATAAACCAATAATGTTGTAATGCCTCATGAACGGTTGTCGGAGCATGAGCCGGTACCCGACGACAAATCGCAGCCATTTTCTCCAGCTCTTTCTTTCTCACCGGGTCTTTTTCTTCAGCCGCCAGCTCTTCCAGGCGTTCGGCATACCGTTCGGCATAGCGGATCATTGCATCACAAACGATATCCATCGCCCTCAGCTCGTCGCGTTTATCCACGCCTTCCGGATCGTTTACCAGGTCGGTCTTAGCCAGACTTTCGGCTATTTCTTCTTTCAAATCCAACAACCCGGTACGAAACATCTTTATCCCTAAAGCCGTATGTCCCGGCGCCCTTTGTTCCTGAAATTCCGTAAATACACCGGCAGTATAAGCCTCTTTCCACTCCTGTGGCAAATTCTGAAATATCCGGTCGCGATTACTTTTCCCTTTCCAGTAGGGAATAATGATATCCCGGTAAGCAGCCCGGGTAGTTTCATCGGATTTAAAGGATACTTTCGGGCGATCGTTCAATATCTCGAGATCTTGTAACGAGTGGATACAGATTTCGGGATAAGTCGGAGTAGCCTTCGGGGCCGGTCCCCGCTCGCCGACAATCAATTCACCCTCATTCACACAAATATACTTATGTTCCAGGATATATTTAAACGCTAAAGCCCGTTGAACCGGTACCGGTTCGGCATCGGCCATCCCCGATTGATAAAATTCAGTAATCAGTAAAGCTCTTTCCGCCGAGATCCGATTCTCAGCATTCAGACTCTGCTCACGCAGTTTTCTGATTCGTTCGGTCATTTTCATAATAAGTACGGTTTTGATTTATAGTTTTTTAACAGGTTATATCCGAAAGCCTTGTTCCCTGAACATTTCCCGGATATCTTTCAGGTCTTCCTCTTTCAGGCCCGGAAGATCTCCCATTTCCCAATCCATACCGAGCCGTTTGTATTTATCTGCCCCCGTACGGTGGAAAGGGAGCAGATTCACCTCTTTCAAAACAGGCATCGTCTGTAAAAAACGAATCGTCTCCTGCACACTCTTCTTATCGTCGTTAAAACCGGGAATAACAGGTATCCGGACAATCACTCCGGCACCCTGTCCGGCAATTTTCCTCAGATGTTCACACGCCTCCCGGAATCCTTTACCGATGTACGCTTCGAACTTTTGAGGATCGGCAGTTTTTACGTCGTAAAGAAACAAATCCGTATACCGGCATATTTCTTCTAAATATGCTCCGGAAGCCACTCCGGCCGTATCGATACAGGTATGGATACGACGGGCCTTACAAGCTTTGAGACATTCCAACAGAAAAACCGGTTGCAACAAAGGTTCTCCTCCTGAAAAAGTAACGCCTCCTCCCGATTCTTCGAAAAACACCGCATCTTTAGCTATCTCTTCGACTAATTCATCGACCGAAATCCCGTAGCCCACCTTCCGGATTTCTTCGAATTCACGGTCTCCTAATTTCCGGACTTGTTTCATCGACACAGTTCCCACAGCCTGACTTTCCGGGTTATGACACCAACGACAATGCAAACGACACCCTTTCAAGAAAACAGTCGTCCGTATTCCCGGCCCGTCATGAATCGCATAACGCTTGATATCGAATATATTTCCACGCATGACGAAATAAATTTAGAATAATAAAATTTATCTCACTCTCAAGATAAAAAAAACACAGAGAAAAATTGTCCTTCGGATTCAGGATAAAGAAAAGAATCCGCTAATATAACCAGCATTCAAAAAGTCCTTTGTAGGAACGGTTCTGCAATATGCGAATTTCATTTAGCATAATCATCGAATAAACATCTCAAAGATAAAAACATTTTTTTATAAAACAAAAATATAAGTATCGAAAATACACTTCAAATGATAATTTTTTTAAATTTGAAGCAAAAAAAAGGAAACCGCCAGAGGGGCATGTGCTACATCACTATTAACCAAATGATTATGAAAACGTTTGTCTTTATCTTATTCTTTCTATCGCTCGCTTCACTCTCCCCGACCTTCGGCATTCCTTCCCAATTTCGCCATTATACGGTTGAAAACGGCTTATCGAGTAATGCTGTACAATGTTTGTTGCAGGACCGGACAGGATATATCTGGTGTGGCACTTCAGACGGTCTGAATCGCTTCGATTCGCGCCATTTCAAAACTTTCCGGCATATTCCCGGCGACACGGCTTCTTTAGGCAATAATGTCATTCATTCTTTATTCGAGGATTCGAAAGGTAATCTTTGGATCGGTACTGAGAACGGTGTTTTCCGCTACCGGGTATCCGAAGAAAAATTTTCGACCTTTCATCTACCGGATATCCCGGACCGGCTTTCTCAAAAAATCATCTACTCGATCAAGGAAGACCAATTGGGAAAAATCTGGATATCGGTTTATGGAAGCGGTGTTTTCCGCTACAATCCTTCGGACGGCAAGATCAAACATTACAGTCACGACATCAACGATGAAAAGAGTCTTATTTCCAATCTGACCACCAAAATTCTGATCGACCACACCGGAGAAGTATGGATAGCCACTCATGATCAGGGAGTATGTAAATACGATCCCTTCACCGACTCTTTTTTCCGGATCGATGCTACAGATAAACAAAAAGGATATACAGCCCGTTACATTTACGCCCTATGTGAAGATTCTTTCGGAAATATCTGGTTGTGTGACAACGGACTTTTCAAATACGATAAAACAACCCGCAACTGTACGGCCTGCCTCCCTCCTGCTGACGAACCGATAACCTATATCCATTTTATTACCGAAATACAACCGGGTATATTGCTCATCGGTTCCAATAGCGGACTGACACAATATAATCTGGCAGAGAACACTTTTTCTACGATCGGATACAATGTTCTTTTTCCGCAAGGATTAAATGACGGGATTGTCTATTCGATTCTGAAAGACCGGGAAGGAGGTATCTGGGTGGGAACGAACGCCGGAGGTATCAATTATCTTACGCCGGGTACCAATTGGTTCAATACGTTCTGCTATACACCGGGCAAAACAAGTGCCCCGGGGAAAGTCATCAATTCTTTTTGTGAAAACACCGACGGGACGATATGGATCGGAACAGATAATAAAGGGCTTTGGAACTACAACCCACACGACCAATCTTTCACTCCGGTATACTTAGACGCCAAAAATCCGGACCTCAGCGTGCACGCCTTATATTGCGACCACCATGAATTATGGGTCGGGACTTATGCTCACGGTGTGTACCGGTTAAATTCAGCTACCGGTAAAGTGACCAACTATTCGGATAAAAATATCAAGGGCTTGAATCCGGGCAGTGTATACGCTATATACAAAGACAGCTCAGGCAGGCTCTGGTTCGGTACCCAAACCGGCATCCTATATTACGATATCTTCAGCAATTCGTTCGTTACTATCGCCGATCTGGGATACAACAGCTACATCACCGACATCACCGAAGACGCCAACCACACGATCTGGTTTGCTTCGCAAGGCAAAGGATTGATCAGCTATGACCTGAAAACCAGTACCCTCAAATTTCATTCCAACGATCAGACCGGTTTACCACAATCTATCGTGTGCCTGTGCAGCGATCAGGGCAAGTTAAGGATCGGTACGGGCGGATACGGACTTTATACCTACAATCCGGCCGATCATAGCTTTACCCGTCATCCCGATCCGTTATTTCGTACCCATACCACCATACAGACGATCATCTCCAGTTATAATGAATTGTGGATCACGACCAATGCCGGTTTACTCCGATTCAATACTTCAGACGGAACCATCAGTTATTACAATCAGGAAGACGGACTCGTCTGCCTTCCGTTTACCAACCAGGCCGGCCTGCAAACTTCCGGTGGACAGATTTATATCGGCGGCAGCAATGGGTTCAATGTCTTCCATCCGCAAAGTATCCGCAAGAATGAAGTGATTCCCCATATTGTTTTTACGGCCTTCCGGCTTTTCAATCAGGATATAACAATCGGCGAACATTCGGTTCTGCAAGCTCAGATCGACCGTCAGCGCTCGGTCATTCTCCCTCACAACGAAGCCGTTTTCTCTATCGAATTTGTAACGACCAGCTATTGTGCCCCGAGTAAAAACAAATACAAATACATGTTGAAAGGTTTCGATAAAACCTGGAACAACACGGACAATCAAAACAACATAGCCACCTACACCAACCTATCCCCGGGGAATTATACCTTCCAGGTGATGGCCTGTAATAACGACGAGGTATGGAATCCCGAAAAAGCAGAAATCCGGATTACAATTCTTCCACCCTGGTGGTTGTCGAACGGTATGTTAGTCGTTTACGGTATCCTGATCGTTTTAGCGATCGCTTTAGGGTATGCACTTTTATTACAACGGACCAACCGACGCCACCGTAATAAGATCGCAGCCTTGCATCACGAGAACGAACGCAAACTATTCGATGCTAAAATCGGATTCTTCACCCATATTACCCATGAAATCCGTACTCCGGTAACGCTGATCCTGGCCCCCGTAGAAGAGATCATGCGTCAAAAAAATATCCCGGAGGAAATCAGGGACGACCTGGAAGTCGTCAAACGCAACAGCGAACGGTTACTGGACCTGGTAAATCAGATCCTGGATTTTACGAAAGCCGAACAAGAAGCTTTTTCCTCCCAAAACACCTGGTTCGACATCGATGATCTGGTGGAAAAAACTGTACAGCGTTTTACATCTGCAGCTCAGCAAAAGGGGATACAGCTCTCCCACGATACTCCACAACCGATCCGGATTTGCACCGACCGGGAAGCACTGACCAAAGTGTTGAGTAACCTGCTGACCAATGCCATGAAATTTACCAAAGACCGTATTCTGGTCTCCCTCACTGAAAATCCTGAAGCACATACGGTAACGATCTCTGTCGAAGACAACGGTACGGGAATCAAACCTACGGAGAAAGAAAAAATATTCAACCTCTTTTACCAATCGGCCAATAAACCCCAACTCCCGAACAAAGGTTTCGGTATCGGGCTAGCCATCGTCAGTCTGTTGGTGAAACGAATGATGGGAAAGATAGAAGTGGAAAGCGAAGAAGCAATAGACAGTGTAATTGGATGGCATTACCGGTTTACCCGTTTCCGGATCACGCTTCCCCAGGACGAACAAAACGACCTTTCTATTTCTGTGACCTCTCCGGATAAAACAGCAGAACTCCAGGAAGTAAAAGCTGAAGATCCGATCGAACCTGCCGGAACAGAGAAGACCGACAAAGATGGGAAAAAGGCCGGAACCGTACTGATTGTCGAAGATAACGAAGAGTTTATTTCTTATCTCACCCGTGTCATCGGACAACGATATCATATCCACACGGCCGGAAATGGCGAAGAAGCATTGAAATCACTGGAAAATCTGAAACCGGACATTGTCATCAGCGACGTCATGATGCCGGTAATGGATGGAATAGAATTATGCAAACGAATAAAAAGCGACATCAATCTAAGTCATATCCCGGTAATCCTGCTCACAGCACGCACGGATACAGCAAGTAAAATCGCCGGTCTGGAAAACGGAGCGGATGTCTATATCGAGAAACCGGTATCTGTGAGCTATCTGTATGCACAGATGGTCAGTCTGCTGGAAAACCGGAACAAACTGCGTTGTCTTTTTTCAGAGAAACCTTTCACCCCGATCAATACCCTGACCGAAACACAGGCCGACGAAAAATGGTTTAACCGTTTGAACGAGATCATCCAGGAGAATATCTCGAATACAGAATTTTCCGTCGACCAACTCACCCGAAGTGTCAATATGAGCCGTACCCTTCTGTATGCCAAAGTAAAGGCAGTAACCGGTTTGACCCCGAATGAATTTATCCGGTTGGTACGCCTGCGTAAAGCAGCGGAATATCTGGCCGGAAACGAATATAAGATCAACGAGATCTGTTATATGGTCGGCTTTAACAGTCCCTCCTACTTTGCCAAATGTTTCCAAAATCAATTCGGCGTATTACCCAAAGATTTTATCAATAACACCAACTGACCAAACCCAATATCTACTTATAAAACCATACGATTATGTTCAACAAAGAAACTTACATTCAGAGACGTAACAGACTGAAGAAAGAAATCGGTAAAGGGATTTTACTATTTCTCGGCAACAATGAAAGCGGTATGAATTATGCCGACAACACGTATCATTTCCGTCAGGATTCGACTTTTTTATATTTTTTCGGTTCGGATTATGCCGGTCTTTCGGCTCTGATCGATATCGATGAAGACCGGGAAATTATTTTCGGGGATGAACTGACCATCGACGATATCGTCTGGATGGGCACCCAACCCACGATACGGGAAAAGAGTGCTTCAGTAGGCATCACTGCAACCGCTCCGACCGCCCAGCTGAGCGATTATTTAAATAAAGCGGTACAGCAGGGACGTCGTATCCATTATCTGCCTCCTTACCGGGGTGAACATCAGGTCACCCTACTCCGTTTACTGGGGATTGCCCCTGAAGCGCAAGTTGCCGGAGCCTCTACCGAACTGATCCGGGCTGTAGTCGGCCAACGAAACTACAAATCGGCCGAGGAGATCAGGGAGATAGAAGAAGCAGTAAATATCTCCGCCGATATGCACATCCGGGCGATGCAACTTGTCCGGCCGGGGATGAAAGAATGTGAAATAGCAGCAGCAGTGACAGAAGTCGCTTTACAAAATGGCGGACAATTGTCTTTCCCGGTGATTGCCACCATTAACGGGCAAACCCTCCATAATCATTATCACGGTAATATCCTCCACGAAGGGCAGTTGTTATTGTTGGATGCAGGAGCGGAAAACGGCATGCACTATTCCGGCGACCTCTCGTCGACCATTCCGGTAAGTAAACATTTTACAGAACAGCAGAAAACCATCTATCAAATCGCTTTACAAGCCCATCAGGCCGCAGTTGCCGCCCTAAGACCGGGCATTCCGTTCAAAGAGGTCCATCTGATTGCCGCCCGTACGATTGCAGAAGGGATGAAATCGATCGGCCTGATGAAAGGAGATCCCGACGAAGCAGCCCGTTCGGGTGCTTATGCGTTGTTCTTTCCCTGCGGACTCGGCCACATGATGGGACTCGATGTTCACGACATGGAGAATTTAGGCGAAGTATGGGTAGGATATAACGGACAACCCAAAAGTACACAGTTCGGTTTCAAATCGCTCCGTCTGGCCCGCCCCCTGGAACCCGGTTTTGTCTTTACCATAGAACCCGGCATCTATTTTATTCCTGAGCTCATCGACTATTGGAGAAGTGAAAAACGGTTCTGCGAATTTATCCAATACGACAAATTGGAACCCTGGAAAGGTTTCAGTGGCATCCGTAACGAAGAAGACTACCTGATCACTCCCGACGGAGCACGCCGGCTCGGCAAATATAAACCGATGACAATCGGGGAGGTGGAAGGAATGAAGTAGGATTGGCGCACTGCGCCAATCAATAAAGTCTGATCCACTCATACCCATTCCCTGTCTGATCCATATAACGGATAAAATCTTCCGTCTTTATAGCCAGAGAAGCCCGGTTATCATTCGGATGAAACGACAATTTCCGGGCTTGTTTCAAATTTTCATCAAGGAAAACATAGACATGGTGTTCCGTATCGTTCACTAATCCGAAAGGGCTGACAGATCCCGGCTTCAACCCCAGGTATTTCTCCATCCGTTTTTCCGAAGCAAAACTTAATTTCCCTTGTTTTAATAGTTGTTCCAGATCATGAATCGCCAGATTCCGATCACAATGAAAAATAACCAGGTAATGCCGGTTTCCCTTATGATTCCTGAAAAACAAATTCTTACAATGTGTACTGTCCAAATTTTTCCAATATTGGCGGGCAATCTCGATCGTAGGTGCCTCAGGATGTTCCAGATAATCGAATTCAATACCCAAAGCTTTCAATGTCTCATACACTTTCTCCTGTCCAATCATCATCTCATTTTATTTTATTTTTTTCATCTCTCTTCTTTTCCCCTCCTTCATTTTCCCCAAACCTTCAACTTTTAGCTTTTTACTTTTTACCTTTCCCCCTATACCACCTCCCCTGCCACTCTCCTCTCTCGCGCAATCTCTTCTCCAGTTTAGCCACAAACTCATAATTCTTTATCCCCCATTTCGGAGCGATCAGATATTCTTCGGGTGATTGATTGACAAAACGTTCCAGATAAACATCCGGCCGGATATGTCCGATCACGTCCACTACAAAATCGAGGTATTCTTCATAACTATACAACCTGAAAACCTCCGGATGCCGAAGATATTGTTCGGCCATCGCCGTTCCCCGGACAATCTGCAACTGATGTAGCTTCAATACCTGAATCGGCAGATCGCACAAACGGACCGCCCCCTCCAACATAGACTCCCGGCTCTCTCCGGGTAAGCCGAAAATCAAATGAGCTCCTATCCGGATACCTCTCTCAGCCGTTTTCCGTATCGCTTCCTCAGCTTCGGCAAAAGTATGTCCCCGGTTGACCGTTCGCAAAACTTCATCATTTGCAGATTCGACTCCATACTCTACACAAACATAACAACGCCGGGACAATCCGGCAATATAATCCAATACGTCATCGGTCACAGCATCCGGACGGGTAGCGATCACCAATCCTACTACATCGGGACAATCCAATGCCTCCTCATACTTTTGCCGTAACTCTTCCAAAGGAGCATAGGTATTCGAATAAGCCTGAAAATAAGCCAGATACTTCTGACCGATATACTTTCGGGCAAAAAAGGCCCTTCCCTCCCCGATCTGTCGGGATATCCCCGACACAGCCCGGCAATAACCCGGATTAAAACTCTCATTATTACAAAACGTACAACCACCGGTCCCTTTTTTCCCATCCCGGTTCGGACAAGTAAATCCACCGTCGATAGACAATTTTTGTACCCGTTCTCCAAATAATTCTTTGAAATAAGCGGGATAATCATTGTACCGTTTCCGACTCTCTGTTGGCTTCATGCATTTTCTCTTTAGCAGAACAAAAATATCATTTTATTTCTTAATTTTGTTCCCGTAACCACAAACAATAAATGATGAAAACAATCTGCACGGGCATGTTCACGATCATGCTGGTCCTTCTTTTCCGTCCCGTCGGAGCTCAAACCGAAGATGCTTTTCCTTCATACATCGAACAATGTTTCAACAACTATTTCAATTTCAACCCCCAGGAAAAAATTTATCTACATACCGATAAACCGACCTACTCTGCCGGCGAAAATATTTGGTTCAGAGCCTACTGCGTAGATGCCAGCTATCATATCCCGACCCAATTAAGTAAATTTATCTATCTCGAACTCATCAACCGTCAGGATTCGATTTTAAAACGTATCCAAATAAAACAGACCGATTCTTGTTTTTATGGCAATTTGACAATTCCATCCACCACCCCTCCGGGAGAGTATTGCCTGCGTGTCTTTACCAACTGGATGCAAAATAACGAAGAAGATTTTTTCTTCAAAAAAAATATACAGATCGTCAGTACAGTGAATGAAGTAAACATTCACACGGCAAGCAGCCGTCAGGACAATGCAATCCGGACGACGCTCACCCTAATCGATAATGCCGGCAAACCTTATGTTCATCAACGTCTGAAAATCACGACCTACCGTCATAAACTAGCGGTAAACAAGACTACCTTGAAAACCGATGAACAAGGATCCGCCACTTTACAATATCCGGTCAGCGACAG
>ENA-ORRQ01002460-ORRQ01002460.1-human-gut-metagenome-genome-assembly--contig:-NODE-2460-length-12099-cov-4.387164_pt1 | contig 12099 bp, 5 predicted proteins | sample MGYA00242177_ERZ509138 | MGnify/ENA primary metagenome ERZ509138 (study PRJEB26280, sample SAMEA2338628) | human gut metagenome | biome: human gut; feature: human-associated habitat; material: faeces...
TTTAATTGTTGGCGATCCGATAGCTCAAAGTCAGGAGACTGTCAGAAAAGTGGATGTTTTCAATCTTGACCTCCGGGTCCTTGGCCTCCAGCTCGATGTTGGTAAAGTTCCAAAAGCCTCGGATGCCCAGCTGGGTCAGACGGTCTACAATGTCCTGCACCGCGGCCTTGGGCACCGTCAGGACCACCACATCGATCTTGTGGACCTTGACATAGTCCTCCAGAGAGTCCATGGGAAGGACGGGGATGTTATTCAGAGTAGTGCCCACAACCTGGGGAGAGACGTCAAAAGCGGCATCCACGGTAAAGCCACTTTGGGCAAAGCGGAAGTTCTGGATCAAAGCGTGGCCCAGATTTCCTACGCCGATGACGATCAGATGGTGGTCCTGATCCACGCCCAAAATATGGCCGATCTCAGCGCGCAGCTCCTCGACGTTGTAGCCGTAGCCCTGCTGGCCAAACTCGCCAAAGCAGCTGAAATCCTGCCGAATCTGAGAGGCCGTGATATCCATCTTGAGGCCCAGGGAGTGAGAGGAAATGCGGACCACGCCCTTGGCGCACAAATCATTCAGATGACGGTAATACCGCGGCAAACGCCGGATGACAGCATCGGAAATGTTTTGCTTTTTCATAGAAAGCTTTCAAAGTTGCTTGATCTTCTTTATACTTAGGATCATTTACATCTGCTGTTGCTTTCTCTGAGAAGTCTTGTGCTTGCAGACAGTAGATCAAACCTAAATTAGAAAATGCTTCTGCGTAGTTAGGATCTATTTCTGTTGTCTTAGTATAATACTTGATAGCATTATTGAGTGCATCTGCAGCTTCTTGCTCTTTCTTTTCATTTTTCAGGTTAGTGTACATATTATGATAAAGATATCCTTTTACATACAGATAGAATGTATTATTAGGATCTTTAGCCAACATATCATCAGCAAACTGCATAGCTTCATCGTATTTATTATTATTGCTATAATAATCAATCAAATGACCGAAGAAGAATGAATGTTGAGGATATTTCTGCAAACCTTCTTTTAAAGAAGCAACCCACTTAACAGTATCACCTTGTGCTTTTAAAGCTGTAGAGATGAATTCCATCGCATACTGACCTACTTCCTTATCATTCTGCGCATAAGGAGCATATTTCAGAACGCTAGGGTAATCTTCCATTTTAGCCGCTGCCAAACTTGCATAATATGCAATCTGTGGTAAAATAGTATCTGTTTGCAGGAAATTTTCCTTTTCAAACATAGGATTTTGAGCTATTTCAATGTAAGTTCCAAAGAAATCTAATGCTTCTTTGTTCTTCTCCAAATTATAGTATTGAATACCTCCATTGATCAAGTTAGGACGCTCTGCAATAATTGCAGCAGCGTTAGCCTTTCTGTACTTGTTCTTAATCTTTCCCTTTTCATTTGGAACCTGTGCCAGTTCATCACATTTAAGGTAGTACTTACACATGTTTAATGCACTGTTGTATACCTTAAGAGTATCATAAGGTTTTCTCAAAAATGCGTCTTTCATTTCCTCCTCATTAATCCTTTTTTGAATAAAACCGGCTACATCCCAAGTGTCGGCATTATCCTTTGTTTCAGGATTAGTCAAGGCTTGATTGATGAGCTGTTCGGCCTTATTAAAGTTCGGCTTTACTTCATTCGCAATGCTTTTAGCTTCTTTCACAGTCTTTTCTTGAGCGAAAGTGAAGCCTGCAGCGAGCAATAAAATCACTGAAAATAATACTCTTTTCATGATAATTGTAAAATTAAAATTAATATTATGTCTATTCTTCATCTTCATTATTGATTCCATTATCAGAGTTATAGTCTTTCTCCTCTCCTTCTACTTCATTTATAGTAGGCGGAATCGGAGAATTTTCATCATCAACAGGTATTTCATCTTCCATACTTTCTGATGTAACCTTACATACTGAACCGATCTCATCGTTTCTCTTTTCAAGATTGATCAGACGAACACCCTGAGTAGCACGACCCATAATACGGACATCAGCAACTTTCAGACGAATGGTGATACCAGATTTATTGATAATCATTAGGTCATTATCATCTGTTACAGACTTAATTGTTACCAATTTACCTGTTTTATCGGTGATATTCATCGTCTTAACACCCTTGCCACCACGATTAGTCTTACGGTAGTCTTCGATATCAGAACGTTTACCATAGCCTTGTTCAGAAACGACCATAATGGTTTCTGCTTCAGGATCTTTGATGCAAATCATTCCTACGACTTCATCTTGTCCGTCTTCGTCAAGCGTCATACCGCGTACACCAGTTGCAGTACGTCCCATAACGCGTACAGCACTTTCGTGGAAGCGGATAGCACGTCCGTTACGATTGGCAATGATAATTTCGTTGTCACCGTTAGTCATACGTACCTCGATAACGCGGTCGTCCTCACGGATAGTAATAGCGTTTACGCCATTTTGGCGAGGGCGGGAATACTGTTCAAGTAATGTCTTTTTGATAACGCCATTCTTGGTACAGAATAAAACATAATGGCTGTTGATGAAATCTGTGTCAGAAAGGTTCTTCACACGTAGATATGCATTTACAGCATCATCAGAATCAATATTCAGCAGGTTCTGAATAGCACGTCCTTTGGAATTCTTGGTACCTTCAGGGATTTCATATACCTTAAGCCAATAGCACTTACCTTTTTGAGTAAAGAACATCATGGTATTGTGCATTGTTGCAGGATATATATGTTCTACAAAGTCCTCATCGCGTGTCTCTGTTCCCTTAGAACCTACCCCACCGCGGTTTTGGGCACGGAATTCGCTTAACGGCGTACGCTTGATATATCCCATATGAGAAATGGTAATAATCATTTCATCGTCTGCATAGAAATCTTCCGGGTTGAATTCTTCCGATGAATAAACTATTTCAGAGCGGCGTTCATCACCGTATTTAGTTTTAATCTCGATTAATTCATCTTTGATAACCTTGCGGCAGAGTTCGTCGTTAACGAGGATTTCTTCCAGATAAGCAATCTGCTTTTGGATTTCCTCATACTCGGCATGGAGTTGGTCCTGCATGAGTCCGGTTAACTGGCGCAGACGCATTTCTACGATGGCGCGCGATTGGATTTCAGTCAATTCAAAACGCTCCATCAAACCGCTGATTGCGTCATTCGGAGTTTTGGCGGCACGGATAATTTTGATTACCTCGTCAATATTGTCCGATGCAATAATCAAACCTTCTAAAATATGGGCACGTTCTTTAGCTTTACGCAAATCATATTGTGTACGGCGGATAACTACATCGTGACGATGCTCTACGAAATACTTGATGAGGTCTTTCAGGTTCAGCAAGCGAGGACGTCCGTGTACCAATGCCACGTTGTTTACGCCGAAGGAAGTCTGCAACAATGTCATCTTGTAGAGCTTGTTCAGCACTACACTGGCGTTGGCATCGCGTTTTACGTCGATGACGATGCGCATACCTTCGCGGTCAGACTCGTCGTTGGCATTGGAAATGCCCTCTATCTTCTTTTCGTTGGCCAAATCGGCGATGGATTTGATTAATTCGGCCTTATTTACTCCGTAAGGGATTTCGGTTACAACGATTTTGTCATGCGTGGAAGATGTTTCAATCTCAGCCTTGGCGCGCATTACAACACGTCCGCGACCGGTCATGTAGGCTTCGCGCACACCGCTCATACCATATATATAACCGCCTGTCGGGAAGTCGGGAGCTTTGACATAAGTCATCAAATCTTCAATGTCGATATCATTATTGTCGATATATGCGACGCAGGCATCTATCACTTCGGACAGATTATGGGTCGGCATATTCGTAGCCATACCTACGGCGATACCGGAAGCACCGTTGACAAGAAGATTCGGAATGCGGGTTGGCATTACGGTGGGTTCCAGCAACGAGTCGTCGAAGTTGGTTTGCATGTCTACAGTCTCCTTATCAAGATCCTGCATCATTTCTTCTCCAATCTTTTGCAAGCGGCATTCCGTGTAACGCATGGCGGCTGCACTGTCACCGTCCACAGAACCGTAGTTGCCTTGTCCGTCTACAAGCATGTAGCGCATAGCCCACGGCTGTGCCATACGGACGAGAGCGCCATATACGGATGAGTCACCGTGCGGGTGATATTTTCCTAATACCTCACCGACAACTCTCGCAGATTTCTTATAGGGTTTATCCGACGTATTTCCCAGTCCCATCATACCGAAAAGAATTCTTCGGTGAACAGGTTTAAAACCATCTCTAACATCCGGAAGGGCACGTGAAACAATGACCGACATGGAGTAGTCAATGTACGATGACTTCATTTCCTCCTCGATGTTAATCTTTATAATTCTGTCTTGTTCAAGCATTTAAAAAGATTATTAATTATACATTTGCGGGTTTGTGAAAAACCACGCTAAAGTACTGCTTTTTTACGATATACAAAAGTTTTCCCTCATAAACTTTGTTGCAGATTTCCATGCTTGAAACCCCGTTTGGATATATGGTCTTTCGTTTGATGTATAATCGGTTAAAAATAAGACAGATACAAGTACCAGAAAGATACCTCCCTTTGGTACTCAGTGTACCTTACTAAGGTACGAGCCGTACCAAGCTTAGGTATATGAAGTTTCTTAGGTTGGTACATCGAATACCAACCGTTGGTACGGATGAAATTCCCACGTATTATAATATAATGTGTAGGGCGAACCGGAAAGATGTGATTTATGGCACGGGATTTGTATATTATTAATCCAGTTTATGGTATGCAATATAAAGAAATGCGTATCTTTGTCAGTCAAAACCTTTAATTAAGGAGATAAAAATTATATGAACAATCAATTTTCACAAAGAGTTTCTGATATTATAACTTATAGCAAGGAGGAAGCCAACCGACTGAGAAATAGATATATCGGCCCGGAGCATCTTCTGCTCGGCATGCTACGTGACGGCGGAGGAAAAGCTATCGAGATATTGATGAAACTCGATATAGACTTGAAGCAAGTAAAAAAGCGCATTGAAAGCTTCTTGAGAGATGCCGAAGACGATACCCTATTGCCCGATGCGGATGTACCATTGTCGCCAATGGCCGCTAAGATATTGAAGATGTGCATTCTGGAAGCGCGCATTTTAAAGAGTGCAACAGCCGATGCCGAACATGTGTTGTTGGCTATACTGAAGGATGGCGACAACCTGGCTGCTACCGTCCTGGAAGAAAACCGGGTGAATTATCAAGCTGTATTTGAACAGCTTACAATGCAATCTACCAACCCGAATGCTGGTATGGGATTTCCGGAAGAAGAGGAAGAAGACGATGAAGACATGAATATGTCCCATCCCTCTCGCAATGCAGGACAGGGCACGGCTTCTTCTGCACAGACTGCATCGAAGAAGTCTTCCAATGATACTCCGGTCCTGGATAACTTCGGTACGGACATGACACGTGCGGCAGAAGAAGGCAAGCTCGATCCGGTTGTAGGGCGTGAGCGTGAGATAGAACGCTTGGCGCAGATATTGAGTCGTCGTAAGAAAAACAACCCGGTGCTGATTGGTGAGCCGGGTGTCGGCAAGTCGGCTATTGTAGAGGGATTGGCACTGCGTATCGTTCAAAAGAAAGTATCCCGTATCTTGTTTGACAAGCGGGTGGTAATGCTCGATATGGCCTCTGTTGTAGCCGGAACCAAATACCGCGGACAGTTTGAAGAGCGCATTCGCTCCATTATCAACGAGTTGCAGAAGAATCCGAACGTAATCTTGTTCATAGATGAGATTCATACTATTGTAGGCGCCGGTGCAGCTGCCGGTTCTATGGATGCAGCCAATATGTTGAAGCCGGCTTTGGCTCGCGGCGAAATACAATGTATCGGTGCTACCACGCTTGACGAATACAGAAAGAATATTGAGAAAGACGGTGCTTTGGAGCGTCGTTTTCAGAAAGTTATAGTAGAACCCACTACTCCGGAAGAAACGCTACAGATACTGAGAAACATAAAAGAGAAGTACGAAGACCACCATAACGTGAGCTATACGGACGAAGCGTTAGAGGCATGTGTCAAGTTGGCAGAGCGTTATATAACCGACCGTAACTTCCCGGATAAAGCCATTGATGCTTTGGACGAAGCCGGTTCGCGTGTGCATCTGACGAACATTAATGTTCCCAAAGAGATTGAAGAGCAGGAAAAGCTGATAGAAGACGCACGTGTTTTGAAGGCTGAAGCCGTAAAGTCGCAGAACTTTGAACTGGCTGCCAGTTATCGGGATAGAGAGAAAGAACTTTCCGCTCGCCTGGATGAAATGAAAGAGGAATGGGAAGCACGTCTCAAAGACGACCGTCAGCTTGTTGGAGAGGAAGAAATAGCCAATGTCATATCGATGATGTCCGGTATTCCGGTGCAACGTATGGCTCAGGCGGAAGGTCTTAAGCTTGCAGGTATGAAAGAAGATTTGCAGGCAAAAGTTGTGGCTCAGGATGCTGCGATAGAGAAACTTACCAAAGCCATCCTGCGCAGCCGTGTAGGCTTGAAAGACCCTAACCGCCCTATCGGAACGTTTATGTTTCTCGGTCCTACCGGCGTGGGTAAAACGCATTTGGCCAAGCAGTTGGCTAAATATATGTTTGGCTCCAGCGATGCGCTGATACGTATTGATATGAGCGAATATATGGAGAAATATACGGTGTCCCGTATGATTGGAGCGGCCCCGGGGTATGTCGGTTATGAGGAAGGCGGACAGTTGACTGAGAAGGTACGCCGGAAGCCTTATTCCATAGTGTTGTTGGACGAAATTGAAAAAGCTCACCCGGATGTGTTCAATATCTTGTTGCAGGTGTTGGACGAGGGACGTCTTACTGACAATTATGGCAGAACGATTGACTTTAAGAATACAGTTATCATCATGACCTCCAATATCGGTACCCGCCAGTTGAAAGAGTTCGGTCGTGGCGTAGGTTTTGCGGCACAGGCACGTACGGATGATAACGAGTACTCGCGCAGTGTGATTCAGAAAGCATTGAACAAGACCTTTGCTCCTGAGTTTCTGAACCGTTTGGATGAAATCATAACGTTTGACCAGCTTTCGTTGGATGCCATTACGAAGATTGTGGACATAGAGCTGAAAGGTTTGTATGAACGGATTGAAGCTATTGGTTATAAGATGGTTGTAGATGATGAAGCCAAGAGATTCCTTGCTGCCAAAGGCTACGATGTGCAGTTTGGCGCCCGTCCGTTGAAGCGTGCCATTCAGAATTATCTGGAAGACGGACTTTCGGAGCTGATTGTGTCTGCCGGATTACAGCCCGGTGATACGGTTAATGTTTCTGTCGATAAGGAAAAAGACGAGTTGAGTATAACCAAAGCCTAACAAGCCTTTATAATAAAACAGTCAAAATGTCAGTTCTCCGGGACTGGCATTTTTTTTGTGTTCAGTTTGCCAAAACAATAAAAATACAAATCTAAAAATATAAACTTAGTATGCAAAAAGGAAATATTGGGGTAACTACAGAGAATATCTTCCCCGTTATCAAAAAGTTTTTGTACAGTGACCATGAAATCTTCCTTCGTGAGTTAGTCTCTAATGCCGTCGATGCTACCCAGAAACTTAAAACACTGGCTTCTATCGGTGAGTTTAAAGGTGAGCTCGGTGATTTGACCGTGCATGTGTCTTTAGGCAAGGATACGATTACCGTATCCGATCGTGGTATCGGCCTGACGGCAGAAGAAATAGATAAATACATCAATCAGATTGCATTCTCGGGAGCTAACGACTTCCTGGAGAAATATAAGAATGATGCCAATGCCATTATCGGTCATTTCGGACTTGGCTTTTACTCGGCTTTTATGGTTGCCAAGAAGGTCGAAATCATCACCAAATCCTATCAGGATGGTGCTAAAGCCGTGAAATGGACTTGCGACGGTAGTCCGGAGTTTACCATCGAAGATACGGACAAGGCAGAACGCGGCACGGATATCGTTCTTTATATAGACGACGATTGCAAGGAATTCCTTGAAGAAGCGCGCATCTCTTCTCTTTTGAAGAAGTATTGCAGCTTCCTTCCTATTCCCGTTGCATTCGGAAAGAAAAAAGAGTGGAAAGACGGCAAGCAGGTTGAAACAGCCGAAGATAACATCATCAACAACGCTAATCCGTTGTGGACGCTGAAGCCCAGCGAATTAAAAGACGAGGATTACAAGAAGTTCTATCGCGACCTCTATCCGATGTCCGATGAACCCTTGTTCTGGATACATCTGAACGTGGATTATCCGTTCCATCTTACTGGTATTCTGTACTTCCCGAAGGTAAAGAGCAATATAGAGTTGAACAAGAACAAAATCCAGCTTTATTGTAATCAGGTCTATGTAACGGACTCTGTAGAGGGTATTGTTCCGGACTTTCTGACATTGCTGCACGGTGTACTCGATTCGCCGGATATTCCGCTGAACGTATCCCGTTCCTATTTGCAGAGTGACTCTAATGTGAAGAAAATCTCTACATATATTACGAAAAAAGTATCCGACCGCTTGCAATCCATATTCAAGAACGACCGTAAGCAATTTGAAGAGAAGTGGAACGATTTGAAAATCTTCATCAACTACGGAATGCTCACACAAGAGGATTTCTATGATAGAGCAAAGGATTTCGCCCTTCTTTCCGATACGGACGACAAGTATTATACCTTCGAAGAGTACAAGACCTTGATAAAGGATAGCCAGACGGATAAGGATGGTAATCTGATTTATCTGTATGCCAACAACAAAGATGAGCAATACAGCTATATCGAGGCTGCCAAGAATAAGGGATATAATGTGCTGTTGATGGGCGGCCAGCTTGATGTTGCCATGGTAAGCATGCTGGAGCAAAAGTTCGAGAAAGTGCGTTTCACCCGTGTAGACAGTGATGTCGTTGACAATCTGATAGTGAAGGAAGACAAGGCGAAAGATGTCTTGGAAGCCGATAAACAGGAGGTTCTCTCTGTTATCTTCAAGAGCCAGTTGCCGCAGATAGAAAAGACAGAGTTCAATGTAATGGCTCAGGCCTTGGGTGAAAATGCTTCACCGGTCATGATTACTCAAAGCGAGTACATGCGTCGTATGAAAGAAATGGCTAATATCCAGGCAGGAATGAGTTTCTATGGCGAAATGCCGGACATGTTCAACCTGGTATTGAATGCCGACCATAAGCTGGTAAAAGAGATTCTGGCTGATGAAGACAAGGAATGTGCGGCTGCTGTTGCTCCGATTCAAAAAGAAATGGACGATGTAAATACTCGTCGTAATGAATTGAAAAAGAAGCAGGAGGGCAAGAAAGACGAGGATATTCCTACAGCCGAAAAGGATGAGGTAAATGATTTGGATAAGAAGTGGGAAGATTTGAAAAACCGGAAAAATGGATTGTTTGCTGACTATGCTGCTCAGAATAAGGTTGTCCGTCAACTTATTGATTTGGCATTGCTTCAAAATGGCATGTTGAAAGGTGAAGCTTTGAATAATTTTGTAAAGAGAAGCATCGATTTGATTAAATAAGCCCCTTTAGATTTTTATTATAACAGGGCATTGCAGCTAATATGAGTTGTAATGCCCTTTTTTTGTCTGTTTTTTCGTAATAGGTCTGTTTTTTTTCGTTGGATACGAGGTTTTTGGAAACAATTGTCTATATTTGAGCATTGAATAAATTAGTATATTTCACTCGAAACCGTATTCATGAAAAGATTTTTTTTGTTTTTGTCAGCCTGTTTATTGCTTCTGCCGTTTGTGCAAGCTCAGAAAGTAGGACTTGTTTTGAGTGGCGGAGGTGCGAAAGGCATGACCCATATCGGTATCATTCGCGCTTTGGAGGAAAACAATATTCCTATCGACTACATTACGGGTACTTCTATGGGAGCTATCATAGGTTCACTCTATGCTATGGGGTACTCTCCCGATGATATGGAGGCTTTATTGCGTTCCGAAGACTTCAAACGCTGGTATTCAGGACAGGTAGAACCCGAATACGGGTATTATTTCAAACAAAACCGACCGACCCCGGAGTTTTTCAATATCCGTTTCTCCTTTAAGGACTCGCTGCATATCAAGCCTCAGATACTTCCTACAAGCATGGTAAATCCCATTCAGATGAATCTGGTCTTTGTGGAGCTATTTGCACGGGCTACGGCTGCATGCAGCGGCGATTTTAACCGCCTGTTTGTGCCTTTCCGGTGTATTGCCTCCGATGTATATAACAAGAAACCGTTGATTATGCGTAGAGGAGATTTGGGAGATGCGGTACGCGCTTCCATGAGTTTTCCGTTTGTTTTCAAACCGATAGAGATTGATAGCGTTTTAGCTTATGACGGTGGAATTTATAATAATTTCCCCACAGATATTATGCGTGAGGACTTTAAACCGGAAGTCATCATAGGTAGCGTGGTAGCCGCCAACCCCGGTAAGCCGAAAGAGAACGATTTGATGAGCCAGCTTGAAAATATGATTATGCAGAAGACGGATTATACTCTTCCGGATTCTTTAGGCATTATTATGACATTCAAGTATGATGATGTAAGCCTTTTGGACTTTGACCGTTTGCAGGAGTTGCACGATATCGGCTATAACCGGACTATCAGTTTAATGGATTCTATAAAAGGCCGTATTCATCGGAGGGTAAGTGCAGAAAATGTTCGTTTAAGACGGTTGGTCTACCGCAGTAATTTGCCTCAATTCCGCTTTAGGGACATCTATATAGAGGGCGCCAATCCACAACAGCAGGCGTATATCAAAAAAGAATTTCATGACGAAGACCATGAGGTGTTTACATATGAAGATTTGAAACGTGGATATTTCCGTTTGCTGTCTGATAATATGATATCGGAGATTATACCTCATGCTGTATATGACTCTGAAAACGACTTGTATTCGCTGCATCTGAAAGTGAAAATGGAAGATAATTTTTCTGTAAGGATGGGTGGAAGTGTATCGACAACCAGCTCTAATCAGATTTATTTGGGGTTGGGTTATCAGGACTTGAATTATTATTCCAAAGAAATAACCCTTGACGGCCAGATTGGCAAGGTATATAATAATGCGCAGCTTATGGCCAAGATAGACCTTCCTACCCGTATTCCAACCTCCTACCGCCTTATTGCTTCTTTAAGTACGTTCGATTATTATAAAAAGGACAAACTCTTTTCTAAGAATGATAAGCCCTCTTTTAACTCTAAAGATGAACGTTTTGTCAAGTTGATGGTAGCCTTGCCTTTTTTGGCCAATAAACGGGCGGAAATAAGCATCGGATATGGGAAACTTCAAGACAATTACTTTCAGTCCAGCGTGATTAATTTTGACAAGGACCGTTCAGACAGGAGTACCTACAACCTTTTGGGAGGGGCTATCGGATTTTATGGGAGTACGCTGAATGCACGACAGTATGCCACTAAAGGGTATTTTGAAAAACTGGTGGCACAGGTCTTTAGCGGAAAGGAGAAATTTATACCGGGAAATCCGACGGAAACGAGTGTTACGACTAAAGAAAGGCAATCTTGGCTGCAAATTTCTTATATGAAATATGCCTATCATACTATGAGTCCCAAATTTACTTTGGGATGGATGGCAGAGATGCTGTATTCATCGAAGAACTTTTCGGAGAATTATACGGCAACCATGTTGCAGGCGGCAGATTTTTCTCCTACTCCTCATAGTAAGCTGATGTATAATGAAGCATTCCGGGCCAACCAATTCTTGGCAGCGGGTATCAAGCCTATTTTTGTTTTCAATGATATGTTCCAATTCCGTTCTGAATTTTATGGTTTCGTACCGATATTTCCTATTAAAAAGAATGCATTGAACAAAGCTTATTATGGAAAAGCGTTTTCGCGCTTTGAATATATAGGAGAAATTTCTGTAATATGCCAATTGCCCTTTGGAGCAATATCTGCATATGTAAATCATTATAGCTCACCGAAAAAGGAGTGGAATGTGGGGTTGACACTCGGCTGGCAGCTGTTTAATTATCGGTTCATCGAGTAATTTTTTTCAAAAAAAGTTTGCGTATCTCTTGCTAATTCAAAAAAAGTACGTATCTTTGCACCCGTAAAACAAACAAGGCCGCGTAGCTCAACTGAATAGAGTAGCTGACTACGGATCAGCCGGTTACAG
>ENA-ORRQ01002461-ORRQ01002461.1-human-gut-metagenome-genome-assembly--contig:-NODE-2461-length-12096-cov-19.656673_pt1 | contig 12096 bp, 9 predicted proteins | sample MGYA00242177_ERZ509138 | MGnify/ENA primary metagenome ERZ509138 (study PRJEB26280, sample SAMEA2338628) | human gut metagenome | biome: human gut; feature: human-associated habitat; material: faeces...
GGCAATCCACAACCCTCGGCCCGAAGGGCCGTCAAACTTAAGAACCCTCCGGCCGTCAGGCCGGTCCATCCTAAGAACCTTTTCCTTCACAACCCTTCTACACAACCCGCGGCGCCAGCCGCGCCCCCTCTTTTCCCCACGAAAAAAAGCTGTGAAGAAAGGATTGCCCTTTCTTCACAGTCTTTTTTTTATTCGCTAAGGGAGGTGAGGTAATTTTCCAGTTCTTCCGCCAGGCGGTGGTTGCCGGTGAGGCCCGGCGCCAGGGGGATGAAGCGGAGGCTGTAGTCTTCGTCGCTTTTCCCCGGGATTTCTCTGGGGAATACGGCCCACACCTCTTTCACCGGACGGCTGTCCCGAAGGGAGGCGGTTTCGTCCAGATCCCGGTAGAAGCGGGTGTTCATGTCGCGGTAGGCGTTGAACTGGCGGCGCAGGCTGGCGCTTCTCGTTTCGTCCTGCCAGAGGAAGAGAAGGTCCCGGTATTTGAAATCTGCCACCAGGGAACCGTAGTAAAGGCCGCCTTTGTAGTAGTCCAGCCGCAGGTCCGGCTGGCGGTGGGAGTTATTGGTGTACAGGGGATGGTTTTCCCTGTCCGTGTCCGCCGAGGAGGCGGGAAGGATGCCGTCGTAGGTCAGATGTACTTCTTCCCCTTCCCGCCGGAGCTTGATTTCCGTGCCCGATTCCAGGGAGGAAAGGCGGTAGCGTCCTTCTTCCCGGATTACGGAGATCCCTTCTTCCAGTTCCCAGCCCTTGGCGGTGAGGGCTTTGATGAACTGGAGGAAGCTCCACATTTCATAGAGTTTGTCCGTCCGTTTCCACTGGAACTGGTAGAAGCTGGATACATCCAGGCTCTGGGCCGGGTCGGACAGGTTCTTGTACAGGCGGTACAGCACGCTGTACCTGGGGTCCATGAAGACGGTCATAGGCACTTCGCCTTCCGTGGCCGTCCCCGCTTCTTCAAACCAGGGCGCTCTGGATACGCGGCCTATGCTGTCTTTGATGCGGCGGGCCCGCCGGCGGTAGAGAGAAAGCCGGGAAAGGGCTTTTTCTCCCGTTTTGTATTCCAGACCCCAGGTGTATTTCCGAAGCTCCGCCTGTTTTTCCTCCAGACGGCGGATGGGACCGTCGATTTCTTCCAGAAACTGCTGCAGAATATGGTCCAGGGCCAGAAGGATGGACTTGGCGAAACGGTTTTCTTCCACGTCCCTGGTGATTTCCGTGCGAAGGGCCGGCATGCGCTCTGCCCCGGGCCGCTCTTTCACATGCTGCGGCCGGATGTGGGGGTCCGGGCGCCGTCCTTCTTCCTGCCGTATCTGCTTGAGCCGGAGCACCATGCGGGCATTGGCAGTATGGGACAGTTCGTCCAGCACGCTCAGCACCACCGACGATTCACTGCTGATGGTATAGAAACGGAGAAGCATGGAGGTGTTTAATCCCAGGGCTCCTTCCAGGGCTTTGGAAATATGGATATTCTTTTTCATGAAATCGAAGGACAGCGTCCTGATTTCATCGGTCAGTTCGTCCCGCATATCCTGCCAGCTCTGCTTGCCCATGTACTTGGGCATGATTTCCATAAGGCCGTACCAGCTTTTGCCGCCGCCTTCCACTGTCAGTACATAGTACCCCGGCACCAGAGGAAAGTCCTGTCCCTCGAAGAGAAGGAGAGGCTGGTCCTGCCGCCGGAAAGGGGCAATGTAGGTCTGGCCGTTTTCTCTTTCCTCGCCGGGAATGGTGACCACGTCCAGGCCGTCCATAGTGAAGCGGAAGCCCCGGGGCGCGTCGAAGCGGATGTAAATGTCCTGGTTCTCCGTGAAGGTAAGGCCCGGCGCCCGGTCTTCGGCCAGCTCTTCCGGGTTGTCGGTGAAGCGGTTGAAATAGCGCACTCCCTTGTCCCAGCCGCCGGAAAAGGTGAGGGTGAAGGGAAGTTTAGATGGTGTAATCATAGAGTTTCAGCTCCCTGGCTTTTTCCTCCAGTACCTTCCGGGCACCAGTGAAGGAGGACAGGCGGCTAAACCGTTCCAGCACCTCCGGGAGAGAACCCGTCAGTTCCCCTTTATCGCTGGTGGATACCAGGGCCGCCAGCTGCTGGGCGGAGCCCCGCAGTTTGGTGAGGATACGCTGCACCACCTGGGCATCCAGTCCTTCTTCCCTGGTGAAGGAAAGACCCTGGGGAATATTTTCCAGATACCGTCCCATCTGGCAGGCAATGCGGAAACCGATGCCGCACTGGATGCCGCTCTTGTGGAAGGCATCGTTCAGGGCGTCCAGAAGATCCAGCTCTTCTTCCTTAAGGCCCAGGCCCTCATGGACGCAGAAGCTCTCGAAAAGGGATGCCGGCATTTCGGGCCACTCTGTTTTTTCTTTCTTTCCCAGAGACAGAAGGTCATGGAACCGTCCCTGGTGGAGGGTAATCACATTGGCCCGGTCCAGGATTTTATCAGAAAAGTGGTAGGTGGATTCGTCCACGTTCACCGTGCCGGTGAAGAGGACGTTCCTGCCTATGGGGATTTCTGCCGGATAGGCGTCGCCGTTGTAGAGTTTCGCCCGAAGGCTGGGATTGTAGAGACGGATTACCGGATTTTCTTCCTTTTCCAGCACCGAAATGAACTGGGCAAAGTAGTGCTCTGCCCGGGCCAGGTTCATTTCATCAAAGCAGATGAGGAACATTTCATCGGGATGGGCGGCAGCATCGATGAGGAGCTCCGCCAGTCCCGTATCGGCACTGCGGTACACCATGTTCTTCATGTCCACATAGCCCAGAATGTCGCCATCGTCCATCCAGGAAGGGCGTACGGCCAGGAAACGGACCCGGCTTTCCGGCAGTCCCAGGGCCCGGCCGTAGAGGCGCACCAGTCCCGATTTCCCGGTGCCGCTCATGCCGGCCAGAATGGTGAGGCGGGAGGATTTCAGGGAAATATGGAAATTGATGAGGTCATCCTTGTCATAGAGAAAGCCTGACCGGTCGGCCGTTTCAGACAGCCTTTCTAGGAATCCCGCTTCGCTCAGGGTATCCTGCTCCTCCGAGGTGATTTCCTCTTCCCCGCTGCTCACAGGCTCCCTGTCTTCCCGGGATATGAAGCTCTGAATGATCTTATCTACATCTTCCGGGCTGAACCTTTTTTCTCCATTCTCTTCACTGCCAAGGGTGATGGGTTCGCCGTCGGCAAAGGGGTTCACCAGCACGCCGCTGTCTGCCAGAAGGTCGCCGTCAGAAGGCACAGGCTTCAGCTTCAGCCGGAGATCCGGAATGAATTCCTCCGGCACATACCAGAGGGGCGAATGGGTGCAGCGGAGGATATGGGAGAAAAGCTCCGAATTTTTGAAATCCACCACGCCGTAGCCCAGGGGACCATTATTCTTCACATGGAAATAAGCGCCCCCTTCGCCGATGACGGTGGAGTCAAAGGCATCATCATAGAGTGGCGCAAACACCACCCAGGGCCCCAGTTTCCCTTCAAAATTCTTCGTAGCCGCCACGATGACCCGGGGCTGCACATCATTGTTCCAGTATTTCTTGGACAGTCCCGGCAGCGGCTTTCCGGTGAGAATGTGGCTGCAGAACTTGTTGATATCTCCGGAAAAAGGCGGCTGGTCCACGGTGCCGAAGGCAGGGATGGGATAAAAATGACTGTCCACATCCATGAAGGACGTGGTGCCTTCCAGCTGCATATCATCGAGCACAAAGAATTTATTATTTCTGATGGCCGGCGTAAAGGTGACGAAGGCATCGCCAAAAACGGTCTTCAGGTAATGCAGGGCATCGGCCTCATTGGCAAAGGCATTGTATCCGCAGCCGATGCGGCTCATGAAACCGGTAAACCCGTGCTTTTCCGAATCCTCAAATCCCCGGGGCAGCGGAGAGAGAGGATCCACAAAAAAACGATAATCCTTCATCCCCGGCTGGGGTGTGGACAGCTTCACGCCGGGGCGCACCCGTCCCAGCACCTTGCCGTCAGCCTGCCGAAGAGCAAAAAAAGAACTATCGCCATTTCCATAATTTGAGTTATAACTCCCCATATTCAATTTCCTTCTTTCCCGGGCAGCCCCTTTCCCAGGCATGGCTCTTTATGACACCATAAAGTTTGATTTCCCGGAAAGACTGCCTTCTTAAAATTCTGTACGAAAAATCTTTCGTATCAACCCATGGAGGAAACCTCCGGCGAAATGAGAAAGTCCCGTCATTTCGCGCCTTTGCGGCTTACACTTCTTTGACCCCTAAAACTCTTAGGGATTCTTTATATTTTAACATATAAGAAAGAGGGAGAAAAGAAAATAAAGCAGGGATGAAACCCTGTGTTACAGGCAAAGAAAAAAACGAAGGAAGAGCTCCTCTCTTCCTCCGTTCTCCTACTTCCATTCATCCCAGTGATTCGGGAAAATCAGGGCCAGCACCGTTCCCATGACCAGGATGGCGTACTTGATGCCCGAGGGCATGAAAAGGTCCGCAATGATGTACATGAGAATCACCACCGCCGAAAGCTCCCGGCCCCGGGGATAGACCCGGTACCGCTGTATCCAGGAAGCTCCCAGAATCACATTGGCCACAAGGGTCATGCAAAGCTGGATGGCCCCGATGAGGATGAGATTTTTGGCAAAATCCAGCCGCAGGAGATAGACCCCTGTCATGAGGAGGATGGAAAGCACCACTGCTCCCGCCGCCAGAGGCAGCCGCTTCAGGAAGGCCTTCCGGGAAATGGGACGCCGCACATCAAGGGCCGTCTTCTTATAGGTCAGAAAAGCGATAATCAGGGCGGACAGCACATACTCCGCCGTAAAGAACAGATTGGAATCGTAAGGTGTCAATGGTTTATCCTTTCAAGAAATTCATTCATCCGCCAGGGCTTCATCATTGTCCGGAGGAAGCTCTGTTTGTCCCGCCTGCCGGATATACCGGGCGATTTCGATGAGATTGCCGTCGGGATCCCGAAGATAAATGCTCTTCATAGGCCCTCTGGCGCCATGACGGTCCACCACATCCGTAATCACCGGCGCCCCCTTCGCCAGAAGCTCGGACCGCACCTTCTCCATAGGCGTGTCCGTTATGATGCAGAGATCGATACTGCCGGACACGGGATAAGCCGCCGCCGGCTGGAACTCCCCGGGCCGCTGGTGGATATTGATTTTGCAGTTTCCAAACAGAAGGGCATATCGTCCCTTGTCAAAAACCACGGTCATGTCCAGGAAATCCCGATAAAAATGAAGGCACTCCTCCAGGTGGCCGGTGGTGAGAACAATATGATCAAAATTTTTCAGTTTCATAGCGCAGAAACGCTCCTTGCTCCGTAAATTTTATAAATATACTATATTCTATCTGTTTAGGAAGGATTAGTCAAAAGGCGCTGCCGGAATCAAACGCCGTCATGACTCTCCCCCCATAGTCCCCTGTGGAGGTCCTGCATAGGACCTCCAAGTGGGGCGAAGTAAGGCCGAGGAGAACGATGGTGAGTTTCATTGGTATGTTTACCCTCGTGCACCCTTTTGCCACTACGTGGCATTTCCCCTCAAGGGGAAACGAGAAATTCAGAGGCGCTTTCCTTTTGCCGCCCACCGAACTGTGGGGGAAGTCCCGCGAAGCGGGCAAGGGGGATGCATTTCCAACGCCCGCAGGGCGGTTGTAAAGGTTTTTTATAAAAGGGCGCCTTCTATAAATTTAGAGGCGCCCACTACAACCCTCAGCGGCATAGCCGCTGTCAAACTTAAGAACCCTCGGGGCGATAGCTCCGTCAAACTTTAGAACCCTCAAGCCCGCAGGGCTTGTCCACAAGGCTATTATTGAAATTTCTGAATACATATAGTAAAATATAAATATAGAATCATAATGTATTTCAAAAAGGAGGTCCATCATGGATACCAAAGGAAAAGGTTTGCTCTACGAAATGAAAAACGGTTACCCCATCACCATGTCTGAAGAAGAATACAAGGCGAAAGAAAAGGAAATCCGCTCCATCGCCTCTGACCTCTACGTCAATATGGACGTACTGGATCTTGTGGAAAAAGACTACAAACTGAAACTCCTGGTTCTCTCCATGGCCTCCTACTTCGGCTTCGACCGGGCCACCGGCGAAGACCTCCTCCAGGCCGCCCACCTCACCTGCCCGGCAGAACTGAACCCCATGAAATACTTCTTCATGAAAGCCGGCTGGACCCCCTACTACCTGGAATACACCTTCAAAGAAGACCTGGGCACCCACTTCCATGAAGTCATGGATACCTTCTACACCGACGTGGAATTCTACATGGACATGTCCGAACACCTCCAGTACGTCCGTCTCCCCAACGCCCTCCGGGTCATCTGAGACAGCTGTACAAGGCAGATAGCACTAAAAAAAGCACCTTTCGAGGTGCTTTTTTATTGATTATGGTCTTCCCTCTCCGCCGGTGAGTAGTCCTCCGGCCGGATGGAAACTATCGTTTTACCCTCTTTTTTGATTTCCAGAGTATAGCCCATGAGACCAAGGGCCCTGAGGAAAACAGAGAGCTTCACACTCATCAGGCGCCCCCTTCCACCTAAGAAATCTAGTAGCTTGTATCTAGTAGCTAGTAGCTTGTAGCTTGTGGCAAGTATCCAGGAAACAGGAACTGGCAACTAGCCACCAGCCACCAGCTACCGCACCGTCAGGCGCCCCTCGATCTTCGATCCCAGCCGCCATAGGGTTGCTCGCCCACCAGCTCACTAACTCACAAACTCCTCCAGCTTCCTCTCCGGCAGAGGCTTCCCAAACGCCCAGGGATCCTGCCGGATGACATTCACTTCCCGAAGCGCCGCCGCCAGGTATTCCAGGTTATCATACTTCATCTTAACCTCATACATCTCCATTTCACCGGAATCACTTTCATAGGGCGCCGCGCCGGCCGCGATTTCTTCCGCCTTCCTTACCCGGGCCAGCTTCTCTTCCCTGTCCAGACCCTCAGCGAAAGCCTCGTTCACCCGCGGGACCATCCATTTCTCCAGAGCCGGATCACTCACCTTTTTCGAAAGGGCCTTCCGGAAATCACCAAGGAACCTCTCCCTCTCCACCAGGCACCGGAACTTCACCGGGCACACATTCTCGTCGGGATTATCATAATGCCTGTTCTTGCGCACCGTTAGCACCATCTTTCCCGTGCCCGCCACCGGCTCCAGATAGACCACATCGCACCAGCAGCCGGGATCATAAAATAAGAGCTCCGCACCGCCCTTTTTATCCACGGTATAGAAAAAAGCCGCCACCCCCAGAAGATGCCAGGGATAGAAATCAAGGGCTCCTTCTACCAACGGCCTGCCTCCACATTTCATGCAGAACGAGCCGAAATCGAGAAATTCATCATCCCTTTCCGTGTAGAAATGGAAAGTAATCCGCCGCTCCGGCAGACTCTTCCACTCCCCGGAAAAAGCGCCCCGCACCTCCAGCTCCGGAATCTCTCCGCCCGTTATAGCCATCATGGCCCTTGCCCTGTCAGCTATCATTTTCTGCCTCCTTCGATGAAACTTGTAACTGGTAGCATGTAGCTAGTAGCTAGGAACTAGTAGCCAGGAACAAGCTACAGGCCACATCCTCCGCACTCGATCTCGGTCCCGGCCGCGCCGCCTCACACGTCATCTCGAGCGGAGCTCTGAACCGGTATGAGGAAAAAAGTATCAGAGCTCTATTGTAGCTCTGAGCCGAGAGATCTCCCACCGTAATGCGGCCTGCACCATTGAGCAGTGAGATTTCTCCACTCCACTGTGCTGCGGTCGAAATGACAGCGGGACGGCTGGTGTGCAAGTAGCTAGTTGCTAGTAGCTTGTAGCTAGGAACAAGGAACCAGCCACCAGCCACCAGCAACCAGCCACTAGCCACCAGTAACCAGCCACCGCGCCATCAGGCGCTCCCCAGCCACTAGCCACTACCTTTTATCTTCTATCCATAAATCACCAGATATGATGCTTCACGTCATAGTCCAAAGCGGCGTTCTTGAAATCCTCGTAGTAAACCACCTTATCATCCTTCTCCTTCAGCACCGGCGGCTCTTCCTTGGGCACCTTCTTCTGCTCCTCATAGAGCCGCTGATACTTCGCAGGCCAAAGCTGCGGGCGGCGTTCGTAGTAGGAAGATAAAGTAAGAAAGCCATTATCACATGTATGAAACAGCTGATGAAATTCATCCTCATAGGCCATCTCTACCAAATGCTGAATAGCAGGAGACATATGCCAGCTGCAAAACACAAGAGTTGTTCCGGAACACCCCAGAATGGAAGGGTCAAGCGTCAGGAAAACCAGATCGCCATTCAAAGGGTGCATGGTCTGGAATTTATCGATGTAATAATCCACAAGCGCCGGCGCCGGTCCATCTGTATACCGGACAACCACCCGATCCGTCCCGTTCGGGTATTCCGCCTCCACATCAAAGTGGACATCCGGAAATTTCTCCTTCAGCAGCGCCGCAATCACCTTCGCCGTCTTTTCTACCGATTCGATTTTCATATCTATCGCCTCATTTGTAATGATGTAAGATGCTTTCCCTGTTTCGGGGCTTCTCCCTTTATTATACGCAGAGACTATGACAGGAATTGGCACAGTAAAGAGAATTTTGAAAAATTTTTGAAATAAAATCCAGCCGGACTGCATAGTGCGCATCCGACCGGATTATTTTGGCTTTCTCTCCGCCGGTGAATCATGGGCGGGATGGATGGAAATCATAGTTTCTTTAATAGATTGAGAAAATCTTCTTTATTATAAGCCCCCTCCAGTTCCGGATCTTTTGATTCAAAGACCATAAAATAACGATACTTCGTACCAGCCATATTTGCCCATTTACGCCCAAGGAATAGCTTATTCCTGCTGTCTTCATTGAAAAGCTGGTCGCCTTTAGTTTCTACCATAAGGATTCGCCCTGCTTTCGTCATTACAATAAAGTCCGGATAATGGTTGATAAACCCATTGATGAAGAATTCTTTCCGATCAATATTTCTATGCCACCATTTTACGTTGTCCATCTGGGCTATTGCATTGGCCATGGTCCACTCAAAGTTATTCATATCATTGGCTTCTGCTTCATAAAGACTCTTGGGGATAGAGCTGGTCGCTTTTGCGGGGGTAATCACCTTTGGTAAATTGTACAAAGGGCTGACCGTCAAGTCTATTTCCATTTTTCTCTCAAAGGTTTTCTTTCTGTAATCATCCTGGAGGCTTCTGATTTTATCCTCCACCGCCTTGCCATAGGTATTAATTGACTGCATAGCCTGGCTGACTTCGTCTTCCGTCAGGCCGCCAAAGACACGTTTCAGATATTGACGCACATCGCTGTCTTTCACATTATCATAGCGAGAAATAGCAGATGCTATGCTGTTAATGCAGGCTTGCAGCTTTTGTTTGTCCGGCATGGCCTCCAGGCTCTCCCGAAATGCTGCTCTCACATACCGGTTTGTCATTTTGTACTGCGGTACAGCCTCTCCGGTTTCAGAAAGGTCTACTGTATACATATTGTCCGGCGTATTGGAAAAGGCCACATGGGCATCTTCGTGTTCCAAGGAGAAACCTTCCAGAAATGCATCTTTGGTCACCGCTGTTTTTTCTGCTCCATTGAAAAGGGAAGCTCCGGTTACTATCACAAACTTCGGCAGCTTTATGGTTTCCATTTCATCTCGGAATTCAGTTTTCATCTTATACTGATGAAGCATATCTCCCAACTCCCCTCCCTTTAGTCCACTTTCTTCGGCCTCTTTGGAGTCGTGGATGTACTCTTTTTCTCTTTCCTCTGCATGGTTGACCATATCAGCCAGGGAGTCCGGCGGATTTTCCATTTCTGTCCCGTTTTCCTGGTTTGTCATGGAAGAGGGCGTCTGCAGACTGCGGGAAATGGCGTCAGTATGGATATCAGACAGGTCGTCCTGTATTGCATCTTCTGATGAAGTATCTTCCTTAACCCCGCTGTCCTTTTCCGGCACCTTGGCAGGACTGTCAAAAATGGAAGTAGGCACCTTTTCGTCGGTTTGATTTTCCATTCCCACCATACTGCCTATGCGGTAATCCTTTGATGAAAACCCCGCACCGTTCAGCCCTTTTACCACACTGTCCAGGGTAAAGCGGAAATCAGCGGAACAGGTGAGCACATAGGAAATATTCAGTACAGAATCATTCTGCCTCTTGGCATAGGGCTGTCGGAGCACACGGCCCAGAATCTGCTCCACATCCACCTGGGACGTCTTATTGGCCAATGATGCAAGGATATAGGCAAAGGGACAGTCCCATCCCTCTTTCAATGCATTCACTGTAATGATATAGCGCACAGGGCAGTCCCGGGAAAGGAGATTTCTGTCTTTTAAATCATCCACTTTAGACGTTTTAATGGCGATTTGGTTTTCCGGAATATGCAGATCCACCAGAATTTTCTTGATTTTTTCAAAGGTATCGCTGTCACTGCTGATTTTCGGCTGAGCCTGGAAAAGGACGATAGGACGGATATAGGGCGCCCCATTTTCTTCCTCTTTTTTAGCTTTTTCCTCTAAAAAATTCCGAAGCCTGATGGCATCTCCGATGACTTCATCCTTGGAGTACCGGTTATATACAATCACCGGCAGTTTCACCATGTGCTCTTTCTTCAGTTCCCTGGCATCCACATAGGAAATCACATTGCTGTTGCTTCTGGGAGTGGCAGTCAGGTCAAGGACAAAGGATGGATTCAAGTGATTCAGCATCTCAATGGACAAGTCGGAAGAAGCATTATGGCTTTCGTCTACAATGGTCACCGGTGACAGCTGGCGCAGCACCTGAATCAATGCGGTGTCCGGTGTATTGGGGAGAAGCATTTCCTTATTCTGATACTCCTCTGCAAAGCGATAGAGGTTGCCATTCTCCTGATACACTTTGCGGATATCCTTGTTCCGACTGTCAATGCGGAGAGAATCATAGGAAAGGACGCACACCGTCAATTCATCCCGCACCGTGTCCGGTGAAAAATTCTGCCCCGAAAGAAGCTCTTCCTTCGTCAGAACGTCCACCTTCCCCTGAAAATCCCGATCCAGCCTTAGGCGATAGGGATGGCTGGGATTTGTCAGATTGGAAATGGTCTGGGTGAGGATAGAATTGGAAGGCACCAGCCACACCACCACTCGGGCCTTCAAAAGAGGCATCCTGTCAAAAATCATCTTCAGGGAAGCGCAGGCCATAAAAGTCTTACCGCCTCCGGTGGGAACCTTCATGCACACATGGGGCACCCTTTTGATGGAATTATTGTAGCCTGGCACACCGTGGTCACCGACGGCAATATCCTTTCTGTGCCAGTACAAATCCCACGCCCGGAAAAGGTCCGGCGCCTCATTCACCGCGTCCATATAGTCAGCCAGGTCATGCATCACCGTTTTCTGATAATTTTTCAGCTCCATCATGACCTCCTTATAAACGGGCAATATCCCGGGGAATCTTCTTAAAGGTAATATGATAATTCATCAGTTCATCCTGCGACAAAAGACAGCTGTCCGCATACATGACATAGGACTCCGCCTTCGTCTTCACCGTACTGAGCAGCTTATAGTCAAGGGTGGTGGTCTCATCCTTCTTATAGAAGAAATAATAGGCCGTATCCAGATGCTTCCCAAGGAAATAGGGTTCCTCTGCCTTTTCCTCCGGCCTATTTTCCTTCGTGTCCATGAAATACACATACTGGCGGATAGCCTTTTCACCTACCGCTTCATTGAGGAAACCGTCCTTCATGAGAGGCTGGCCTAATTCATAATAGGAAAAATTACCGCCGGTGCCTTTGATTTCTTCTTTCGCCTTTGTGATGCCAATAACCTGTAAATGGTTGTTAACCAGTTTAATATTAACCTTATCATATTTATCCTTCATTTGCTGTTGTGTTAGACAAGCATCAGCATATAACTGGGTTCCATTTCGAAGACTTCGAACAGTTAAATTTTCATCTTTCAGCACTGTCTCCATCTTCTTATTTTTTTCATATCCTTTGATTACGCGTTTTACTCTTTTAGCCGTCAAGTTCTCTGCATAATCTTCCGTTTCAACCAATATAAATCTACGTGTTCCGCCATCTTTATGATTAGCTTTTAGCACAGAATGCGCAGTCGTCCCTCGTATAGTATGTGTAGGGCATGAAGTCAAATACTTCCATTGCCCATCTTGAT
>ENA-ORRQ01002463-ORRQ01002463.1-human-gut-metagenome-genome-assembly--contig:-NODE-2463-length-12091-cov-3.091226_pt1 | contig 12091 bp, 4 predicted proteins | sample MGYA00242177_ERZ509138 | MGnify/ENA primary metagenome ERZ509138 (study PRJEB26280, sample SAMEA2338628) | human gut metagenome | biome: human gut; feature: human-associated habitat; material: faeces...
GGCCAATACACGAGTTTCAGTAAAACTCCGCAAATCGGAATACCGCGAGGAATGGTACCTGTATGTTGAAGCTTATCCGGTTTTCCAAGCAGACAAACCCACTCCCCAGAGAGTGCGTGAATATCTGAACCGTACCATCACCACTCCTATTTGGGATAAGTCACGGAACGCCCGAACCGACAAAGACGGCAAGACCACTTATAAGCCTAAACGTGATTTGAACGGTATCATCCAATGCAAATCACAGTTAGACCAGGAATCGTGTATCTATGCTGACAAGGTAAGAAGCTTGCGCCAAAAGGAATATGACAATGCCTCGTTATATTCAGAAACTGATGCTGAACAGGCTGAGCAGCTGGAGCGTTCACGTTGCAACTTCATTGAATACTTCGACCATGTGCAGCGGTTACGCCACGCCCATAGCTCCGATTCCATTATCATCAACTGGAAGCGTGTGCATGAACTGTTGAAAATCTTTGCGAAAGGCGATACCATCATTTTCTCACAGATTGATTTGAAGCTGATAGAATCCTTCCGTATGTTCCTGTTGAACGCCCCACAAGGAGGTGGCAAGAAAGGTGTCATCTCGCAAAATACAGCATCCACCTATTTCTCCATATTCAAGGCCGCATTGAAGCAGGCTTTCATTGACGGTTATCTGACGGTTGATATTGGAGCAAAGGTCAAAGGTATTCAAGGTCAAGAAAGCCGTAGGGAATACTTGACCATAGATGAACTGAACCGTTTGGCTCAAACTCCATGCGACCCATTGTTGAAGCGTGCCGCCCTCTTTTCCGCACTGACCGGGCTTCGCCATTGCGACATTCAAAAGTTGAAGTGGTCAGAAATAGAGGTGTTCAACGGCAGTTACCGATTGAACTTCACCCAGCAAAAGACCAAAGGCGTTGAGTATATGCCCATATCCGAACAGGCATTTCAATTATGTGGTGAAAGGAAGGACGATGAACAATTAGTTTTTGCCGGACTGCCCGACCCGTCATGGATTAACCGTCCAATAAAGAAATGGGTTGCGGAAGCCGGAATTACGAAGCACATCACCTACCATTGTTTTAGGCACTCGTATGCAACCCTGCAACTCGCCGGAGGAACAGACATTTATACTGTTAGCAAAATGCTTGGTCATACGAATGTCCGTACAACTCAAGTGTATGCAAAGGTTGTTGATGCTAAAAAGGAAGAGGCAACCAAGACGATTAAGCTTGATTTACCGTATTGTTGACTATAATTTTATATTCTAAATCAAATTATTAGGTAAATACGTAAATAGTTTTATGTTACAATAAAATATATTGTTGTTTTTCGAAATAATTTTGCATCTTTGGTTATGTATAAGACAATAGAATGTAATTATATGGCAACAAATAAAAATATTAATCGTATCAAAGTAGTTCTCGTAGAAAAGAAGAAAACGAACAAGTGGCTTGCTGACCAAATAGGTAAAGATCAGGCTAAGCAAATGGTGTACTAATACAACACAGTCCACTCTTGAAACTTTAGTAGAAATTGCAAAGATACTTGAGGTTGATATTCGTGAGCTACTTGTCCCTACAGACAATCAGAAAATTATGATGACTATCTTGTAATAACTAATCTAATAGAATATGATCAGCAAATCTATAATAGAAAAATTACGTGAGATATATCAATCTTTGCCTAAAGTAGAATTGATAGACAAAGGTGATGGATGGGTGAACCAGTATGATCTCTTACGTGCTGTTGGGAAAGTCGGCATCAATTATAAGAATCTGGGGTACGAGCATTTCTATGAATTTTTAACAGATTCTGGATTGTTTTCATTCTGGACAGATTTCTCAGGAGAAAAACCTACAAAGTATGTAATTGAAAAAGCTAAGCCAAAATCTCACGAAGAGCAAAGAAGACCACAATACAATCGTGCAGCAACCCAATACGTAGATTCCGAGGAGGTCGTTAAAATTAAACGCAGATTGCGTCTTGAGAACAATCAGTTTATTGGTCAGTTTGCGCCGCAAAGAAATGAAGGTTGGTTTACGATAACAGATATCCGTAATACTGATTTTACAAAGATTGAAGATAAGGAACGTGGTATAAAGAATCTGTCTATCTCATTTAGAAGTAACAAGGAATTTAACCGCTTTGCATACTACAAGTTCACTTGGGTATTGCTTGAAACCGATCCTCTCAAGTTCGGTATTGACTTGCATGAGGAAATAACACCAATTTACCCCAAAGACATTGTGAACAGTCTTTACGAGGGCATTATGCGTTATCCTGCAGGTGCTGCAAAGAAGATTGCTCGTTCGCTTGATACTCTCAAAAAGCAACTTACACAAAGCGGTAAGGAAGTATTCATCTATGAGTTGTTGCAGAATGCTAATGATTATCCTCGTCGTACTAAAATTAATGGCAAGATTCAACCTTTGCCTGTTAATGTAGAGTTCCATATTACCGAGAACTACTTAACATTCGAGCATACAGGTGAATATTTCAATCCGAAGAATATTGCAGCTATTTGTGATATAAATGATGGCGAGAAGTCTGACAATACCGAAGCCATCGGTTACAAAGGTATTGGTTTTAAGACCGTTTTTCTTGACAACGACTATGTTCTCCTCAATACTGGTAATTACACATTCAGGTTCGACAAGTCTGCTACGGATGTAATCAATACACCATGGCAGATATTACCAATCTGGACGGAACATAATGAGATAGATAATGAAATCAAGTCTGTTTTCCGTCAGCATCCAAACGAAGAGTTCAGAGTAAAGTTCGCTCTCCAACCACGAGATAAGGAAATTCTGACCGACGAAGACAGAGATGATAACTACATCGATTTGTTTACCGATGTATTTGAATCAGAGCGCGTCATATTGTTTATCCCGAACATCAAGAAGGTTAGCATCTTTATTGATGGTCAGGATGAACCGATTGTACGTGAGAAAGACAATAAAGACTGGTGTGTATCAGATTCTCTTGTAGATGATATTCCTGAGGACATTACAGATAAGATAAACGATGTCTTGGAAAATCCAGACTCTCTTCGTTCGGATGGTTATGAGAAAATACCTGAGAAGTACATGAACTTCCGTAAGACTGCGGTAAAGTTTGCGTGCAAGAAAGCTGAAAGAAAGTTGATGCCAGTTGATGATGCCATGCTTTACTGCTATCTGCCAGCAAAACGGGCTGATTGGGGCTTCAATTTCCTAATGAACACCGATATGGTGCCCAACGGGCAGCGTGATGATATTGAGGATATCGAGCTCAATCACGTTATTGCTCGTATTGCAGGTAAACAGTTCTTTTATTGGATCAAGCAGCTTATTGAAAGCAAAAAATACGACCTTGACTCAATCTTTGCGCTTATCCCAGACTTTGATGAGTGCAAGAAGAGACGCGTGTATAAGACGTTTATAGAGGAGTTCCAGGAAGAATTTGAAAAGCTCATAAAAGAAGAGCCTTTTGTTCCATGCGTGGATAAGGATGGTGAACAAACCTTTGAATGCATCGACAATATTATTAACGACATGACTGGCATGACAGCGAACGGAGTCATTTCAGACGAAGACTTCGTAATTCTTATGGAGTTGGGTGACTATTCCTTGCCAGTTGACGAGTTAAGACAATCGGAGGCATTCATGGATTTCTTGTACAAGCATTCTCCTTCGAGCCTTGATGTAGAGGTTGATGCTGTTGTAGAGAAATGTGAGGAAACTGATTTCCAGACATGGTTGACAGTTCCCGAAAACAATACACGATTTATAAGACATTGGTTGAGTAAGGATGAACTAAACGAGTTTGCGAAGAAAAATATATTTATTGAATACGAAGGCGATCTGTTTACAGCAGGAAGTCTCTACTATGATTTTGACACGAATTGTAATGGAATAGGATTCTTGCGTAGATTTGTACCGCATCTTTGCGAGGCATCAAGAGCAAATTTTGAGGAAGATGAAAATTGGAAATCATTTGCAGACAAGTATTTCCTGTCTTTCTCTGTTGCGTCTATGATTACAGATTACATTCTATCCAATGAGGATGCTATGGCGTTGCTTAACGTACCAAGCAATTCTGTTGCATTCTATCGTTATCTTGCAGTAAAGGAAGTTGATTTAAAGGCTAACAAGACAAAGGTTCCGTACATTACTGAGGCTGGTGGTGCAAGTACCGACTATACCAATTATCACTACTTCTTCAACGAAGATGCTCATGGCTTAACACGTGAGAAATGGTTGGGCGAGAATGTTATCAACGTACTATCGCATATTTATTTTGATAGCCTTGCTGATGACGAGAAAGGTAATATAACTGCAATATTTGCTGACCTTGGATTCAACGAATTTACCAAGGACTCCTTCATCACGACTGTCATAGTTGGCGATGCCGATTTCCGAGCAAAAGTAAACGCTGCCATAGAAAACAATTATGCCGCCAACAAAGCATTTGTTGAATATGTGTATGGTTGTGAAGCGCAGTTGAAGGAAAACGCTTTCAAGGATTATGTCTTGCGTTGTATTGACATCCACAAAAATGAGGTATATCTTTGCAACGATGACGTGCGATACTTCAATCAGGATGCGTATGCTCAGAACAGCACCTATGCTGACAATATCAATCATGCTTGGTTGCAGGATAGCATGATGTATGCTCTATCGAATGATTACTTTGAAGGTCGTGAGAAGGAAGAGGTAAAGAAACTGGAATCGTTCTTGCGTCAGCAGTTTGGCGTTAAGACCTTCACAGACAAGTCGTTCTTCACAGATGTTGTAATAAAGAACAAGGCGGTTATCTATGCCAGTCTTGTTGACGAGGCAACTATGCTCACATTCTTGGAATACCTGAAGCGAGACGTAGACAGACTCTTTGATGATACTATGAGTTTCAACGACATCAAGGATATGCCTTTACTTGCCTATGATGGAACCATAGCAAGAGCAAGGGAACTGAATATCCAGTATATCGAATACAACGAGGACGCAAAGATTCTGTGCGAGAAAGCATGGTGTCCGAAGACGTATGTTATGCTCTCACAGAAATATACCGATGATTTCTCTCAGGATATGCGTCAGCTGTTCAAGATTGTGAAGTTTGACATCAATACCACAACTGACATCCTTGTCCAGAACGCAAACTTGCGTCAATCTATTAATGTTATAAATAATAACGTTGATTTCTGGCGATGGGTAAAGGTAAACCAGAAGCAAATTACATCTGTTGATAAGTTCAAGACTATTCCGTTGCTTGACAATAACAACGCGCTTATCAATTGTGCATCGCTTTACATTTCTGACACCTATCAGCAGGAACAAATTGAGGCACTGGTAACTAAGTATGTAAAGGAGGCGCAGTTTGTGTCTTCGTCTTACATCGAAACCGCCAATGAAAACGAGAAGGCAGAGTGGATGAAATTGTTCAGGAAACTCGGTCTTAAGTCCGATAACAAGGATATTCTTTTCTCAGACATCTTGCCTAAGCTTTCAACTATTGAAGTAGAGTCTTTGGATTCTGTTGTAGCGATGATGACCAAGCACCTTAAAGACCTGAAGGATAAATGGGCAGAAAGGAAACACCAAATTATGCAGTTGAGAGTTCGTACTCAATATGCTGGTTATAAGACTATTGATCAGGTAATAATCGTCAACGTGGATGAGGCTTCTGTATCTGAACCATTTAAGTACATCACTCTTGCCAACGAGGTTCATCCCGATATTCTAAAGGCAAATAAGGACTTGCTTCATGCTATCTCTGAAGAGTACGGTAATCGCAATCTCATTACCACAAAGCAAATGTGGATTGACGCAAAGGTTAAGGATTATCTTGCAAAGTTTGCTGCCGATAAGAATAGCGTTGCAGACATTCACATTCAGTTTGTACGTGAAGTAGCCAAGATACAGAGTGAGTATGACATAAATGACACACTTCGTAAGCAGATAAAGTATCTGGTCAAGTCGAATGAAACGACATACAAGTTTGCTCATGAGCTGACACTTGGAACAGAATATTCTCCAACGTGCGACTTTGAGGCAAATGGTGTGTCTGAATTGTCGTATCTTTCTGACACTTACATATTCGAAGGCAACAAGGATATCATTAAGCAATATTTCAAAGCGGAGAACGTGCATCAAAATATGACGCGAGAGGACTTGAAGTATCTCGCAAACCGCACATTTGCTTGTTATTTCTGGTCGAAATGTTTCTCTCGTCGCTTGGGCGAATATGAATCATGGGTGGAAGATGGATATTTCAATAACCGCGTGTGCATACCAACAGAGAATTCTGTTCAAAAGCCGGAGTTGTTGTATACACCTCACATAGCTGGTTATGCTGTTCGTGCCAAGGTACCTCAATGGCAAGAGAAGGTTCCTTGCAAAGCTATTGTTGACTCTATTGACAATCGTGATGCTCGTGAATTATTTGAGAAGATCAACTTCTGTAAGGCTCTCTCTTTTGAAGATTGCCTTTATTACCTTGCTCGTGTCACGCATCCAAGAGAGGAAGAAACTCATTTCCGCAGTATAGTAATTAATTGGATGCTGTCTTCGCCTATTCAAGATGAGACTTTGGTTGACAACTATCGTAAAACGCCAACTGCAGAATGGCGTAATGGTAAGGGGCAGAAGAAGCATATTACGGAACTTTATGCTATCCATCCAGATGCGACACAGGAAAGGAATATCTTCCGTGGCGATGAGTTTGTTATGCAGACAAGTGCTTTCCCTTATGATACAGATTTGTTTGTCAAGGTCTGCAACATACTGAAGATAAAATGTCTGACAAGTTCTGATTTTGTGGCAACACCTATAGGCAAACAATATGAAACAGCTGATATGGTTGCCATTATCAGACCTCGTCTGCTTATCTTGTCGGCTATCGAGAACCCAGATCGTTTCCAAGAACTCTACGAACGCTATAATACAAAGCTGTCGCAGTATCATTTTGTTGTATGTGAAAAGATAGACCTCGGTTATGACACTATACATAATGATGTTGAGCGTATCTATAACGATGACAACCACCTTTATTATGTAAGCTCATGGAAGCATAATCGTACCTTTACAAAGTTCTGTAGTAGATTGAAGCGACTGGTAGGTTTTGACGTGTATGATAATGTATGTGAAGACGTTCTTGATGATAGCGTTTCTGTAGAAGCGTGCATCGAAAAATATTGCTCTTCGCTTGCATACGATGAAAAGTTCCGCGCTTATCTCAGATCGTTGGATTTGACCATCAACGTTGAGCCAGAGGAAGAAGAACCTTTCGAAACAGAAAACGATTACTATAGCAATGCTACGTATGAACCAACAGATACTGCTACAGAAGCAACTACAGAGACATCAACCGAAAACCAACATGTTGACGATAGGGAAACTATTCGCAAGGATGACAAGCCTGGTGCACCAAATAAAGATGTAACGTCAAGACCTGTTAACGAACTTGAAGTTGGGGAAGAAGCAGATACATCACCAAAAGAACCTATTCAAACCGCATCGCAACAGCCAACTTCTGACTCTCGTCCACAACAGCAGTCGCAACAAGCTGAATCACCAGTTGGTCAAACAACGTCATCTACAGCAGAGGAAGAATCAGAAGATGACCTTGGTCAGTATGACACATATGAACAGGTTGATGAAGAGGATATTGAAGACTACGATGACACAGATGAAACAGACGATGTAGAAGCTGACGTTGATGAAGATGTTGACACGACGGATAATGCCAGCACAACGCCTTCTAATACTCATACGTCTAACACGTCTCACGCTTTATCAAATAAGCCTCATAAGGATTATGATCCTGACCGCAATGGGTACATGGGATCTGTTGATAAGGACAAGAATTATCAACCTGTTGGCGACAGACCTTACAAACCTCGTACACGTAAGCATCCGAAGATTTTCACCAAAAAGGAATTAGAACGCCTTCGCTCACATGGAACGCCTCTTGAACTGGAATCATTACCACCAACGAGGGAGGAAATAGACCTCTTAGCTCAATGTAACATCAAGCCAGAGCAGATTGCCGACACCAACTATCTTGCTCAGTTGCGTCTGTACCAGAACCTCAGAAATGAGATGCACGCAGAGCCTGAGGAAACAATGGAAGAGTTCGTGCGTAATGCGAGTGATGTAACTGTACACAAACTTAAAGATGGTAGATACATTCATACTTGTAGTGCTGCTCGTGGCGTGATGTATGTTTCTCCTTCTGTATGGAATAAGATGGTTGATGACAAGTGGAAGATTTGCGTTTATCTTGATGGACAAGGCAAGAACTTCCATTACATTAACAACGCCGAGGAATTCCTGAAACTCGTAGAAAAAGACGATGTTGTTATCAAGATTACCGGCAAGGAGAAGGTTGATGTAGTAAGGGCTCTTTATACAGGCATACTTGAAGATGCCAAAGGTACTGCATACACCTTGATTCGTGTGGCTGCTCGTACAAATATGGATGCCGTATTCGCTCACTATGTTGGTGCTATGGCAGAAGCGGAAGATGGTAACGATGATTACAACGATAACGACTATTGATTATGATTGACAATATCAAACTTGCAAACTATAAGTCATTCTTTGCTGACCAGGTAAAGGAGGCTATCGACGAACAACAAAAGATCAATCGCTCGCAGATGCGGAACTTATTCAAGACAGGTGAATTGTCGCTTGCTTATGTTGATTCCATTCAGCATGAGACAGGCATGATTATCCTCAAATGCCCTCGTCGTATGGCTCCACGTTTGAAAGTTCTGAAGGGCGTGTGTATAATTAAGAAAGGTGCTAAACAAGCATTAGGTGAACACGTTACGGAATGGATCTGCCGTTGGGAGGAGTTCGTTGACAATAAGGATTTTCATTCTCCAGGTTCTGACATGACTCCAATGTACTATGTTCATACTGGTGATTCCAACTATGACTATGTTGCATGCTCTGGATTCAGTTTTAAGTTGTACGATATCTTGTCAAAGGCGTTGGTTGATGGCAAAAGTCTTTCACTTATCGTCCATAATCCATTTCCTCCTGTAGAGTATTTCCGTAACCTTGCCAACTACATGGATGCATTCTCTTCAAAGGAGGAATTGAACCTTGAACCGACTATTGATTATGATGAATGGACACCCGAAGAACTTGCGTTTGATGAACAGAAGCCAACAGGCATTTCTGACACAATCATAGACACGCTCGCTAATGAACATTGTTGTATCGTACAAGGTCCTCCGGGAACTGGTAAGAGTTACACCATCGCTTCTGTGATTTCATCGTATCTTGATGCTGGCAAAACCGTCTGCGTCACCACTATGGCGAACAAGGGCCTTATCGAGTTGATAAAGCAGAAGCCTTTGCAGAAGTATGTGAAGGGAGGTCGTGTCAGCAAGACAAATCTCTCTATTGACGAACGCAAACAGGTGTCTGGTGTAAAAGCTGCCTCGGCCGACTTGCAGGTTCCTGGTGGCGAAATACTCTGTGCGACAAACTATCAGCTATCAAGCGTATATAGTGAGAAGAAAATGACACTTTATGGTCTGCCTAAATACGATCTGATTGTAATAGAAGAGGCTTCCCAGGCTTTTCTTACGGCTATAGTTGCGTTTAAGCAGTTAGGGGTAGATTGCCTAATTGTAGGTGATCCTATGCAGTTGCCACCTATCGTGAAACTTAACAATCCACAATATAATTCGTGGAATGTGGCAACACAAGTTGAAGGATTAAAGTCTATGGCGCTGGGAACATCGATAAAATCTTATCGTATAGTAACCACTTTCCGTCTCACGAGTCGATCTGCCTCCCTTACAAAATGCTTTTACGGGAATCGTTTTGTGTCTGTGAAGAAAGACTATTTAGATTTTACCAAAGCGAATAGTGTCTTATTTCCACAAGATGGCGGTGTACTTTACCATTGTACACTAGATGTCCGCAATGGAGTTTATTCAGATAAAGCAGATGCTATTATACGAGATGTGATTGAAAAGCTGGAAAAATTTTACCCTGATCGTTCTTTAGCTATCATAACACCTTTTAGAGATTCTGTAAAGGAACTGCAGAAACGTTTCTGTACGTCTGACCTTGAACTGGATATAACTATCGAAACGATAGATAGAATCCAAGGCATGACTGTTGATTACGCTATTCTATACATTCCTGGAAGGAATCCGGGTTTCGCACTAGAAGATCGACGTTTTAATGTAGCAACAAGCCGTTCGCTTAGTACGACTCTCATTATTTCAGATATGCCTCTTAACGAATTTCACACTGTCTCACCTACAGTATTACAGTTTATAAATAACTGTGATAAGTTTGATGGTAAAACAAATGTATGGAGAACTAATTTGCAAGAGTCAGAATCATCAGGCCTTATAGTCCAACCTATATCTGAAGAAAAAACAGTATCAACGGTCTCCTCCACAATAGGGTTGAGAGTTGTAGGTAAAATTGACCTCTCTCAATTTGAACGGAAAAAGAAGGAATTAAGTGTAACGAAGAAAAACTATTACATCATTGATACTAATGTTTTTGTGGACTGTCCCGATATTATTTCTAAGATTGACAGAAAGTATCCTATCATCTTGTCTGCAAAGGTGACGGATGAGCTCGATAAGATGAAAATCAAATTAACTGAAGAACGAAGACAAAACGCGGAGAAGGCTTTACGTAATCTTAATAATGAGTCACAGCATGAGATTTTATACGAGTTCTCAGATACTTCTTTATTGCCAGATGACTTTGATAAACGTTCACCTGACAATATGATATTATCAGTCGCATTAAAGTATAAAGAACAGAATCCAATTATGCTTACATCAGACAATGGGCTACAACTTAAGTCTAAGCTATTGGGTATAACTACAATCTCGCTTAAGAAATTTCTAAAAAATAATTTACGCTAAGTATAGAAAGCGACATTGATTTCTTATTCTGTAAGCCATCTGCATCTTTCATGTGGGTGGCTTTCTGTTTCTGTGCATTTTTATCTTCATAACCTTATGATTCAATGATGATTCCTTTATGTCGAGAGGCATAATCGAAAAAATCTAATAATGGAATTTGTCATTATAGATGCTGATAATCAGTGCATATTGTTTATGATTCTTATGACCTGCTGATGTTTCTTTATGTGATATTTGCCATCCATAAATCAGTATTGAAATTTGCCATTACTTTGCAGCAAAATCAACTAATAACGATATGGAAGACATGAACATTACATTTGAAGATTTGCCTAAGGCAATGTCATGGATGATGGATAAGTTGAATAAACTTGATTCCAAGATTGACGGTCTGAACAACATTCCACAAGTACGACCTGCCGACCAGTGGATGAACCTGAAAGAACTGTGCGAATACCTGCCCAGCCATCCGGCGGAACAGACCGTTTACGGATGGACGAGTTGCCACCAGATTCCGTTCCATAAGAGAGGAAAGCGCATCATGTTCCTCAAATCGGAGATTGACGCATGGCTTCATGACGGCAAACGGAAATCGCAGAAGGAACTGGCGGATGAAGCCGCCCAATTCATAAAGTCAAAAAGAAATACCAGGTTCTAATGGATTCAACCAATTTATGCAATGCACTCAGAATGGAATTTGAAGGGGTCTTTGAAAGCAAGATTCCTTTGGATGCTTTTCCTGCCAAAATTCAAGATATGATATTGGCTTTAGCACGGCAAGAAAATTATTCCATTGAGTACATGATGGCTTCTCTTTTGGTGGCAGTGTCAACCGCTATTGGCAACGCTGTCAATATCCGTATTCGTGGTGGATGGATTAGTAATCCTGCCCTCTATATGATATTGGTAGGTCGTCCCGGAATGGGCAAAACCCCACCTTTGGATTTCGCATTCCGCCCTATCCGAAAGCATGATGCAAAAATCATCAAGCAATTCAAATTGGATATGGAGCATTATAATAGCTTGATTGAAAACAACAAGGTCAAAAAAGACAAATCCTCTTCACTGCCGGACAAACCTGTTTTACGAAGAATCATCATATCCGATTTTACACCGGAGGCTTTAATGCGTGCGCTGGATGACAATCAGCGAGGTGTCGTGGTATATGTGGATGAAATCATGGGAATGTTTAATGCCGTGAATCAATAT
>ENA-ORRQ01002475-ORRQ01002475.1-human-gut-metagenome-genome-assembly--contig:-NODE-2475-length-12019-cov-6.738967_pt1 | contig 12019 bp, 9 predicted proteins | sample MGYA00242177_ERZ509138 | MGnify/ENA primary metagenome ERZ509138 (study PRJEB26280, sample SAMEA2338628) | human gut metagenome | biome: human gut; feature: human-associated habitat; material: faeces...
ATCCTGTTCGCCTCCTGTTCCAAGGAGGGTCCGTTGGACAAGATGGAGCACATCAGGAAGGTAGGCAATGACCATCCCAAGCTAGCCCTCGCCTCTTGTTCGACTCCCTTGAGGAAGACGAAGTCGCCGCCGGAGAATGAAGGCACAAGACGGACTGGTGATTCCCCCTTCCGGCCAAAGACTTTGGAACGGCGAGCCTACCGCCAGCACTTGTCCATTCGGCCAGATGATATCTTATGCGATTATACGATACAAACGCGCAATTATCAGGGTGAACTGTTAAAGAAGTTTATAAAAGTCAAGTTTTTGACGTAAAAAACAAGACTATTCACTATCTTTGCACTTGAACAAAGGCAACAGACATGGTCATAGCAAGACGGGTGAAGGACAAATTGTCATCGACTCCTGCTGGGGTCGTATTGACGACAAGAGACTTTGGGCAAGAGAGCTTCCCGACCTTGCATACAAAGAGATACCCTCTATCGAGCATATCGAGCGTAGCATGAGACAATTGGTCTCGTATTTGACGAGATGAAATGTATCGGAAAGTCGTGGAAATGTACTGTTATTAGGCAGATTTCCACGACTTATCGTCTGCTTTTACTGAAAAAGGAGGAGGTCACCCAGCCCAAACGGAGCAAAAGATCGTTAGTCCTCTTAGTCCCAGTGGCCTTCAAGTCGAGGGGAAAAGTAACCAAGGCGAAGGAGAAAGTAACCAAGTCGAGGGGAAAAGTAACCAAGTCTAAGGAAAAAGTAACCAAGTCGAGGAAAAAAAGTAACCAAGTCCAAGACTCTGACACTCAACTTAGACACTCTGACACTAAAAAAGTGTCATTGTCTAATAAGCAAAGGGATATAGTCAATTTCTGTTCAGTTCCTCGAACCACCGCAGAGATCATGGAACGCCTTGGTTTATCCAATCAAACCAAGAACCGTGAGCGTTACATCACCTCCCTTGTTGCAGCGGGATATTTGCAGATGACCAATCCTGAAAATCCAACGGCAAGCAATCAAAAATACAAGAAAGTAACAACAACAAAGTAGGGTCCGCTAATTTATCTTGACCCTCGCCACAAGTCAGCTGGGCCAGGATAAATTAGCGAACCCTAACTATTCCTCCGTATCCATTTAACAAAGCCCATCCTAGGCCAAAAACCTTCATTGCGGCCTTTCCTCATGCCCTTTCCCCAGTTTTTCCACCCAAAGGTTGTTATCTCTCATCTCTACCTGCAGCCAAGAGATACCAGCTCAGACATGTCAAAATAGCGAACAAACAAAGCTGTCAAGTTTAAAAATCATTTACAACAAAGGCCACCGAGACCCAAGGATCGTTAGTCCTCTTAGTCCCAGTGGCCTTATCGTATTTTTTTAATTAATGAATGAAGAGGTCTGCCTTTACTTTGCCACAAACTTCTTGCCGTTTTGGATATAGATATTACCCTTTTGCGGACGCTCCACCTTCCTGCCCATCAGGTCATAGATGCTGTTGTCCTTGCTTTGTGTCTCCACAATAGCAGGGGAATCGATGGCCGTCGTGGGGAACTCGCTCGGGTCAATCTCGACATAGTTCCAGAATTTCTCCCAGCCCATGCAGTTGCGAGAAGTGTCCTTGTACTTGTTGATAGTACCCTTGGGGATATAGACAACGGGGGTGTCAAAGCCATCGGGGAAATCAAAGCCAGAAAAGACACCGCCGTCCGTAGGATCGCACACGGGGGGCTCCATGGCCGCGCAATAGATCTCTTTGATGTCTCTCCAGTAGGCGCAGCTATTAGTACCCAAAGACATCATCGAGGCGGGGAAGACTATGCACTCCAAAGAGTCCAGGCCTGCAAGGGCCTCTTCTCCAAGAGACTGCATTCCCAAGGGAAACTCCAGACGCTTCAATGAACTGCACAAATAGAAAGCGTGATCACCAATATGCTTGATGGTATGCGGGAAATTCACTTCACGAAGTCTGACGCAATTCGTCACAAAATCGTTGGGTATCTCCGTCGGACCGTCTGCGAAAGTGATTTTCTCAAGATGCCAGTTTAAACCGAACTGACCACCCCATTTGGAAAAACGGCATGAGCCAGGAAGCGTCACCTCCCTCAAATCGCACTGCCAAAAAGCATTTCTGCCAATGGACTCAAGGCCTTCGGGAAAATTGATGGAGGTAATGGGGCACCCATAAAAGGCCCACTCGCCTATCGACTTCGTCGTCGATGGCAGTACAACCTTGCCTTTCAGCTTATGACAGAAGGCAAAAGCGTACTTACTGATCACCTCAACCCCTTCGGGGATGACCAATGGGTTTATTTCCAGCTTTGTGGCATTAAACGCATACTCTCCCAAATAACGAAGAGAGGACGGGAAGTTCACTTGCCTGAGAGCATAAGCCTGGTAAAAGGCTGAATTGCCTATCTTCTCCAAACCATCGGGAAGGATAATCCTTCTTAGAGCGATGTAATAGAAGCGTTCATTGGAGTCTCCCTCGTATTGTTCATTCGCATGATAAAAGGCATTGTCAGGAATAGCGTTGTTCTCAACAACTGCGTTTTCCAAATTGATGACAGAAAGATAGCCATGGAGGGAGGCATCCCACATGGTATGGAAGTCGTCGTCATTGACATTGCCTTTGACAACTAATGAGTCTATACTGCGAAGTTGATCGCCTAATAACTCAGCCAACTCGCCGCCACGGGTCGTCGTCACCTCCTTCCACGTGAACTCATGGTTCTCATCTGGGGCCCTCTTGGATAGGAACTGGCAGTTCTGAGGATCCTTGCCGTCAAGCGTCAGGGACAATGGAGCCTCACCATTCACGGACACGTTGTTTCCCTTCTGGACCGAGACTGTCCCGACAGTCCCGTCCGCTGCGTTTGCCGACAGGGCAAACAAGACGAAAAGTAAAGTGTTTAAAATCTTCATGACAAACATTTTTGGTTGTTTATATTATTCTTTCTATGTTAGGTTCCAATGGGTTGGTTTGCAAGCCGCCCCATCAGGGATATTCTTATCTTCATATTTTGTAATATGTTGGTTACGCTTGCAAAATTAAGTATTTTTTCTATTGCCTCCAAATATTTGAGGTCTAATGATTTTATATTGGGTGAACGGTTGTAATAGCTTGAAAAACAGATTGTTATTTGTTTGTTTGTAAAATTAGACTTCTTCAAAAGGTCTAAAAGAAGAAAAGTGCCCTGAAGAAAAAGGCTTATCGGGGCCCAGAAATCGAGGAAAAAGTGGAGGAGGCGGATTTTGTTAGAACCTCCGAGTCAAAAAGGTATTTATCCTCTTCGATCTCGGTGGCTTCTTCTTGTTTTGAAGATGTTTTGTCCTAAAACTTCTGTATGAATTTTCGAACAGAGTCATCCTCTTTTCCCAAGCCCATTTTTTTCTTGAGTAGATACAAGTTTTGTTTGACTGAGGTTTCGCTGACACACATGATCCTTGCCAAGATGTTGGTTGAAAAATTGAAGCGCAACAAGATGAGTAATTCCTTGTCTCGTTCTGATAGTTGTGGAAACGCTTTCGAGAGCCTGGCTAAAAAATCTTTGTCGATGGCTTCGAGAAGCATTTGCATGTTTGCTTTGTCATGATCAGTCAGTTTGATGCGTGTTTCCTTCTTGTCCTTCTCTTTCTCGAGTTTCTGCATGAAGTCGAGTTTACTGAGGAAGATATCCATCAGGGTCGAGATCTTTACATCTTTGAGCCTTTGCTCTTCTTTGTGTTGCTTCTCTGTCTTGGCATGCATTGCGCTCATGCTCCTCATCTTCGCATCCTCTTCGGCCAAGAGCCTTTCTGTGCGCTTTCTTTCGTTTTCCACCATCATCTTGCCTTTTTCCTCTTCTTCCTTCAGCCTGGCAGCCATCTTGCGCTTATGGTTTTTGTAGATGGTGGAGACGTAGGCCATGGCGCCCAAACATAAAAAGCACATAAAGAAGATGGCAAACCTCAACGCTCTTGCTTTCATTTCGGCCCGTGCCTTTTCTGCATTTTCTTTCATCAACTTCTCGAAATAGGCCGTCTTCTCTTGAAGTTCCTCGTCAAACATCTTCTCGATGTAGTGGTAGGCAGAGTCGGCGTTGGTCTTGGCTGCCGCATAGTCGTGTTTGCCCAATGTGGCAAAATGACGACAATAATAGGCCGTATAGCGTTGAGCGTTATTGGTCAAATGAAGCGTGTCCAGCAAGCTGAGGCATGCTGCGTATTGCCCTGATTCGCAATAGGCACCAGCAAGGGATAAAGTCTTCTCTATGTTGGATATGGAGGAGTAGTCGCGAGCCAGACGGGCATAATAGACCGCCTTTGCTTCGTGAGCACCTGTGGCAAAATAGCCCATATCATGATAGACGTTAGACAATGTGGCGGAGTCGCCCAACGAGAGAGCCAGTCGTTCAGCCTCCTTGCAACCATTGAGAGCCTTTTGGCTTTTGCCGCAAAGCGTTTCGCACTCTCCTTTCAAAAGAATATAGTAGATCGTGTTCAACGGCGTAGCCTGACTGTACTTGCGATATAATGTCAAGGCTTGACTGGCGTATTTCAGCCCCAATGGAGCATTGGACTTGCGCGCCACCCATGAGTTTTTACACCAAACCAGACATAGCGTAGCCGTGTCTTTTTGCACTTGCGCCTCCTGCGCTGCCACGTCGAGGCAATAGTTGGCCCGCTCCAGACTGTCGCTCAAGGAATAATACACCCCCATGTAGTACATACACCTTGCGTAAAGGCTGTCCTCGGGGAGTTTCGCATAGTAGTTGTAGGCGACGCGGATGAGCGAGTCGTTGGCTACGTCGAGACCACTCTTGTTTTGCGCAAGATAATAGGTCAGGGCGTAGTATGCCTTCTCCGCAGGCGGGAGCGCACGGCGGTCGATGGTGTGTTGCATCGTCAGCGCACTGTCCGGGTCGGCGTATGCCATTTGCAGCGCGCTGCGCAGGGTCTGTCGCTCCCCGTGGTGGCAGGAAGCGAAAGCCAGGGCCAAGAGCAGTGTCGGTATGATGGGTAAAATATGCTTCATGGGTGTCTCTCTTTTTGTACTAACGGAAGACAAAGGTAGGGCTTTTTTCTTTACGACCAAATTTTGTTCCTCCAAATGTGGGAGGGAAAAAGAGGAACGAATGATGGTCAGCCTGTCAGCAAAAGAAAATCCCCCTGCCTTCCACGCGGAGCGGAGGCAGGGGGTATTGTCGCTCTGATGAAACGCTATGCTACATCAGGTCGAAAATCGTGTTGAAGATGGCGCTGCAGATACCGAAGAGCACTACGCCGACGGTGCAGATGGCTAAGGCAAACTTTGTGTTGCCGTCGCTTTGGAAAGTCGGGAGCGGGTGGTCGCTCTTGCGGATGTACATTGCCTTGACAATCTTCAGATAGTAGTAGAGCGAGATGACGGTGTTGACCAGGGCGATGAAGACCACGGCGTAGGCCCAAGCGCCCATCGTGGTGGAGACATCGTGACCCTTGACACCAGCCATGAAGATGAAGAACTTCGAGAACATGCCCGCAAACGGGGGAATGCCGCCCAGAGAGAAGAGGGCAAGCGTCATGAGGAAGCTCAGCTTCGGATTGGTGGTGTAGAAACCGTCGTAGTCGCTGATCTGCGTCTTGCCACCATTGTTTTGCTCCACCACGGAGATGATGGTGAAGACCGCCATGTTGGCCACCACGTAGATGAGGACGTAGTAGGCGAGGGCGGAGGCACTCATCTGCCAGCTCGTGCCCACGGCAGCCAGCATGATGTAGCCAGCCTGGGAGATAGAGCTGAAGGCCATGAACCGCTTGAGCTCATCCTGTCGGATGGCGAAGAGGTTGGCGATGGTGATGGAGAGCACCACCACGATCATCACCAGTACCTGCCAGTACATGATCATCGTGCCAAAGACATGGTAGAGGATGGAGAGGAGCGTGAAGGCTGCCGCACCCTTGGAGATGACGCTCAGATAGCCCGTGACGGTGGTCGGCGCACCCTGGTAGGTGTCGGCGGTCCAGAAGTGGAAGGGCACGAGAGAAATCTTGAAGCCCAGTCCGCTGAAGAAGAAGACCAGTCCCATGAGCAGCAACGGCGTGCAGCCCTGGCGCGTGATCTGCAGGGCCACGTCGTCGAAGTAGAGCGTGCCGCACATGCCGTAGAGGAAGCTGATGCCGAAGAGCATCACGCCGCTGGAGAACGTGGCGGTGAGGATGAACTTCGCTGCTGCCTCGGCGCTGTCGTTGCGGTGGAGGTCGAAGGCCACCATCGTGGCCAAAGGCACGGAGGCCATCTCCAGGCCGAGGAAGAACAGGAGGAAGTGGCCGGCGCTCATCATCATGAACATACCCAGCAGGGTGCTCACCGTGAGCATATAGAACTCGCCCTCACGGACGCGGCTCTCCTCCCTCGTGATCCAGGCCTTGCTCATCAAGACAACGATGAACGTGCCCAGGGCGAGGATCGTCTTGACGACCGTCACTCCGGCATTGGCCTGATACATGCCGCCGAAGGCCGAGGCCTCGCCAGCGGTGGTGGTGTAGCAGCATACGACCGTAACCAGTGCCAACAGGAGGGAGGCCAGCGGATTGAACCAACTGCGCTTTCCGTCCTTTGCGGAGCAGAAGTCGGCAACGAAAAGTATCACCAAGGCGGCCGTCAGGGCGGCCTCGGGAATCATATAGAGAAACTGACTGTAATTCATTTCTTTCTTACTTCTTGATACGGTTGATTACAGATTGCCCAGCATCGGAACGAAGGTGTGGATGTGGTCGAAGATGGGCGTGATGGCGTCGGAGATGATGTTCTGGAACACCAGCGGGAACAGACCCAGTCCGGCCACGCAGAAAATCAGTCCGCCGATGGCGAAGCGCTCGTCCCAGGTGGCGTCGTGGAGCTCATAGAACTTCTGGTTGGGGATCTTCTGATAGAGGATCTTGCCCACCACGCGAAGGATATAGACCGCCGTCGTGACGATGGACGTACAGGCCACGAGGGTGGCCACACGGTGGAAGGTGCCCGCATTCTCGAAGGATCCCACGAAGATCGTCATCTCGGCGACGAAGCCCGAGAAGCCCGGGAGACCGAGGTTGGCGAGACCCGCCACGACATAGGATACGGCGAGGAAGGGAATCACCTTCATCAGGCCGCCAAGGTAGCGGACGTCGCGTGTGCCGGCACGGTGGTAGGTCATACCGATGACGGCGAAGAATAGGGCCGTCATCAGACCGTGGGAGAGCATCTGGAGGATGGCACCCGTGATGGCGGTCTGCGTACACATGAGCAGGGCGAAGAGCACCATGCCACAGTGGGAGACGGAGGAGTAGGCGTTGATGTACTTCAGGTCGGTCTGCACACAGGCCGAGAGCGCGCCATAGACCACGGAGATGGTCGTGAGCACGAGGAAGACAGGACACCAGAGCTCCAGGGCGTCGGGCATGAGGAACATCGCGATGCGCAGGCAGCCGTAGCCACCGAGCTTCATCAGCACACCAGCATGGAGCATGGAGACTGCCGTGGGCGCTGAGGCGTGACCGTCAGGGCTCCATGTGTGGAAGGGGAAGAGTGCTCCCAGCACACCGAAACCGATGAAGACAAACGGGAAGAAGATGTTCTGGATGGACTTCGGCATGGCGTGGAGCTGAGCTAGGTCGGCCACGTTCATCGTCTGCGCACCACTGAAGAAGTAGATGCCGAGGATGCCGAGGATGAGCAGGGCGGAACCACCCATGAGCATCAGGGTCAGTTTCATGGCCGAATACTCCTTCGGACCCGTACCCCAGACGCCGATGAGCAAGTACATCGGGATGAGGGCGACCTCGTAGAACATGAACATCGTGAACATGTCGGTGGAGATGAAGAAGCCGAACACACCTATGCTCAGTAGCACGAACCAAAGAAAGTACTCCTTGGTGAGCGGCTTCAGCTGCCAGGAGGCGAACGTGCCCGTGAAGACGATGATCGCAGAGAGGAGGATCATCACCACGGAGATGCCATCCACGCCGACGCTATAGGCGATCTTGAGTGGTTCGAACCACGTGACGCTATAGGTGAGCAGCATGTTGGCGGTATTGCCACTGGCGCGCTGGTCGATGAAATAGACAGTCAGCCAGATGGACAACGCCAGCAGGGCGGTAGCACCGACAACCATCACGCCACGCACCTGATTGAGGTTCTTGGAAAGCCAGAGGCCCAAGAGCATCAGGAGGGGGATTACAACGAATAATGTTAATATACTCATTTTCTTGTTATTCCATTTTAGTTATCAATGCTACAACAGTAAGAGGAGGGCCAACAACAGGGCCACGGCACCGGAGATGAACCAGGTGGCATAGCCGCGGACGTCGCCACTCTGCCACGGGCGGATGCTCTCGGCAGCCTCATTGGCGCCCCAGGCCAGGAAGTTGAACGTATTGTCCACGACGTGACGGTCGAACCAGGCGATGGGACGGGAGAAGCAGCGGAAGACGATCTTGTGGGTGAAATACTGCCATGCGTCGTCGATGTAGAAGCGGTTGAGGGCTGCCTTGTGGAGCTTGGGGAAGGTGCGCTCCAGCTTGTCGGCGACGGGCCACTCCTTGCCAGCGTACATCCATGTGGCGAGGCTGATGCCGATGACGGCGGCGACGATACTCGTCGTGGCCACGCTCCAGTCGATATGGATGTCGTAGCTCTCGCCCGTGGCGCTCACGAAATGGCCGAAGGGGATGAGACCGGCGAAGACGGAGATGATGGCGAGGAACACCAGCGGGCCCCACATCACGAAGGGCACCTCCTGCGGGCGGCGACGGTGGTCGGGATCGGCCTCGTAGTAGCTCTTACCCCAGAAGATGAGGTAGTAGAGGCGGAACATATAGAACGCCGTCATACCAGCCACCACCGTCATGAACCAGCCCAGGAACGGGGAGAACTGGAAGCAGGCGGCGATGATCTCGTCCTTGGAGAAGAAACCGCTGAAAGGCGGAATGCCCGCGATGGCGAGGCAGCCGATGAGGAAGCACACATTGGTGATAGGCATGTACTTGCGCAGCCCACCCATATACTGGTAGAAGTTGCTGCCCACGATCACGATGATGGCACCGGAGCAGAGGAAGAGCAACGCCTTGAACATGGCGTGGGTGAAGAGGTGGAACATGGCTGCCATGTAGCCCAGGCCACCATGATGGTTGTCGAGGGCGAAGCAGACACCCAGGGCCACGAGCATGTAGGCGATCTGGGAGATCGTGGAGAAGGCCAGTCCGCGCTTGATGTCGGCCTGCGCACAGGCCACGGCAGCGGCGTAGAAGGCCGTGAAGGCAGCGATGTAGGCGATCCAGTGGAGCTGCTCGACGGCGCCAAACTTCACGTAGATGGGGAAGAGGCTGGCCACCTGATAGACACCGGCCACGACCATCGTGGCGGCATGGATCAGCGCCGAGACCGGCGTCGGGCCCTCCATGGCGTCCGGCAACCAGATGTGGAGCGGGAACATTGCACTCTTGCCCGCACCACCGATGAACATCAGGAAGAGCGCCGTGGGGATGAGCCACGAGGCCGTCTGCTGCATGTGGGTGAGGTTGTTGGCCAGTTCGGGCATCACGCCGAGGTCGTAGTTGAACGTTCCGGCATAGTAGCTATAGATCAAGATACCAAACAGGAAGAACAGGTCGGCGAAGCGGGTGACGATGAACGCCTTCTTGGAGGCGTGGACGGCTGCGTGCTTCGGATAGTAGAAACCGATGAGCATGTAGGAGCAGACACCCACCAGCTCCCAGAAGAGATACATCTGGAAGATGTTGGTCGCCACCACGAGGCCGAGCATCGACATCGTGAAGAGCGAGAGGAAGGCGTAGAAGCGCTGGAAGCCCTTCTCGTAGCCCTCTACCTGATAGTTCTCATCGCGCTCGGCCATGTAGCCAAACGAGTAGATGTGGACCATCAGGGAGACCGTGGTGATGACCAGGAGCATCATCGTAGAGATAGGCGTGAGGCGGAAGCCGATCTTGAAGAGCAGGTCGATGCCGAAGATGGGCGACTTGCCGAAGTCGAGCCACGTGAGGTTGAAGGCCGTCACCGTCGGGTAGAGGCCGGAAGCCGCGCGGCCCACGCCGAAAAAGTACTGATATGCCGTGTAGTAGCAGAGGCAGACCACCACCAGCATCAGGGCGGTGCCGATGTAGCCGGCTACCTTCTTGGGCATCTTCATTCCCAGCAGTCCCAGCAAGAGGAAGCTGAGGAACGGCAGGAGAAGTATCAAAAATGCGTAACTGTACATAACTTTCTAAGAGATTAGAGTTTCATATTCTCAATACTGTTCACCTGGTCGCTGTGGAAATGACGGTAAACATTGATGATAATAGCCAGGGCCACGGCGCTCTCCGCTGCCGAGACGCCGATGGAGAAGAGCGTGAAGATCATGCCCTCCTGTCCTGCGGGGAACAGCAGGCGGTTGAAGGCGGCGAAGTTGAGATCCACGGCGTTGAGCACCAGCTCCACGGAGATGAGCATCGCTACGAGGTTGCGGCGGGTGATAAATCCGAAGACGCCGATGAAGAACAGCAGCCCGCTAAGGATGAAGAAATATTCTATGCTAATCATTTCGACTCCTCCTTTTTCTTATAAGAGTTGAGAATTACCAGACCACCGATGATGCACGCCAGGAGGAAGAGGGAGATGAACTCGAAGGGGAGCACATAGCCATACTTCTCGACAGACATCAGGGCGTTGCCCAGGTCGCTGACGGGCAGCTCCTTGGACAGATCGACGGCCTGCGTGATAAACTGGTTCTTCAGCAGGATGGCGCCCACCGTAGCCAGTCCCACCAAAGAGACAGCCGCTGCGAGGATGGTCTTCTTGCCCAGCCAGCGCTCGGAGAGACCCTGGAGGGTGCGCTTCGACACCAGCTGGATGGCGAAGATATACATCATCGTGATGCCACCGGCGTAGATGCTGATCTGTGCAGCACCGAGAAACGTGTAGTCGAGCACGAAATAGAGCCCGGCCACGCCAAAGAGCACGAACAGCAGGGCTGTCGCTGCGCGCATGATGCGCTTCGTCGATACGCAGAACACGGCAGAGGCCAGGATGACTGCGGCGAGGATAAAGAAAATTATAGTTCTTGCCATAATCGGACGCTATTTGGTTTTGGTGTTAAACGTGCCCACTTGCCAGTCGGCGCCGCCGTCGATGAGGTTGGGCAGGCTGCCGCCCTTGTAGTCCTCCTTGTCGAGGTGGAACACGAGCTTCTGGCGGTCGAAGACGGCGTTTTCGAAGTCGTTGGTAAACTTGATGGCGCCGAAGTTGCAGGCGTTGACGCAGAGCTGGCAGAACATACACTCTCCCAGGTCGTACTGGTAGTCGATGAGCTGTCGCTTCTTCTTGCCCGTCTCGGGATTCTCCACCATCTCGTGGGTGATGGTGATGGTGCCGTTGGGACATGCCTTCTCACACATCGTGCAGGCCACACACTTGTGGTTGCCATTCTCGTCTCTGACGAAGACGAGGCGGCCACGGTGGCGCTTGGAGACGTGGAGCGTGGTCTTTCGGTTCTCGGGGTACTGCTCCGTGCTCTTGGGCGTGAAGTACTCCTTCATGGTCGTCTTCAGTCCCGTGGCGAGGGTCTTGAGCGCGCCGCCAATCTCACCGAAATAGGATTCTTTCTTATCTTCCATTTTCTTTCTTTACGCTATTACAGGTGTTTTGTTCTTTGTCCTTAGAGCGTCAGTCCGAAGGCCACGCAGACGGCCGCCACGACGAGCGTGAGCAGCATCAGCGGCATCAGGTACTTCCACTCCAACTTCAAGATCTGGTCGATGCGCAGGCGCGGGAACGTCCAGCGGATCCACATCAGGATAAACACAAGGAAAAAGGTCTTGCCGAAGAACCAGACGAAGCCCGGGATGAGGTTCATCAGGTTGTCGAAAGCCTCGATGCCGATGTTCAGCGGCGCCCATCCTCCGAGGAAGACTCCAGCTGCCAGTCCGGCGATGACAAAGAGGTTGAGATACTCGGCCAGGTAGTAGAAGCCGAATCCCATACCCGAATACTCGGTGTGGTAACCGGCTGTCAGCTCGCTCTCAGCCTCAG
>ENA-ORRQ01002489-ORRQ01002489.1-human-gut-metagenome-genome-assembly--contig:-NODE-2489-length-11972-cov-2.530587_pt1 | contig 11972 bp, 9 predicted proteins | sample MGYA00242177_ERZ509138 | MGnify/ENA primary metagenome ERZ509138 (study PRJEB26280, sample SAMEA2338628) | human gut metagenome | biome: human gut; feature: human-associated habitat; material: faeces...
TGTAAACTCATCAAAATTATTTAATGCAGACTGCGTTTTTTCTTTCTTTATCGGCAAAATACCTGTAAGATACGCCAGCTGAATATATTTTGTCGGTTCCGTTCCCTTAAACAATCCCCTCAGGAAACTTATATATTCATCCTGAATTTTCGAATTCGCCGCCATATCACGAATCAGAACATCCCACTCATCAATAATTACAACAAACTTATTCTTCGTTGCATTACAAATAAATGACAGTGCTTCTGGAAGCGAACACGTGTCACTCGGTATTGCTTCTGAATAATATTTTCTTAATTCCTCAATCGTTTTCTCTGTAATATACGATACAACCCTGTCGGCACCCCCAGCAGCTCCTATACACCACTGGATATCCCAGTGAATCACATCATATCGGTTTAGATGTTCCTTGAAATCCGGGCTCTGACTAATTTCAAGTCCAGAAAACATATTCCCTGAATCGCAGCCCTTACTGTAATACGCTGTCAGCATATCCGCCGTAATCGACTTTCCGAACCTTCTGGGACGGCTATTGCAAATATATCCCTGCAATGTATTCATCACCTTATTGGTATACGTCAACAAACCTGTTTTATCAATATAGATTTCCGAATTCAACGCAACTTGAAACGCTGAATTATCCGAATTCACAAAAATCCCCATATTGACACACTCCTTTCGAAGCTGTTGCTTTGCCTGTTCATAATATTAATCATATTTATATGATTAATATTAACATTTGATAGTTTGAATGACAAGATCATCATTCAAAACGTTCCTCTACTTCTCAGCCATCCGAATCAGCAACTCCAATATTTTAATTGCCATCTCTTCTTCCCGCATCCAGCCATTATAAACATCCTTCATGTCCTTCAAAATTATGCTTTCATCCGCCACCTCATAAAAGCGTTCATTTACTTTTTTTATGACAGCTTCATCCGGCACATCCTCTTCCATAAAATACATACTCTCTCCATAAATTCCCTTCCTTTTACCACTCATAACATCCCCTAATACCACACTTCCAAAATTTTCTATTCTGCAAGGTGGCAGTTTGAATTCCTCTAAAACAGAATCAAGAATTCTCTTCACTTCATCCGATGCCCCTTTTCGTTTCGTCAAATAACCAGCCAGCGCCCCAAACAGGCGATCCATTTGTCTCTTCAACTCCGCCGGGATCTGAAGATAACGGCTGTCCAATTCTATCTTCCGCCATTCAGCATACTGTGGATGCGGTTTCATCGTCTGATGCCCCGTCCTGAATTCAATAAGAGAAGGATATGGATTTTCTTTCAATATGTTTCTATGGATGTTTACAAGTTCATCATAAAGCGGTCGATAAATCTCCTGCGCTCTTTTCCTATTCAATTCTTCTTTTCGCTGCTGTGTATTGACCCATATAGACCCAAGCAATGAAAAAACAGCACCGACAACTGCTCCAAGCAATGTTCCGATTATACCTAATAAGGTTTGAGAATCTGCTCGCGTGAAAAGATTCACTTGTCTTAACAATGTCACAAACGTAAACAGGACAAGAATGACTCCACATATATAGATACAGATTTTGAATTTACTGAAATAATATTTTAGCTTTAAAAATATCATAAATCCTCACTTCTCTTTGCAAAGATTTTTCTTAATATTATAACATCAAACAATTCCATTTGCAAAAATCTGCCCCAACGACTCGTCTGTTTCAATTTTCGTCTTTTTTCTTGCATTCCCCCTTTACATATGCTATCCTATAAAAAAGCATATATTTTTCTATTTCAGCTTCTTGGCTGTCTGGCTTTCTAAATTATCTGAGAATCTTATGCTTTTCCAACTCATTAACAACTGAAAAGCAGGAGATTTTCAAAAAGGATTTTGCCTTGTTCTCCTGCTGAAAGGAGGACAACTACATATGACAAAACACAAACGTACCATGCGATCTGCAAACAGCCATTCAAAGAGCGGCTCTTCTCCATCACTTCGTTCACGACGTGATCATAAAGATACCCTCTTTCGAATGCTATTCAGCACTCGCGAAAACCTGCTCAGTCTGTACAACGCTGTCAATGGAACACATTATACAGATGTTGCTGCATTAAAAATCGTAACATTGGAAAATGCCATTTACATGAATATGAAAAACGATCAGGCTTTCCTTCTAGATTTTCATCTTAATCTATACGAACATCAATCCAGCTGGAATCCAAATATGCCTCTTCGCTTTTTACTTTATGTGGCAAGAGAATACCAAATGCTGATTCGGAACCAGACTATCTATTCTTCTTCTCTGGTTACCGTACCAACTCCGCATTTTATTGTGTTCTACAACGGAGAAGATTCAAAAGAACCGGAAACAACATTAAAACTTTCCAATGCTTTTCAACAATCTACTACGCACCCAGAGTTAGAACTTCTTGTCCGTGTTTTGAATATTAACTTAGACAAAAATCCCGAAATTTTAAATGCCTGTCAAACTCTTAAAGAATATATGCTGCTTGTCGAGCGTATCCGAACATATGCCAAAGATATGCCCCTTAACGCAGCGGTCACTACCGCTGTAAATGAATGTATAGAAGAAAATATCCTAGCCGATTTTCTTCGTAAAAATAAAGCGGAGGCGATTGAAATGTGTCTATTTGAATACGATGAAAAACGTGAAAAAGAATTAATTCGAAAAGCCGAATTTCAAGAAGGAGTGAAAGACGCTACGAAACGAATGATACAAGCACTTCAATTAATTCAGAAAAATTGCAGTCCAAATGAATTTGAACAAGAAACCGGTCTTTCTCCTGAAACGGTAGAAAAAATGCTGGAAACATTACATGTCAATTCATAATCGACTTTTATACCTTTTGTGATATGACATACAATAAGAGACGGTCAAAGATTCTCACCCCTCAACCGTCTCCTTTTCATCCACACACTTTTCCTGTCCGCTCATCCCCGCCATCACAATCACAAACCAGAAAAACGGCTGTCGGCAATTCATCAGCGTAAAACTTTCCGCCAACAATGCCAGCACCGCCGCGCGCTGTGCCCGATCACATCGAATCACATTTCGTACAATCCAATATACAAGCACCGCCGCCGGAATGATACCATACGAAAACCAGACATCAAAAAAACTCGAATGAATCTCATTCACATGAAATACGTCAAACACGCCCGGACTCAGCAGCTTCTCAAACCCATCATATGGAATAAACCGCTCAAAAAAGCCCTCTCCTGCCCCATATAATAAATACTGCGGTTCCAATACCAAGCGTTCTGCACTCCGATCATAAAGCAGATCATAAAGATTGCCATTTGCCAGTTTCCAAATCTTCTGCTGAATCCGCGAAAGAAGCGTGTAGCTCGTCTGGGAAACATCAAAATCAGCCCCTGGCAGGAGCCTATATACCCCAACAGCCAACAGCACCACAAAAACCGCGCCGCCTATCCACCACAGCTTTTTCCGCTTTGAATGGCAGCATCTGTCCCAGAAAAGCTGTCCGATAAGCACACAAAAGAATACAAGCAGACCGACAAACATCCCCGTTGATTTTGCCTTTCCTATCAAAAACACTCCCAACAGAAACATTCCCCAGAAGCCGATACGTGTTTTCGCCGTATAAATCGCTTTCCGCCGATCCCCCATAAAAAGTACCAGCATCATGGTAAAGATAAAAAATGCAAACTGGTTCGGATCATTGAAGGTTCCCATAAACCGGGCACCACCCCAGGATTCATGGAAATAACGCCCACGCCCAGAGAACAGAACAAGCAGCTGAAATACCATATTGATGCGGCAAATCCAGCACAAACCACGCATAAAGCCATCTGAATACAATGTCCGGAACATCCATATCAGACACGCGGAATAAATCCAATACATCGTATGCAGCGGGAACTCCCGATTGGAAGTCCGGATAAAATAGATTCCATTAATGATAGCGACAAAAATCAGAAAAATAACCCATGGGATATCTTCCCTGTAAAATAATTTTGTCCGGTTCTTCCATGCTCCATAAAATGTCATCACACAGGCAGCCGCGAAAAACAGATCTGCAATCCCAAGATTGCCGCTTGGAAAAATATAAAATTGTTTCAAAAAGACCGCTATGTAAAACAACCAACTTGCCACAATCTACTTCTTCCCTTTCGTAACAATTCTGCTTCTTTAATTATATCCATAAATTTTCCGGATAGCATCCAGCCGTTATCATCTGACTAAAACTTTCCTGCGCTGGCTCAATGTCTTCCTTATAAGTAATTCCAATCCATTTATCCGATGTAGAAAGTACCTTAACTGAAGCCGCTTCTTTTTCCAGCAATTCCGCTACGATATTCGGAAGGAGGTATTCCTTTTTCTCTGGATATTCACCTAGTTGATCTAGAAATCTAGGAAAACCTTCCCTAATATATTGTAAAAAATCCGGATATCCCGCCCACATATTCATCGAAACCATCGTGTCTGGTGTAATCCAGCCTTCTACTTCTGCATTATCGCACCGAATCTTGCCGTCTATCTTCTGAATCCCGGTTGTCTCAATTACTTTTTCAAGATGACCTGTATCATCCGCCACACAGACGCCTCTGGTCACAGCGCCATTCTCACTCAAAGTATTTTTCAGAGAAAATCCCGCCATCGCCAGAGCTATCTTTCCGTCCTCATGTTTTCCCGAAACCAGAAAATCATGCAGCTTGACAAATGCTTCCTTTCCATAATAGTCGTCTGCATTGATAATCACAAACGGCTCTTTCACGATATCCTTACAAGCCAGGATCGCCTGTCCTGTACCCCAAGGTTTCACACGCCCCGCTGGAACCTCATATCCTTCTGGCAGATCCTCCAACTCCTGATAAACATACTCGACCGGCATGACCTTAGACAATCGGTTTCCGATCACTTCTTTGAATTCTTTCTCAATTGCCTTGCGAATCACAAAGACAACCTTTGTAAATCCCGCTTCTTTCGCATCATAAATTGAAAAATCCATGATAATCTCCCCGTTGGGAGCCATTTTCGCAAGCTGCTTGATACCGGTTCCGAAACGGGAACCGATGCCGGCAGCCATGATGATGAGGGTTGTGTTCATTTTTTCCTCCATAGAATTTCTCTATATCTTAGTAAGTTATTTATTCTCTTCCTCACAGATAGTTGTCTTAGTATACGTTCTATCACTAATAATATAGCGAGGTCTGGCTTTCACTTCTAAGTATATCTTTCCAATATATTCACCCAAAATACCAAGACAAAGCAGTTGGACACCTCCTATAAAACATATTAAACTTGTCATACTTGCCCATCCATTTACGGTTTCTCCGATAAAATACTCCACAAACGACCAAAGCACTCCGATAAAACTTAATACAGCAATAACAAAACCAACTCCCGTTATCATTCGAATCGGCTTAATGCTAAGACTCGTAATGCCATCAAAAGCCAGCGAAAGCATTTTACTTAGAGGATAATGGCTCTCACCTGCAATTCTCTCATGCCTTTCATAATATACGATCGTACTTTTAAATCCAACCAGGGGAACCATTCCTCTTAAAAAAATATTTACCTCTTTATAATTTGCAAACTCCTGAAGAACCCGGGAAGATATCAGACGATAGTCCGCATGATTATAAATGACCTCCACTCCCATCCAATTTAATAGCTTATAAAAAGACTCCGCTGTAAACCTTTTGAAAAAAGTGTCTGTATCCCGCCTGCTTCTCACACCATATACGATTTCATTTCCTTTTAAATATTCTTCTACCATAGAATCCATGGCATTGATATCATCCTGACCATCACAATCAATCGATATTGTAATATCACATTGATCCTTTGATTCCATCAAACCTGCTAAAACAGCATTTTGATGTCCTCTATTACGGCTTTGTGATATACCAAGAAAGCAATCATCTTTCTTTGCCAATTCACATAAAATATTCCATGTTTGATCTTTACTTCCGTCATTCACAAACATAATTTTACTCTTAACTGATATAATGTTTCTATTGATTAATTTCATTATTTCCTGTTTGAACAACGGCGCCGTAATAGGAAGCACTTTTTCTTCATTATAGCAAGGGATTATTATATATAAAACAGGTTTATTTTTCATTATTTTCACTACTTTCTTTTTGCTTCACATTTTTTTGCAAGCGATCGTATAAAGCAAATAAAACACAGCCTACTGCACTTAAAGATATTCCAGCTTTAAAGGGTGTATATTCGTATCGAAACTCTATTATATTTTCTCCTTTTTCAACTGGTATTGCTATTAACCCATTGCAATTATACATTTCTGCATCATATCCATTGACCTTTACTTTCCAAAAGCGATCATACGGTATGCTATAAAATGCAAATTCTTTCTTATCGGCTTCCAGTCTAATATTTAAAGTATTTTTTTTAGTTTCAAAATTAGAATTAGGATTTTTATTTTGTATCGTTCTTTTTAGCAGCTCCTCCCCCGCCAATTCAATATATTCCGGCGCATGTTTTAATTGTTTCTCTACTTTTTCTACATCCTGATCTTCAATTACTAAAGTATGAAGCATGACCAAAGCCCGTAGTTCCGCAGAAACTTTGTTAAATTCTGACTTTGTTATATATGAATCATATAAAGTTCCCATCGGAAGCGCCGCTTGATTTGCATATATATAAAAATCTTGATTATTCGCATTCTTTATATGCTTTATCAATTTCAGATTGCTTAATTTTTTCATCGTAACGATATATCTGGCACCCAATAATTCCTGCATTCCGACCGGACCAGCCGGAGACATATTTCCTCTGTTGATTCCAAGCGCACGATAAAAATCAAAAACAGAAGAATGGCACGTACTTATAAAAGAATTCGTTGATGGGAGTTCATTTGTCATACTAAGATTATAGTATGTATATCCAATTCCCTCATCAAAATAATATCTGTAGGGCAATACATTCCTTTTCAAAAGTGATGGAATCTCCGTCAAATAAGTAGAAACATTTTTAGAATACTGATTTGATTCAATACGGAAATTTATCCCAGTATTATCCAGCGCCCCATTCTGATAATCAAAAACACTTACTCCCAACAAACATACACTAAAAAAGATAGTAGCACCTTTATATATTTTTGTGCACTCGCTACGCTTGTTTTTGATTATGGCTGCAAGCACCACCACTCCCAAAACAGCACTCATTATATTAAGCACAAATCGGTGAATCCGAAAAATTTCTATACCGTCATAATGTATCCGTTTTAAGCAGCATAGCGCTATTGTAAACGTCAAAATGACACCCATAGAAATTATCAATCCATATTTTAAAGAATCTCTATATTTATCCGCTTTTTCACAAACTACGGCCGTTGCCAAAGACAAAAGTAAGGAAAACATAAACAGCCATCTTCCATATCTATCTGGTGAAAATGCTATAAATACGCTATTCAAAATTGGAATCACTGCCATTACAAAACAACATTTAATCAAAGAACTCAGCCAATTTTTCTCATGAAAAATATATGTCAATACAAAAGCCAATCCGAACAATGGTAAGTAAATTCCCCAGCTTCCCCAGTCATTAGACACAATTGCAGAATATGAATCCATTGATTCCGCTGGAAAAAAGAAAGCCCCTACTTCAATCAGCCATTCTTTTACCGTCATTAAAAACCAGTCCGATATTGGTAAAACAGCAGTTGCCCGCTTATTTCCCATCATGGACAAAAATGTCGGAACTACAATCACACCCGAAATCAGGCATCCCAAAATTCCTTCCCAGAAACAAGTTAAAATATTTTTTATCTGTCCTTTTTCACGCAAATTTGGAAGTAAAAAACGGAAAATATAATATAAAACTGTAAAGCAGGTAGTGCCCCAGAAAAATATCGGATTACATAACAAATTCACGGCACATGCCAGTGCAAAACATCCCTTCTTTTTATCCAATATCATTTTGTCCAAGGCAGCCAGCATAAATGGGAACAACGCTATCACATCCTGGAAATGATAAAAAACAATATTAATACATTGTGCTCCCGAAAATGCATATAACATCGCGCCTATCAATATAGCATCTTTTTTATGTAAGTATCTTTTCATCCACAATGCAGATGAATATCCTGCGACCGCAATCTTTAATATAAATAGCCATCCTATTACCCGTGGATACAATTCTGCCGGGAACAAAAGGGAAATCCAGTAAAATACACTTCCAATATTATAAAAGCCAAATGATTCTAGTAGATTTCCTCCCAAATCAATTCCCCAGCTCCAAGTTTCTCCCGACTTGATTGCCCTGTTCATCAGCATTCCAAACGGAATTTCCTCTGCCGAAAAATCATTTGACAGTGCAAAATATCCATGATTTAAAATCATTGCCGGGATCATAATGATTCCGGCAATCAAAGCACACATTATAAATGCCTCCAGCTCAGGATATCTGTTAAAATCAATCTTTTTTCTTTCTTTATATGCTGTGCACATCCATGCTCTCCTTGTGCAATAAATACTTTTCTAGTCCCTTTGGAAAATATCTCTTGTATAAACCTTTTCTTTCACATCATCCAGCGAACTGTCATAGCGATTTGCTACAATCGCCTGGCTTAATTGTTTGAATTTACTCAGATCATTTACAACGAGTGACCCAAAAAATGTCTCTCCATCCTTTAAAGTCGGCTCATATACGATCACCTTTGCCCCTTTTGCTTTAATCCTTTTCATAACTCCCTGAATCGAGCTCTGTCTGAAATTGTCGCTATTACTTTTCATTGTCAACCGGTAAACTCCGATAGTCACATTCTTTTCTTTCTCTTCTTCGAATTCGTTATCATCCTCATATCCATAATATCCGGCTAATTTCAATACCTGGTCGGCAATAAAATCCTTCCGGGTCCGGTTGCTCTCTACGATCGCTTCAATCAAATTTTCTGGAACGTCCGCATAATTTGCCAGCAACTGCTTTGTATCCTTCGGCAGACAATAGCCTCCATACCCAAAACTAGGGTTGTTATATTGGTTGCCAATTCTGGGATCCAGACACACTCCATCTATAATCTGCTGTGTATTCAATCCTTTACTTTCCGCATATGTATCCAGTTCATTAAAATACGCCACGCGCAGTGCTAAATAGGTATTTGCAAAAAGTTTCACAGCCTCCGCTTCGGTAAAGCCCATAATCAAGGTATCGATATTTTCTTTAATTGCACCTTCCTGCAGAAGTTCTGCGAATTGCTGTGCTGCTTTCTTTAACCGATCATCCTTCAAATCTGTTCCAACAATAATACGGCTTGGATATAAATTATCATATAAGGCTTTACTTTCTCGAAGAAACTCCGGACTAAAAATTATATTTTTACAATTAAACTTTTCACGAACAGAGGTTGTATATCCAACCGGAATGGTACTCTTGATAACCATAATTGCATCCGGATTATATTTCATAACCAGCTCAATGACAGCTTCAACTGCTGACGTGTCAAAATAATGTGTTTTTGAATCATAATTTGTTGGCGCAGCAATAACCACATAATCCGCGTTACTATATGCCTCTTTTGCATCAAGCGTTGCTGTAAGATTCAATTTTTCTTCTGCCAGATATTTTTCTATGTATTCATCCTGGATTGGTGATTTTCCCCTATTAATCAACTCTACTTTTTCTGGAACAATATCAACTGCCATTACCTTATGATGCTGCGCCAAAAGAGTTGCAATCGATAAACCTACATATCCTGTGCCAGCTACTGCGATTTTTAAATCTTCAAATTTTTTCATTTTCTATTGCCTCTTCTTTTTTACAATTAATTTCATTTGAAGTCTATATTCTTTATGCTTTTCTCCAAATTTTCAATTACTTGCAATCGAAATTCAAACTCTTGTCGTTCTTTCTCTGTCAACGTTTCCAATATTAATCCTGCAAAATAAGATATAATTGCTGTCACGGCTATAAAACCAGAAACAATTAATGTCGGAAAATTAGGGACAAACCCCGTTTGAAGAAATTTAATAGCAATCGGAAAAAACAGGAGTGCTGAAGCTAAAATTAATATCGTAGAAATTCTTCCAAAGAATCCCAGTGGATGATAGTTTTTATACAGTTTTCCAATCGTTTTTAATACTTTAAATCCATCCGAATATGTATTAAGTTTTGATTCGCTTCCCTCTGGTCTATCCCTATATTCAATAATTACATTTTCAATCCGCATATTTTTATCTACTGCATGGATCGTCATTTCTGTTTCAATTTCAAAACCTTTTGACAGAACCGGAAAACTTTTAACAAACAAATAACTAAATGCCCTGTATCCTGTCATAATATCTCTGATATCCGTTTTAAAAAGTCGATTAATAGAACCTCTAACAATACAATTTCCAAAATTATGAAATGGACGCTTATTTTCATCAAATATGTAGATGATAAACGGTCTCCTACCACCATATCCGTTCTTTTTTTGAGCACCAAATTTGCCATTTGTTTTCCGTATTCCGCTGGATAGGTATCATCTCCATCAACCATGATGTAACATTGAGCATCAATCTCTCTAAACATCCGTCGTATGACATTTCCCTTTCCTTGTGAATACTCATGCCTAACCACAGCTCCTGCTTTGGTTGCTAAATCAGCTGTATTGTCACTAGAATTATTATCATACACATATATAACAGCTTCCGGAAGCTCCCTTTTCCAATCGGAAACTACTTTTTCTATCGTTTGAGACTCATTAAAACATGGGATTAATACTGCTATTTTATCCATATCGCTCTCCTTATCTTCACGTATGTGTTTCTTGTAATATTTCACTTTTATTATTTTTTATAAAAAACACATTAAAACAAACGAACACAAATGCAAACACTGTTCCTACTTGCGAACGATATGTAAACCAAAAATGAACCCAAGAATGCCCCGGACATGCTAAAAACCATACATACGGAGCACATCCTACTAATAAACAATATACATATTTCGGTTTTTCCTTGAAAATTCTATATAACAAAAACAACAAAATACAAATGAGCATCATAATCAATATTTTTCCAAACAATGAATTCCAAGCAATTAAGTTTATTGGAAATATTTGCTTTATCTCTTTTGAAATAAGCTCTAATACATCTCTGCCGCTTTTCATATCATACTCAGATGATTGTATTCCATATTTCTTTGTTTCCAAATAAGCATCTAAAATAATATTTTTTCTTAGGATAATTGATGATAAAATCCATTTACTCATCCACAAGCCAAGATATCCTATACACCAAGAAGCACTACACTTTAACAAAAAGACAAACTTGTCTTTTATCTGTTCATTTTCATGTTTAACATCTCTCTTTATCAATAACATATTCATAACTAATGTATATGATGCCATTGGCGTCACTAATAAATCCAAAAAGCTAGTCACTCCACCTACAACGAACATTGTAGCCGATTCATCATAGTCTTTTTTGCAAACAACTATTATACCTATTAATGCTACAAAAAAGCTTCCAAGGAAATTACTTGATGAACATAAAACAATCATATTCACCGACAATAAAGCCATCAAAAGAGAAAATCCAATTTTTTTACCAAATGTTTTCTCACTAATTCGGCAAGTACAAAAAATCAAAATTATAAATACGGCCTGGTAAATCAATCTAATTTGAGGTAATGTAAAAAACATCAACAATGGACGAATAAACACCTCACTCCCCATCCAATGCCTAGCATAGTCTCTATATGAAACTTTCTCATTTCCATCACTCAAAATTAATTGATTTAATGCTTCCAGAGGATTCATTCCTTTGAAAGACGCTCTATAATCTCCCATCGCTAAATTTAATACATTCTTTTGATTCGAAGCATATGCTACATTTAAATAAATAGCCTCTGAATAATTATCTAAACGTTGTGCTGCACTATCTTTTCCAGAATAAAACATTCTTGGATATACTCCCTCTTCATTTATCTGTTCCATAGAATTCCTTATATTCTTCTGAATTGGTTCATTTGGAAGTATATATATTATTGTTTTCAAAAA
>ENA-ORRQ01002495-ORRQ01002495.1-human-gut-metagenome-genome-assembly--contig:-NODE-2495-length-11945-cov-4.121951_pt1 | contig 11945 bp, 9 predicted proteins | sample MGYA00242177_ERZ509138 | MGnify/ENA primary metagenome ERZ509138 (study PRJEB26280, sample SAMEA2338628) | human gut metagenome | biome: human gut; feature: human-associated habitat; material: faeces...
TGTGATATGAATGACAAACGGCGTTTGCAGCGCCGCAGAAAAAGCGTCCAGCCATGTGAGCAGCCGAACGCCTTCACCACAGCACCCGCCGCCCAGCAGTGCAAGCCAGAGAACGGGGATGGCAAGCGCCGCCCATAAAAGGACGGCGCTCCCACTCATACGATTTTTCACTTAATAACCCGTTTTGGGCAGCTTCGTCACACCCGGTTTGTAGACCGTAGTGACCCAGCGGTCGGTCGCCATAATCCACTGTCCGCTGTGTAGGCCGCCCACATCGGTTCGGTTGGCAAACTGATACCCATCCTTCAGCCAACTGTTCGTCCAGCAGAAGATATAGGGTGCGTCCACCTGTGCAAAACCAGCCTTGACCGTTCCGAAAACAAACATGAAGTCAGTCACATACTCGTTGGAGGCCAGTCCCAGTGCCGCAGGCGAAGCGTCCAGCGAATAGTTTTTCATGGTGGAGAGGTTGTCCGCCAGTGTGCGGTAATTGTGCAGGTTGGTCTTGTAGACCACCTTATAGCTGAGCCGCTGATTCCAAGTGCCGGTAACGATTTTTGTAAGCCGCACCGCCGAGGTGGGCAGTGTGTCGCGCCAGTAGAAGCTGTTCAGCGGCACGGTGGAATTGTTGGCGATGTCCTTGAAGTCATAGCGGATCGTCTGGGACGGCGTGACCTGCTTGTAGCCGCGTTTGCTGACCGAAACATTGGTGTATACACTCTGATTTAACACCTCAATGCGGACGATCTGTCCGGAAAATTCAATTTCTGCTTCGATAGGCTGGGCCGTCGCACTATAAAACATGGGTGCTTTGGTTTCGCGGATGGTGTAGCGGCCCAAAGGCAGGGTATCCGATTTCGCAACACCATTCTTATCAGTAACAACGGTATTTACCAAATCACCGGCACGATTATAAATTTCAAAGGTTGCACCAGGCAAAAGAGTTCCAGCCACAAGCGCATTGAATGGGTTATCGTCCGCGGATTTCTTGGTGATTTGGATTTGTCCCATCGTGGGCGTGTTCTTCCATGTGATCGTTGAAGTGCCGCCGTATTCCACATAGAAGGTTTTGACTGTGGTATCCAGCACATAACCGTCCGCCGCCTGGATTTCCCGCACCAGGTACTTTCCGTCCGTCAGCGTCTTGTCGATATAGACATAGCCGTTCTGGTCGGAGGTGTACTGGCCGATGGGATTTCCCTTGCTGTCCGAAACGAGGAAAGTCACGCCGTAAATGCCCTTGCCGGTCACACTGTCGATCTTGTGGATGAGCATGGAGCTGGCCTGCGTGTTCTCGATGGTCAGCGAGGTCGTTTTACCAGCTTTCACCTCAAAATTGTGGGGCGTGCTGTCCAGCAGATACCCCTTTGCGGCTTTGATCTCGGTGGCGGTGTACCAGCCGTCCGCAAGCTGCGGGAGCGTGATAACGCCGTTGCTGTCGGTGGTGTAGGTGCCGATGCGCTCGCCGTTCATCTTGGCGATCTCAAACTGCACACCCTTGATGCGCTTGCCGCTGTCCGCGTCCACCTTGATGATCTGACCGCCGCCGATGGGCGTGTTGGTAAAGGTCAGCGTCTGCGTGTCGTTGCGGTCGACCTTAACGGTCTGCGAGGTGCTGTCCAGCACATAACCGTCCGGCGCTTTGACCTCCGTTACCACATAAGTATCCGGTTTGAGATCCACCAGCTTGATCTGGCCGTTGCTATCCGTGGTGTAAATGCCATTAGAAGTGACCGTGCCGCCGTAGTTTCCGACAAACGAACCATCTGAGGTCGTGATCTTGAACTGCGCGCCGGGAAGCGGCTGCTTGGTCACGCTGTCGATCTTGTCGATGATAAGATCGCCGTGTTTGCCGTTGGAAAACTCCACCGTCACCACATCCTGCTCCTTACCAGAGAGATAGACGGTCTGCGGCGTGTCGTCGATCTCATAGCCTGCGGGAGCCTTGGTTTCCTCCACGATATAGGTTCCGGCTTTCAGTCCGGTGATAACGATAGTGCCGTTGGCCGAGGTGGTGTATTCTCCGATGACCGTACCGCCGGTGCCAGAGGTCCCGCCCAGATAACGCACACGGAACTTTGCGCCTTGCAGCATAGCGCTGCCATCTGCGTCTACCTTTTTGATGATGAGCGCTGAAAGGGGCGTGTTTTCAAAGGTCAGCACTTTGCCGGTGCCTGCCTGAATGAAACAGTCCTGCGTGGCCGGGTCTTTGATGGCGTAGCCCGCTGCCGGTTCCACTTCGGTCACACGATACCAGCCGTCGCGCAGCTTGCTGAGTTTGATCTGACCGTTTTCATCGGTGAAATAAGTGCCGAGGTCGTTCAGTTCTCCAGTGAAGCTGTTGTTGCTGGCATAGGTGATGTGGAACTTCGCGCCCTTGATAGGGTCTTTGGTGATGCTGTCCACCTTGTCAATGGTTAGCGTAGGCTTAGGATAATTGCGGAAACGCACCGTACCCGTTTTATTGGGAACGAGGGTGATGGTCTGCGCCTCGCTGTCCAGCAGATAACCGTCCGGCACACTGGTTTCACGCACCACATACACACCGGGGTCAAGGGCGGTGAGCAGAGCCTCGCCGTTGGCGTCGGTCTTGACGGTGGTGAGCGTGCTGCTGTCTGCTTTGTTGACGGTGAAGGTCACACTGGCCAGCGGTGCGCCCGTCACGGCGTCAGTCTTTACGATTTTGAGATTGGGTTTCTTCTTATTGTTCACCACCAGCGTGCTGTCCTTGCCGGGAAACAGCTCTGCATGGTATTCCGTGTCATTCAGCACATAGCCGCTGGGCGCTGCGATCTCCTTAACTGAGTACACGCCGGGTTCCAAATCAGAGATGGAGATGCGCCCGTTGGTGTCGGTCACGCGGTCGAGGTAGTGGCTGCCGTCCTCGATCTTTGCGATCCTAAAGGTTGCACCGGCGAGATAGCTGTCGTTCTCCGCGTCATATTTCACCACGGACAGGATCGGCTTTTCCGTGTTGGTGAACACGAAACGAGCATTTTCTCCGGCGTTGATCTGGATAACGCGCTTATCATCATCCATCAGATAGCCATTCGGCGCGGTAATCTCCTCTACGGTGTACGCGCCCGGCTCCAGTGCAGTCAAATCGATCTCGCCGTTTTTGTCGGTCACATATTCCTTGGAGAAGGTGCCGCCCACCAGAGAAATGCGGAACTTGACATTGGTCAGCGGCTCCATCGTGCGGCTGTCCACCTTGATGATGTGGATACCGGGCTTGACAGTGTTGAAGAAAGTCAGTGTTTTGATACCGCCGCCTGCGGTCAATTCAATCTGCTGCGGCGTGCTGTCCAGCACATAGCCTGCACTGGTGGAAACCTCCTTTACCAGATAGGTTCCCGGCTGGAGGTCGGTCAGGCGGATCTGTCCCATCTCGTCCGTGGAGAACGAGCCGATGAGGACAGTATCGCGGGTAACTTCAAAGGTCACATCGGGCAGGACTTCATGGGTCTGCTCATCATACTTGGTGATAATAAGCCCCGGTTTGGCCTGATTTTTCAGCACAAAGCTGGTTTCCGTTCCGGAGGTCACATTCACGGTGTAGGTCTGGTCGTCCTTGACATAGCCGCCGGGGGCAGACACCTCGCGCACCTGATATGCACCGGGCTTCAGCTTGTCGAAGTACACGCTGCCGCCGAGGTCGGTGGTGCCGGTCTGGGTGACGCCGCTTTCGATGTGCTTGATCTCCACAGTCGCACCGGCGAGAGAAGCGCCGCTGTCCGCGTCGATCTTGTCCACGCGCAGATTGCCGTAGGGTGCATTTTCAAAGGTGACAGTCGCGGTATTGCCGTAGTCCACGGAAACGGTCTTGGTGGTTTCCGTGCCCAGCAGGTGCCACTTGGGCGCTGCTTTCTCTGTAATGACATACTGGCCGGAGAGGGTCAGCGGAATAATAATCTTGCCGCTGGTATCCGTGACAAAGCTGCCGAGGACCGTCCCATCCGGTGCCTTTACCTCGAAAGTTGCACCGGAAAGCGGTGTATTGGTGCCGGTTGCTACCTTGTTGATGATAAGGGTAGTTTCCGTGGGCGTTTCTGGTTCGTCTGGGGTATCAGACGGCGTAGAAGAATAGCGGCTGAAGGTAGACTGGCGGATTTCCGTCGTAGGATCGGTGTCGCACATATAGCGCTGGAGGGTGCCATACTTGCTGGTTTCCGCGCATAGGGCATAGTAGATGGCATACTTGTAGACATTGGCGTGGAGCGACATCTGCACCGCGCCGGTCTGGTCGGCTACGCTGTCCTTGGGGTACAGCACCTTGAACTGACCGGCATAGCTGGCACCATGGGACGAGGTCCTGATCTTAGTGATGTCGTTGTTGTTCATGTCTACGATGCGGGTGCCCTCCGGCACTTCATCGGGCATGGTGAATCCGATGTCGATGTCATAGTCGCAAACCCATGTTTCCGAATCCGCTGTGAACACCTGCTGCAAGTATTCCTTGCCGTCTATGGTGACGGGATAGGCCGAATCTTTATCGGCTGTCACTGTGATAGTAGGCTGCGGCACACGGTTCCACCAGATACCGCGCTTGTAGATGTCCTTTGCCGCCGCCAGCAGTTTTTCGCCGCATTCCTTCTCCACACCGGACAGGGATGGGTTGACCGTCAGCCGGTCAATGCTCCAGCCGTCGATCAGATAGCACCAGAGCGCCATCTTCGTGGCGTAGTACGCCTGATACTTATTGTCCAGCTTAAGTTCAGACAGACCACGATGGGGGTAGCCATTGGCGATGATGCCGACGACCTTCGGGTCGTTGCTGGCCTCGTTTGCAATATACTTGATGCTTTGACCGGGACCAACGGTCTGGGGCACACCTTTGATCGTCGGGTTGATGCAGTAGGCGGGAATCTCCTTGATCGCGCCGCTGGCCGACTTAAAGTTGAAGTAAGTGTAGGACTGGGAACGGACAACGCCGTTCATGCTGAGATAGGACATTTTATAGCCGCCGTTGGTGATATTCACCTCGCCTAGCGCACCGCCGATGGTGCTGCTGGCGGCCGATGCGAAGCCCGTGCAAAGGCTCAGCATCGTTGCGATGCACAGAAGCATCGCTATCATTCTTTTTCGCATAAATACCTCCTGAAAACAGTAGCAGCACAAACCATTTTTCAGGTTTGTGCCGCTGTAAAGTGATTCACATCGATATTATTTTTGCCGAGCCTGTACACACCAGCGGTAGTCCGGCTGGTTCATTACGCAGGTCACCAGCGTTACCATGTTCTCATCGGACGGATTCAGTACACTCACATCATTCACGGATACCTTTCGCACCGAATAGACGGAATATCTGCGTGTTCCGAGTGTGGTGGCCAGCGTGATGGTGTCACCATTTTTCAGCGTGTGTATCTTGCCGAAATGGTTGTTTACGCCGCGATTATGTCCAGCGAAAGCCACATTGCCGTCCCAGATAGAAGTTTCAGTAAAATGGCCTGCGCCTTTTCTCATTGCGGTGCTATCCGTCCCCTGATAGATTTTGGCGCTCAGTCCAATGGCAGGCGCAGAGAGCGTACCAAGGGAACCATCCTTGTAATACAGGCTGCTGGTCACAGTGGTATAACCGCTGCTCCAAGTAGTGCCGCTGTTCGAGGGCGTTTCTGCGGCAGGCGGCATGACCGTAGCAGTGCCAGTAGTGCCGCTACTTGCCGTGCCGCTTTCCAGATACCCACCGGTCAGCAGATTGGGTGTCAGCCGCTCACCAGAACCGGGCATATCTGCCATCGGACTGCCAAATGCAGGCGGAATATAGGCGGCGTTCTTGCTCACATCAGTTTCGTAGATGTTCGAGCCGCCGACTACCGTCACCGGCTCGATGCTGGTGGACTTACCAAAGCTGCCTGCCGGAGCATCGGCTTCTGTGTACTCAAGAGCTAACGCCGGGGTAATGCTCATCGCTGTCGCTGCCACCAGCGTCAGTCCCAGCATCCTTGCTGCTTTTGACAACCTTGTAATCTGCGTCATAGATCGTTTCATCCTTGTTCTGTCCTTTCCTCTTGTTTTTCTTTTTAGCTGTGATAAACCCTGCAAGGCAGAGCAGGACCAGTCCTCCCGGAATGGCCAGATACCGCCAGTCCATCACCGATTCTTTCGCTACTTCCTGTGGGGCGATAGGTGTTCCGTGAAAAACCGCCACATACTGCACCTTATCCAGTGATACCTTCTCCACCTCGCCGCTGTATTGCGCCGTGACCGTGTAGCCGGTCACATTGCGGCTGGACGCTGTTCCAGTATAAGTGACTACCGCAGAAAAGCGATTTCCGATGGTATCATCGTCCACATTTTCCGTATTATCCGTCTGCCAGTCCACAGTCGAGAAGTTCAGTGTACGCCCGTTTTCCGTCGTGGTCTTAGGGATATACTCCAAGTCCATGCTGCTGAGATTGGGGTAGGTTCGTGTGGCCGAAACCGTCCACGAATTGTTCTTGTAGCCAGCGGGTTCTACGGCGATCGCGCTGGTGTCCAGTTTCAGTGTGCCAGTGAAACCGTCCTCAGTCGTTATTTCTTTGGTGTCCGCAAGCAATGGCAGAATTGCCGTCAGTTCCTTGCTGTCACTGCTGACCGTAACAGTTTCGGTGTATTCTTTGCTCTGCTGTTCGGGCAGTTCTTGCCGGAGCATATCCGTGAGGACAAACGAATAGTCGTCCTGCTCAAAACTTTGCTTCGCCTGTGCGGACGGCTCCTCATCCACCTGCATCTCATAGGTTTTTCGGACTTCAAAGATGCCGTTGTTGAGGTTATAGCTGACTTGTGACGGATATTCTGCCGCAAATACGGTGTTCATACTGAGAAGCAGAAACACCGCCATAATTGTAATCGTTTTCTTCATCTCTCTTTTTCCTTTCCGGGCAGAGGCGGCGTCTGCCGTTCCTGCCGCTTATATTGCCGTATCCGTGCGATAACAGACAGCGGTTCTTCAATCTCCGCTTTCTCTTGCTTCCAGCCAGTCCCGCGCTCGGCGGATCTGTTCTCTTGCAGAACACGGGACTCGGCTTTTTTTAACGGCTCGTCCTCCGATTTTGCACGCTCCGGCGCGGCATAGTGCAGGCGCTCGAAAATACGGTTCAGCTTGGACACATCCTCGGCTTTCGCCAGGATGTCCACATGACCGTTTCCGTTTGCGCCGTCTTTGATGACGCTGAACAGAACGCCGTATTTCTTCGCTTCCTGCTTGAAAATGGCTAAGTCCGGTTCTTTCAGGTCAAACACCCGCAGCTCCTTACCGCTGCGAAGCAGGGCGTTCATATGGGTCTTGCCGCGCAGTTTCTGGTTCTCGCTCGCCAGTGCCAGACACAGAGCCGCAAGGTTCTTCGCACCCAGCGCCGCCAACTTTGCCGCCGCTTCGGAAATCTGGATGGCTTCGCGCGTCATCTGCTCGGCGGCTTCGCTGCCTTGACTCATGGTATCGTTCCTCCTTCTGTATCAATGTAGCTTCGTGAACACGGGTCTGCACCCGTTCTGCGTCCGCTTCGATCTGCGCGCAGAGCCGCAGTTCTCGGCGGAGCGACTTGATCTGGGCGGTGCGCGTGCTGATCTCCTGCGACAGCACTTGTTTTTGTGTTTCATCGGCGTGCCTTCTTTCTTCATAAAGTGGTTTTCGCTCAAGCAGCGCGACTTCAAGCCGCTCTGTGAGGGTGTGTTTCGTGTTTTGCAGGTCTGAGGAGGTGTCGATATGGTGTTCGCACAGAAAACGGTGCTGCTTCAGATATTGCTCAAACCGTATCGTGTCCTCCAAAAGATACCGGCTGACCTTTTTCGATCCGCGTCCCTTGACTGCCCCGCGCAGCAGGTAGACATAGCGGAAATACAATGCACGGAAGCCATGTGCTTTGGGGTACTTCTTCAAGTGGCCGTTACAGACATAGCGGCGCAGTACAGGCGGCTTTTTCGGTTTGCTCCAGCAATGCTGCGACAAAATGCGCTGCTCGATGGCGGCATCGGTGTAGTTTTCGCCCAGACTATCCAGCCGGATGAAGCCCTTTCCGTAGGGCGGCTTGACAGCGGTGTGTTTTCGCTTCCCGGCGTGAATTTGATAACCGGCTTTTCGCAGACTGTCTAGAAAGGTCGTAAAGTTGAGCGACTGACCGATCAGGTCGTCAATATCCCGGCGTATCTGCTCTCGGATGGTCGGCAGCTTGGACTTTGCCGCCTGCCATTCCTGATGGCTTTTTCCTTTGCCTTTCGGCTCGATGATTGACAAACCGTATTCGCGGCACAAGTCATCTGACACCTTCTGAATCTCCTGAAAGTAGGTTTTCATATTGCAGCGTAGTTTCCTGCCGTCCAGAAAGGACACGGAATTGACCGCTATGTGGTTGTGCAGATGGTGTTTATCGAGGTGGGTTCCAACGACTATCTCGAACCGCTCTCCGAACAGCCGTCGCGCAAACTCTACACCGATGGCGTGGGTCTGCTCCGGGGTAATCTCACCCGGCTGAAAAGACTGAATGATATGATAGCCCTGTATGCCGCCGGTCTTGTTGTAACGCCGCTTGGTGCGCTCCATATCCCGTGCGGCATTTTCGACACTCACGCAGTTCAGACAGCTTTCAAACAGCCGCTTCTCGGTTTTGTCCGGGTTGACGGCGTATTCGATCATGCCGGAAAGAGAGGTCTTTTCCTCGTTTGCGGCGTATTGAACGGTTTTCTCAAATCGGCTTCGTATGGCGAACACTTTGGTGATCGCCATATCAGAACGCCTTGAGTTTTTCCCAGATCTGCGACTGCATATCTGCGATGAGGCGCAGAGTTTCCTCCGTCACCGGCTCACCGGAGTTGACGCGCTTGGTGATCTGATTGATGTTGTTTGCAATGCCGGAGGTCTGCCGCAGCAGCTCCGCCCACTCCTCTTTGGGACGCGGTTGCATCCGCACACCGAGGATCACATTGCGGACAAACGGCTCGATCTTAAGTCCGGCCAGCTCTGCCTGCTCCAGCAGGTGGCCACGTTCTGCATCCGTCAGACGGACGGTGATTTTTCGTTCTCTGAGTTTCATTTGTTATTCCTCCAATTTGGGGTATTAGGGCGCTCCCTAACAAGCTGCGCTGTTCGGTGACGAACGGCGCTTTTCGTAAAATGCTGTCATTTTGCTATGCTTGCAAGGAAATTCGGAACGGCCGCAGCCGCGCCGAATTTTGAGCCGCCTGCGGCTCACCGTTCCGGCTCGTTTCTCGCCCTCGGTCGCGGAGAGATGCCTTTCTGACGCATGAGCCATTCATTGTAGTCCTTGCCATCAGCGGGCAGTTCCACCGATACGGGCAGGTTAGTAATTGCCTGCGAGATAGCACTGGCCGCGCCGCGGCCTACCGCGTCGTTATCCAGCCGCAGCACAATTTCGCAAACATCGGCATGAGCGTTCAGATAGCCTTGCAGTGCTACCGGGACTTTGGGAACTTCGTTGGGAGTGGATTTGTAAACGCCGCCGAGAGAAAGAACGGACTCCTGCCGCCAGTCCGCACCCTGCATTTTTACCTGTGTGAGATATGAGAGCGCGTCAATGGCACACTCGAACACATTCAGTTTTCCATTGCCTTTTCCGGTGATGGAAAAGCAGAATTGCTTGCTGCTACCGGTCACATCTCGCTTGAAGCCGTTGCCGGAGAGTGTTCCGCGCAGTGTAGCGTACCGTGGTGTTTTGCCGTCATAGCCGACAAACACGGCATTGTGGTAGTCTGCGGCTTCATACAGAAGTCCATGCTGAAAGCAGTAGTCGAGTATCGCCATGTCAATGCCGCGTGAAAGCAGATAGGCGGTCACACGCTTGTTGTTCTGGAAACGTACCGGCAGAAGAAATTCTGCTTTCGGCGTTTCTTTCTGTTTGACGGGCGCAGACTGCACTTCGCGAGCATCAAAAAAGCCGCACTGCTCATTGACAAGCTGTACGGCATCGGGAAATTTCATATTTTCGACTTTGATCAGATACTCCAGCGCATTGACACCACCCATCTTATCGTGGGACCACCAGCACCATTTTCCGTTGGAGATTTTCAGACTGTCGTGGCTGCGGAGTTTATACGTTCCGGGGCCGGTGGGAATGAGTTCGTCCGGCTTATATTGCCGGAGAAAGGTCAGCAGATCAGGTTGACGGGCGCGCTCGATCTGCGCTTTGGTTGCGTAGGGCATGGGTAAACCTCCTATCTTTCTCGTTCTGCTCTGGTTCGCACAATATAATCCTCCACATTGTACCGCTTCATATAGGCGTTTTCACTGGGCGCACGGCTGTTCAGGTCGATTCCCTTTAGCCTGTAGTCATCCGGGTCAAGAACTTGTTCCACCGGAATAAAACACAGCTTTGCCGGAGATTTCAGATTGCCGTTAAATACGCCGACCGGCGTATGGAAACAGCGGTCGCCGCATACCCAGAGAAGTTTCACACCTTTCGGCACTTCACCAAACGGGCGTTTTAGGATGACAACGGACATCGGTTCAGCACCCATCGTGCGGTAATAATCCGTTCTGGCTGTCTTTTCGTAGGCACGGATCAGATTAGAAAAACACATCTGCGGCTGTACATACAGCCAGCTTTCTTGATACCCCATCTCGTCACCTCTCCGGCTCATCGTGCTTCGGTGCGGTTTTTTTCTTGTCACGCTCCCGCTCAATCAGCAATTCATAAGCATAGTTTACCAGGCAGGGATGCGCGTTCGTGTGGAACTCCGAAAACGGGTCATGTTCCGGCGTAATGTGATAGTCCGTTTTGGCGGCTTCACGCTTGGATGCAGCAGAGTACCGTCCGTCCCAGTCGGCGCACTGCACCGTGTATCCAAGAAGAAATTTACAGCGGTCATGTCCAAATTCCTGTGTCCACTCCTGCACGAACTCGCGCATCCTACGCGCTTCGTTGGCATCGCTGATATTCTCTGTGAAAGCGTCGATACACGCACGGTCGCGTTTTCGGTTGGCACGGTAGAGATGTACCTCGCCCTTTTCGCGTGCTTCCGAGTACGAGCCTTCGTAACGGAACACAGACGGGTCAGCGTACAGTTTCTCTGCCCGATGTTGCAGGCGAGTGTCGAGATAGCTCTGTACAGAGTCGCGCAGCTCCTCCATGTGCCTGTCCTCCACAGGCAGCCATTCCTCATACATCACTTGCAGAGGATGCTCCAGTTCGTTCAGCACATTGAGTTCCGCTGGCGTAAACTCCGCACTTTCCAAAATCATCAGTAAGTCCTGCTTATTCACGATTTGATAGGCACTGTTGATAATCTCCTGCGGCGGTTTGGTTTTCATATCCTCCAGATAGGTGTTCAGTTCGGTCAGCGCCTTGTCATAAAGCATCTGGGCGCGTTCTTCGGTCGTATTCATCGTTCAAGTTCCTCCTTGCGTTTGCATTTTTCTTCCTGCACCGGTTCTGGCGCTTTATTATCCATGTTCAGCAGGGCGTTCAGTTCCTCCAGCCGTGCCGTTTTGGTCGTAAGTTCCTCCTCGCGGGGAAACGGCTTTTGTACCTCTGCCTTTGCGGTTTCCAACTGCGTTTGCAGATTGGAAAGCTGCTCCCGGCAAGCCTGTTCCTTGATGGGCAGTCCCTCCAGTGCATTGTCCATGCGCTGCAAATTGCCGAACACATCGGTTCCCAGCGTGACAGTGTGGCGGAGCTGCCCGATCATGGTCAAGCGGTACTCCCGCGCGAAGGTGTCGAACGCCAGCTCCAGTGTCAGTCCGCGATAGCCGCCGACCTGTGTCGCCTCCGGGGAGAGCATCGTCTGGCACATGGTCAGCAGCGCCGCACCCGCCTCCTTCTTGTCGGCATGGGTGACACCCGCCAGTGTAAGCGGAGAGAAACCGTCCCCATTGGGATGGGTGTTCTCCTTGACGGCGGCAATATCCGCGCCATACCCGGCGATCCGCGCCTGCGTTTCCGCGATTTGTTTTGGAAAACCCTTGCTGATGGCGTCCTCCAGCGCGTATTTCTGAGAAAGGTGGTTGGCTTTCA
>ENA-ORRQ01002498-ORRQ01002498.1-human-gut-metagenome-genome-assembly--contig:-NODE-2498-length-11938-cov-4.492973_pt1 | contig 11938 bp, 8 predicted proteins | sample MGYA00242177_ERZ509138 | MGnify/ENA primary metagenome ERZ509138 (study PRJEB26280, sample SAMEA2338628) | human gut metagenome | biome: human gut; feature: human-associated habitat; material: faeces...
GGGCGGGGCAGAGCCCCGCCCCTACGCACCCCATGAAAACGCACCGCGCCTCTTGTAAAACACGATGTCACTGGTTCGCAATCCGCAACTCCAAAGACCCTACACGCCAAAAACGACCGGCCCCAGGCCGGTCGTTTTCTAATATTCCATATATTACCATATATCCGGTGCCGCGCTTAATTCTGACCCCGCTCGAAGATCTTCAAAATATCGTCGAAATGGCTCTGCTCCTCTTTCAGCTCCGCCTCTTCCTCCGGGGTAATGCCCTCCGTCGGCTCCTGGGCGGGCTGCTTTGCCTCCGGGGCAGCCTTTCCGGCCACAGGCTTTGAAATCTGCGCCACCTCATCGGGCTCTGCAAAGCCCGTAGCAATAACGGTCACGCGGATTTCATCGTCCAGATCCTCGTCGAAGGTGGCGCCGAAGATGGTCAGCGCATCGGGGCTCACCGCCTCCTGTACCAGGGTGGCAGCCTGCTCCACCTCCTCCAGGCCGATGTCCATGGAGCCGGTGACATTGATCAGCACGCCCTTGGCGCCCTGGATGCTGGTCTCCAGCAGGGGGCTGGAAATGGCCATGCGGGCGGCCTCCTCGGCCTTACCCTTCCCGGCCGCACGGCCCACGCCCATGTGGGCCAGGCCTGCGTCCTTCATCACGGCGGTGACATCCGCAAAGTCCAGGTTAATGAATCCGGTCTCCCGAATCAGGTCGGAAATGCTCACCACCGCCTGGCGCAGCACATCATCCGCAATTTCAAAGGCGTTGGAAAAAGTAATCTTCTGATCGGTGGCATACTTCAGCCGCTCGTTGGGGATGATGACCAGAGAATCCACCTTCCCCCGCAGCTCCTCAATGCCCTGCTCGGCCTGGGTCATGCGGCGGCGTCCCTCAAAGCCGAAGGGCTTGGTCACAACGCCCACGGTGAGAATGCCCTGTTCCCGGGCGCTCTCGGCCACCACCGGAGCCGCGCCGGTGCCGGTGCCGCCGCCCATACCGGCGGTAACAAACACCATATCGGTGTTTTCCAGTGCTTTAGAAAGCTGATTGCGGCTCTCCTCGGCGGCCTTGCGGCCCACCTCCGGGTCGGAGCCTGCACCCTTGCCGCCGGTGAGCTTCTCACCGATCTGGATCTTATAGCTTGCCGCAGAAGAATTCAGCGCCTGCTTATCTGTATTCACGGCCACAAAATCAACGCCCTTGACGCCGCTGGTGACCATGCGGTTTACCACATTGTTTCCGCCGCCGCCAACACCGATGACCTTGATGCTGACCACATTTTCCACTCCTGTATCCATTGCAAATGCCATGTCGCTTCCTCCTGCTGCAGATTGTTTGAGATGGCAGTCTTACCATCGATTAACAAGGGTCTGCCCTTGTATGATCGATGGTATCATCCGTTTATAGAATGGTTTCGCTGCTGCTATGCCATATTTTATTCTATCTCACTTTCCCTTTTCGGTCAAGTATTCCCCGGCATTTTCCCGAAAAAGTTTATCCCGGAACGAACCGGACCTCTTTTCGCGTCAGGTCGATGGTCCCCTTCTCGTTCTCCTCCAGCTTGGTGTCCACCACCGCCAGCAGGCAGTCCAGCTTGTAGCCGAAGTCGGCATCCCAGGAAAGAAGCACATCAAACCTTCCGTCAAACCGCATGGTAATATAGCTGCCGTCCTCCAAATGGATCTCCTGGCACCGAGACAGGGCCTCCCGGCTGTTCAGGGCCGCCAAAAGCGTCAAAAGGGTCTCCTTGGCGCTCTGCTGCTCCGCATCCACCTGCAGGGCCTTCCCCGCCTCCGGCTCCAGGGCCGTCAGCCCAGTGACCCGGGTGGCCTCCGCCGCCGTATTCGTTTTTTCCACCAGCTTGCCGCTGCTGCTGAGCAGCCAGGTTTCGCCCCCCTGCTCCAAAGCGCACAGGGCGCCGTTTTCCTCCACCTGGATGCACAGGGTATCCGGGAGCTTTCGGCTGATGCGCACGCTGGAGATATAGGGCAGCTTCCGGGTGATCTCCTCCGCCGCCCCGAATTTATTGATAAGAAATAGGTTATCGCCCACATGGATGTTGCCGCTTTCGGCGATCTCGCTGTCCGTATAGCGGCTGTTGCCGGTAACCTCGATGGTATCCACCTTGAAAAACACGGCCAGGGCGGCAACAATGGCGCCGCAGATGACAAAAAACATCAGCAGCTTATATAAAAAGGAAAAGCTTCCCTTTCTTTTTCTGCGTCTGCGCCTGTTCCGTCCGGCCATGGGAATCCTCAACTTTCGTAAAAATCTTCTTTTCGTATGCAGGCGCCCAGGCCCGCTAAGTCCGCTACCATGTCGGCGTAGCCCCGCTCAATGTGGTGGATCTCCTCCACCCGTGTCACGCCCTCGGCCTGAAGGCCCGCCGCCACCAGTGCCGCGCCGCCCCGCAGATCCGTAGCCTGCACCGCCGCGCCCCGAAGGGTTTTCACTCCGCTTACAATAGCCGCCGCCTCCCGGACCTGAATCTGCGCGCCCAGCTTTTTCATCTGCTCCACATGGCGGTAGCGGTTGGAGAACAGGTTTTCCACGAACACCGTGTCCCCTCGGCTCCGGAGCAGCGCCGCCATCATAAGGGCCTGGTCATCCGTGGGAAACCCCGGATACGGCGATGTCCGCACCGGCGAAACCGCCCGCAGCCGTCCCCGGCTCTTCAGCCGTATGCCTCCGCCGTCGCCGCAAATTTCGCATCCGCTCTCCCGCAGCACGCACAGCGGCGCCGCCAGCTCCCGGTAGTCGGCCCGGCGCAGGTAAATGCATCCGCCCGTCCCCGCCGCCGCGCACAGATAGGTGGCCGCCACAATGCGGTCCGGATGTACCCTGTGCGAGCAGCCGTGTAGCTTTTTCCGTCCCTCCACCACAACGGTGGCGGTGCCTGCGCCCTGGACGCAGGCGCCCATTTTTCGCAGAAACTCCTGCAGCTCCACGATTTCCGGCTCCCTTGCTGCGTTGGAGATGGTGGTCACCCCCTCCGCTCCACAGGCCGCCAGAATGGCGTTTTCCGTAGCGCCCACGCTGGGAATCCGCAGAAAGATCTCCGCGCCCCGGAGCCTCTCGCCCCGGCAGAGTATGTTGCCGTCCTCCTCCCGCACCCGGGCGCCCAAAGCCTTCAGGGCCGCCAGGTGCAGGTCTATGGGCCGGGGCCCCAAGTCGCATCCCCCGGGATAAGTACATTTCGCCCGGCCGCACCGGGCCAGAATCGCGCCCAAAAACATCACCGACGAGCGCATCCGGCGCATCAGCTCCCGGGGTATCTCCCACCCGGTGACATTCCGGGTGTCCACCACCAGGTCTGCGCCCTCCCGGTGAACGCTTCCGCCCAGGTGTCCGATGATCTGTGCCGCCGTGTCCACATCGCTGAGCTTCGGGCATCCCTGCACCCGGCACACGCCGGCGCAAAGCACCGTAGCCGCCAGCATGGGCAGCACGCTGTTTTTGGCCCCCTGCACCGTCACCGCGCCGGAGAGTTTTCTGCCGCCCTCCACCAAAATGACGCTCATATTCCTCCCCCGTTTTCATAGAATGTACGCCATCCTATGCCCCCGGGGTCCTGTTGGTTACTTCACCAGCTCCATCACCGTATTATAGATCCGCTCCGTAGCGTCCAAAATACCCAGCTCCGCCATGCCCCGGCTCATAGAGGCCAGGCGCGTGGGGCTTGCCAGAATATCCCTCGCCGTGCGGTAGAGCTTTTCGCCGCTGGACTCCTCCTCCCGGATGAGGCACGCGCCCCCGTGCTGGGCGAGAATCCGCGCGTTCTTCTCCTGGTGGTTGTTGGCCACATACGGCGACGGCACGATGATAGTCGGCACCGCCAGGGCCGTAATCTCGCTGATGGTAGACGCCCCGGCCCGGCAGATCACCAGGTCCGCCGCCCGCATCACCACGGCCATGTCGTAAATATACTTCCGCACATCCAGCTTGTGGCTGCCCGGAAGACCTGCCTTCTGCATCTCCTGCTGCATAGTCTCCCAGCCCCGGCCGCCTACGGCGTGGATGTGGTAAAAGGGATACCCGTCCTCTTTTTCCTTCTTAAAAAAGTCCAGCATCTGCCTGTTCATGGTGCTGGCCCCCAGGCTGCCCCAGAAGGACACCACCAAAGGCTCGTCCTTCCCCATGCCCAAAGCCGCCTTGGCTTCTTCATGGGTCAGGTCAAAGAAGTCTCCCCGCACCGGGGTCCCGGTGACGACAATGCGCTCCGGGTGCTTGTAGAGCGCCCGGCACTCCTCAAAGCCCACCATAATGCGTGAGGCGTGCTTTTCCAGCATTTTTGTGGTCAGCCCCGGGATCATGTTGGCCTCGTGTACCGCCGTGGGGATGCCCCGCAGGGCGGCGTATTTTACCATGGGATAGCTTGCGTAGCCTCCGGTGCCCACCACCAGGTCCGCGGGAAACTCCTTGAGAATGGCCCCCGTCTTGCGCCGCAGAGCCAGCATTTCCCAGGCGCTCTTGCAGTTGTGCCGGATGGCCTCCCAGCTCACCGACCTCTCCAGGCTGCCCACGGCAATGCCCCGATAGTCGTAGCCCGCCTGAGCCACCAGGTCCCGCTCAATGCCCTCCGGCGTTCCCACAAAGAGAACCTCCACCGTAGGGTCCTTTTTCCGCATATAGCCCGCCAGGGCCAGGGCCGGGTTCACATGGCCCGCCGTGCCGCCGCAGGTAAAGATAACTTTCATCGCTTCCTCCTCTTATCCGCCCCGGGGTGCCGGGATCTGCCTGGATACACTCAGTACAATACCCATTTCAAATAGCTGCAATGCCAGGGCCGTGCCGCCGTAGCTGAAAAACGGCAGGGAAATACCCGTGGCCGGGACCAGTCCCGATACCACCGCAATGTTCAAAAAGGTCTGCAGGCTGATCTGGGTCATAATGCCCACCACCAGCAGCGCCCCGAAGCGGTCCCGGGCCTGGAGGGCGACCCAAAAGCCCCGCAGGATCAGCAGCGCAAACACCAGCATCACCAGCGTCGCCCCGATAAGTCCCAGTTCCTCGCACACCACGGCGAAGATAAAGTCGTTGTGCTCCTCGGGCAGGTACAGGAACTTTTGCCGTCCCTTGCCCAGGCCCACCCCCGTGAGCCCGCCGGAGCCGATGGCAATAAGGCTCTGGCACATCTGGTAGCCCTCGTCCAGGGCGTCGATCCACGGGTCCTTCCACATGCGGATGCGGTCCGCGCCGTAGGAGATGATCCCGGCCTCCACCAGCTTCACATAGATCAGGCCCACCGCTGCCACGCCGCTTACGCCGCCGATGATCCAGCGCTTGTCAAGGCCGCCCACGATCATCAGCACAATTCCCGTGCCCACGATCAAAATGGTGCCCGACAGATGCGGCTCCAGCAGCATCAGTCCCGCGAAAAAGCCCAGGATCAGGATATAGGGCCGAACGCCGTATTTGAAATTCTCCATGAGGTTTTTCTTTTTGGAGATGCTGTCGGCAAAGTAAACGATGATAGCCAGCTTCGCGATTTCAGAGGGCTGAAAGGTCAGCACGCCCGCCTTGCCCAGCCAGCGGGTGGCGCCGTTTTGGGTGATGCCCACCCCGGGCACCAGGGCCAGCAGGAAAACCGACACATACATGAGGATTTTTGTCATGCCCCGAAGCCGGTGATAGTCTATCCGCGCCATTGCGAGCATAGCCGCCAGACCCAGCAGGGCAAACAGCCCCTGCCGCTTTAAGTAATAGGCCGGGTCGCCGCTTTCGTAGTTGGCCGAGGGAAAGCTGGCGGAAAACAGCATCACCAGCCCCATAATGGTCAGCAGCAGGGTCAGGAGCAAAAACGGAAGGTCCATGCGCCCCGCCGCCAAGGGTCTGACACCCTGGCCCCGGCTCTGCCCCCGGGCCTGGCTCTGCCCCGGGTCCCGCCGGACCCGCTTCCGGGCAAATAACCCCCGCCGTTTCCTTTTTTCCGTCTGGGGCATGGTCTTTCCCTCCTTTCCCTGTTTTTAAAATAAATTAGAAATAAAGATCATAAAGGGCCGCGTTTCAAAAAACCTGTCATTGCGAAGCCGGTGCGTCCGTCCCTTCAACCACTTCCGTAGGGGGCGGCGTCCTCGACGCCCCGTTTTACCGCACTCCTTGTAACCCTTCGTAGGGGCGACCCTTGCGGTCGCCCGCCCGGACTCGTACCGCATTCATACATTGTGTCATTGCGCCGCCACCCGCACACCGCCGGTGGCAATCCGTCCTTTAATATGCAAACCGATTCATCACACCCAAATAGGCCAGCACGCAGAAGATGGCGCTGACCGTAGTGAATACCGCCACGATCTTCGTCTCCTTCCACCCACACATCTCAAAGTGATGGTGCAGCGGCGCCATTTTGAAAATGCGCTTGCCGTGGGTCAGCTTGAAGTAGCCCACCTGCAAAATGTCCGACAGGGTCTCGCAGATATACACGATGCCCACGGGGATCAGCACCAGGGGCATATCATAGGCAAAGGCCAGGGCCGCCACCGCTCCCCCTAAAAACAGGGAGCCGGTGTCCCCCATAAACACCTTGGCCGGGTAGTGATTGTAGAGCAAAAAGCCCAAAAGGCCCCCTACCATAGCCCCGCCGAAGATGCCCAGCTGGGGAAACTGTTTCCACACAATGCCCATCACCGCGAAGAAAATCGCCACAGGAATGGTGACGCTGGAGGACAGGCCGTCCAGCCCGTCGGTGATGTTCACCGCGTTCACCGTACCCACGATGATAAAGGCCGCCAGGACCATGTACACCACCCAGTTCAGCACCACATAGGTGTTGAAAAACGGGATGTACAGGTTGGGGCTCAGATGTCCCTCATAGCGCAGCAGGCACAAAAAGGCCACCGCCGCCGCCAGCTGCAAAAGGAATTTCTGAATGGCCGTAAGCCCGGTATTGTGGTGGTGCTTCACCTTCTGATAGTCGTCAATGTAGCCGATGACGCCGAACACCAGGGCAAACAGATACACATAGATGTGGGTGAAATCCCCCTGCGCCATGCCTCTCCAGCCCAGTGCCACCACCGTGACGCCGATGCCGATGATGAACATAAGTCCACCCATGGTAGGCGTGCCCTGCTTGGTCATATGCCAGGTGGGGCCGATCTCCTTGATGCTCTGTCCCGCCTTCAGCTTCACCAGCTCCGGGATCAGCAGCTTTCCGGCCAGAGCCGTAATGGCAAAGCAGATAACACAGGCTAAAATCACTTGCAGGATCATAATTTTCTTTCCTCTCTTCGCCCCTCACGGGCTTTTTTCTTCTGTATTCACAGCAGGGACCGAACGATCTCCCGCTCATCCATAGGGAGGGTTTCGTTTCCGATCTCCTGGTAAGTCTCGTGTCCTTTGCCGCACAGGAGGATCACATCTCCCGCCCGGCCCTGCTCCATGGCCAGAGCAATGGCTTTTCTTCGGTCCGGCTCCACCGCATACCGCCCCGCCGCCCCGGCCATGCCCGGCAGAATGTCCCGGATAATGGCCTCCGGGTCCTCGGTGCGGGGATTGTCGCTTGTGACCACAGCGAAGTCCGCAAGCCTCGCCACCGCCTGCCCCATCCGGGGGCGCTTTTCCTTTTCCCGGTCCCCGCCGCAGCCGAACACGGCGATGACCCGGCCCCGGGCAAACCCCCGGGCCGTTTGCAGCACATTTTCCAAGGCGTCCGGTGTGTGGGCGTAATCTATGAGGAGGGTATAGGGCTTTCCCGGTGTGGGTACCACCTCCATGCGGCCCTTGACCCCGGGAAAGGTCCGCAGGGCCTGGGCGCAGGTCTCCGCCGAGATCCCCAGCAGCCGGCACGCGGTCATGGCCCCCAGAGTATTATACACCGAAAACCGCCCCGGCACACCCACCTGCACAGGGATTCTTTTTTCGTTTTCCCGGACGGTGAATTCCACCCCCCGGCTGAAAATCCGGATGTCCTCGCCCCGGAGGTCTGCTTCCTCCCCCAGTCCGTACAGCAGCACCGGGCAGCGGGACCCGGCTAAAATCCGCTGTCGCCAGGGGTCGTCGGTGTTGCACGCCGCCGTGCGGCATTGGCGAAACAATTTCGCCTTGGCGTCGCAATAGTGCTCCATGGTTTTGTGGTAATCCAGGTGGTCCTCCGTCAGGTTGGTAAACACCCCGACGGTGAAGGGAATGTTCTCCGTTCTGTCCTGTAAAAGCGCATGAGATGACACCTCCATGACACCGAATTTGCACCGATTTGTCACCATTTTTCCCAGGATTTTTTGAATTTCCAGGGCGTTGGGCGTGGTCCTCCGGGCGGGAAAACGCTCCTCTCCGGCCCGGTTTTCCACGGTGCCGATGAGCCCGGTTTTCTCCCCCGTCGCCTCTAAAATATGCTTTATCAGATAAGTTGTCGTGGTCTTTCCGTTGGTGCCCGTAACGCCTATAAGCTTCAGGCTTTTGGCGGGATTTCCGTACCAGTTGCAGGCAAGGTGGGCCAAGGCCTTCCGGGCATTGGGCACCAGAATGAGCGGCGCGCCCCGGGGCAGATTTTCCGGCGGTTTTCCCTGGCAGACCACCGCCGCCGCGCCCCTTTTCAGAGCCTCAAGAGCATAGTCCCCGCCGTCGCAGCGGTTTCCGGGGATCGCCACAAAAATACTGTCCTTTTCCGTCTCCCTGGAATCACAGGAAACCCCTGTAATTTCAAGACTTTCCGGCACATTTTGCCTGATGACCTCCACTCCGTGCAGCAGCTCCCGCAGGCGCACTCGGCCCTCTCCTTTCACCGAAAACCACAGGACCTCTCCGGCTCAAAGCATCTCTAAAAAGCAAAGCTCTGCGCCGGTCTCAGTCCGTCACGCCGCCGTCCCGGAGCTGGGCGGAAATCACTGTCCCCGCCTCCACCTGGGAGCCTGCGGCCTCCGACTGATTGATGACCCGGATGCTGTCCGAGCCGCTGTCTGTGGTACCGGTGAAGCGCAGGATCAGTCCCGCGCTGCTCACCGCAACATTGGCCTCACTGGGGGACATGCCCACCAGGTTTGGCACGGTGCATAGGGTACTGGGCTTTTCCGACCCGGCATAGAGGATCACCCGGGACTTGCCGGGGATCACCGTGCCGCCCTCGGGGGTCTGGTCGGTGACGGTATCGCCGTCGCCCACCACCTTCACAGAGAAGCCCCGGGCCTTCAGCTTGGCCTCGGCGTCCGAAACGGACATACCGATCACATAGTTCACCGTGGTGTCGGAGCCCAGCAGCTCCTCCGCGGAATAGGAGGGCTCCACGCCCAAATAAGGAAGAATCTCCGACATGATCTGGCTGGCATAGGGGGCTACGGTGCCGCCGCCGCCACGGCCCTCCCCGGCAGGGGTATCCAGGGTCAGGAGCATGATGTACCTGGGCTTATCCGCCGGGGCAAAGCACATGAAGGACAAAATGGTGTCGCCGGTTTTTCCCTTATCCGCCGTGCCGGTTTTGCCGCCGATGCGGTAACCCTTCACCTGTCCGTTGCGGCCCGTGCCGGAGGAAACCACATACTCCAGGCACTGACGCACCAGGGCGGAGGTCTCCTCGCTGACCACCTGGCGTACCGGGGTGGTATCATGGCTGGAGAGAACATTGCCGTCACTGTCCACCACCCGCTCCACCACATAGGGAGTGTGGAGGTAGCCGCCGTTGATGCAGGCGGCCTGGGCGGAAATAAGGGCAATGGGGGTGGTATTGAAGTTCTGCCCGAAGGCGTAGCAGGCCAGGTCCAGCTCCGAGGAGGTCTCCTGGGGGGCGAAGATGCCCAGGGCCTCGCCGTCTAAGTCGATGCCGCTGCCGTTTATGATGCCGAAGTTCTTCATATAATCATAGAACTTCTCCGTGCCCAGGCGCAGTCCGTAGGTGATGAAGGCGGGGTTGCAGGAGTTACCCGCCGTCTGCTCCAGGGTCTGGTGGCCGTGGCCGCCCCGGTTGCTGCAGTGGATGGTGGCATCCAGCACATGGATGGAGCCGGAGCAGTCGAAGGTGGTATCCTTGTCGATAACCCCCTCCTCCAGAGCCGCCGCCAGGGTCAGGACCTTGAAGGTGGAGCCGGGCTCATAGGTATCGTTGATGGCCTTGTTGCGCCACTGGCGCAGTTGGGCATCCGCCAGGCCCAGCTTCTTCTCCGTCACCAGCTTGGCGACGGCGGCATCATAAATGGAAGAAGGGTCATTCAGGTCGTAGCCGGGACTGGAGGCCATGGCCAAAACCGCGCCGGTCTCCACATCCATGACAATGCCCGTGGCACCGTTGGCGGCCTCGGTGGCGGTGACCATCTCATTGATGGCCTTTTCCACATAATACTGAACGGTGGCGTCCAGGGTCAGGACAATGTCGCTGCCGTTTTTCGCCTTATAATACTGCTCATAGCCATAGAGCATATCGTTGCCCGCCGGGTCCTTGGTGGACACCACCAGGCCCGTTTGCCCCTCCAGGGTGCTGTTATACCGGGCCTCCAGGCCGTAGAGGCCGGTATTATCCGTGCCTACGAAGCCGATGACCTGAGAGGCCAGGGTGGAATAGGGATAGTAGCGCTTGGCATCGGTGGCCATATAGACCCCCACCACGCCCTCATCGTTGATGTAGCTGCGAATTTGGTCGGCTACATCCTCCTCTATGCGCATTTTCAGCACCTCGTACTGGGAGTCGGTGCGCTCCATTTTCTTGAGGATGCCCTCCTTATTGATCTGCAAAATTTCCGAGAGCCTTTGGGCCACGCTGTCCTTGGTCCAGGTGACGGGGGCATCCTTGTCGTTTAAGGCGCGATTCATTTCCAGAGGGGAGAGAAAAACCGTTTCCGCTGTGGCGGAGATGGCCATAATATTGCCGTTGCGGTCGTAAATGGTGCCCCGGGTGGCGGTGACCACGGTGCTGCGGGTCTGCTGGTCCAGGGCCTTGGCCTCCAGCTCGTCGTGGCGCAGAATTTGCAGGGAGAAGAGCTTGAAAAAGAGCGCAATGAACACGCCCACACCCAAAAAGGCCATGAGGATCAGGGTGCGGTTTTGGATGGTGCGGTTGGCCCGACGGACCTTTTCACTTTTGCGGTTCATTTCGCCGTTGGTGGGGGTCATTTTTTGCTCCTTTTTTGCTTTTTGATTGGGTTGGCGGGGGTGCGGGGAAAGAATCCCCCAGTCACGGCTTTGCCGTGCCAGGGCCCTTTAGGCAAGGGGGCCAAGGGGACGGGGATTGCGGATTGCCACAGCAGTGACATCGGTCACTGGTTCGCAATGACAGGGAGTTTTACATGGGGTGCGGTAGAGCGGGCGGGCCGTCGGGGACGCCGGCCCCTACGAAAGGGTACAAAAGTTGCGGTGGGGCGGGCGACCGCAAGGGTCGCCCCTACGAAAAAGGCGAAAACTTACTGTGCAAGGCGGCGGCGTGAGGGCACGCCGCCCTACGAAGGGCTACAAGGGGTGCGGTACAAAATCGGCGGGCGGACAGAGGCATCCGCCCCTACGGAGGGTTACAAGAAGCACCTATGGGGTGGGTTTAGCGTTGTGCCTATGAGACCAAAGCAAGGAGCAAGAAGTCTCCTTCTTACTCCCTTACTCCTCGCTTCACTATATGGGAGGACTCAGCGGAAATATTCCACCACAGAAGAGACTGCGGCGGCTATGGAGTCCACGATGTTTTCAAGGGCTGTGCCCGCATCGCCGCGATACACCACGGCGCTGTCGCTGGAGGGCAGCTCCAGGTACTCCACCTGGCCGCTGGTGGGCTTCTTCATGCCCGCCTCCTCGGCCACCCGCTTGACGGTGGCCAGGTCAAAGGTCTTTTCATACTGGGTCAGCAGGGCTACCTGGCGCTCCTCCAGCTGGCTGATCTCCGACTTCATCTCGGAAATATCCGTGTTTACCTGGGTCAGACGCACATAGCCCATGAGCAGCAGCACCACCAGGCCCGTCAGCAGCACCGCGCAGGCCAAAACCAAGGGAGAGGGCTTGGCCACGGGCCGGGCCACAGGCTGGCGCTTGGGCGGGGGGG
>ENA-ORRQ01002504-ORRQ01002504.1-human-gut-metagenome-genome-assembly--contig:-NODE-2504-length-11917-cov-4.631344_pt1 | contig 11917 bp, 7 predicted proteins | sample MGYA00242177_ERZ509138 | MGnify/ENA primary metagenome ERZ509138 (study PRJEB26280, sample SAMEA2338628) | human gut metagenome | biome: human gut; feature: human-associated habitat; material: faeces...
GTGCTTCGCCCCTCAACCCTGGGCTGTGAAATCGCAACTCCTACAGAGTTGCCGGGGGAGCCTACCGTCCACGGCGCATATCACTTGGTAATTACGATTGGCTTGAAGCAAGCCAATGAACCCTATTCCGTCCCTCATCAAGGGAATAGGGGGGAGAGTAAAATTATTGGTATATAGTTGGTTTGCGCTCTCTCTCTTTGGGGATAGCTGGAGAGGGGCTTTGAAGAGCTGGAGAGGGGCTTTCGTGCTTATGGTTACAACCTACACAATAATCTCCCTGTACACCTCCATCATCGCGGTGCCCATGACCTCGACCGAGAACCGGGTCTCTATGAGGTGGCGGGCATTGCGCCCCATCGTCTCCAGTTCGGCTGACGAGAGGGCTACGAAGCGGGTGATGGCGTTGGCCAACGGACTGGCTCCCACCTCGATGCAGGTGCCGCTGGTGGTAGCGTCGAGCTGCTCCCAAGGTGTGGTGTTGGTGGTGATGACCGGGGTGCCCGATGCCAGCGCCTCGGCTATGGTCAGCCCGAAATTCTCAGTAAACGACGGCTGTACCACGAAGTCGGCCTCGCGCAGCAACTGCCACTTGCGGTCGCCATACGCCCCGCCGATATAGCTTACGCAGCTGGCCAGATGCCTGTCGGCAATCGCCTGCCGGAGCCGGTGTATGTCGTCGGGAGCACCCTCGCCGGCGATGACCACCCTGTAGCCGTTGAGCTGACTCTGCACACTCGCCACCGCCTCGAGCAGATGCCAGATGCCCTTGACCTGATGTATGCGACCCAGAAACAGCATCGTGTGCGACTTCTCCCAGCTGGTCTTCATCGTCACCCGACTGATGTCTATTCCCGAGGGCACCACGGCGATATGGTCGTTGAAGCCCAACTGCCGCAGATGACGCGCCTCGCGGTCGGCTGTGGCCACCAGCACATCGGCGCTGCGCAGTGCCCGTGCCTGATAGAGATGCAGCGCGGGCCACTTGCGTGTCCAGTAATGCCGGTTCATAATCCACGGCTCGAGCATGCCGTGGGTGGTGAGCGCCACGGGCAGATGCAGCGACCGCGCCACACCCACTACGGCAGCACAGGCAGGCATCCAGCAACAGTTGACATGCACCACCTGGGGCGCTATCGCTTCGAGCAGCGTCCTGACCTGTCGGGTCCACGTCCAGTGCCACGGCCTGTAGGGCGGCAGATAGTGCAGCGTGCAGTGGTCTATCGCCAGAGGGTTGGACGTGCGGTGGGTGAGGATGTGCAGCTGAGCCTTCGTGCCCAGCGCCTTGGCCATGAGCTGCATGTAGGTGGCGGTGCCACCCGAGCGCTGGTCGATGTCGGGTATGTAGTGGACGATGATCATGAAGGGCTGTGGGATGGGGTGGGGGTTAATGGTTGTGGTCGCCCTCCTTGTCGGCAAGATACTGGGCAAAGAGGCGCGCGGCGCTCTCTACCTTGGCGGCGCAGGGGCGCTGCTTGTAGTACTCGGCGGTGCGCTCAGAGGCTACATAGGACGAGTGGGCACGCTCGTAGCCATTGAGCCCCAGCAGCTCGGCACAGATGATGGAACCGTTCTGCTGGCGCGAACGCTCGAGCAGCTGCTGTACCACGCGGTAGCATGCCGACTTGCCCTCGCGGTCACTGCCCTCGGTCTGTCCGCAGTCGAGTCCTACGAGGATGACCAGAGCCGACACGGCGCCACACATCATGCGCATGCGGCCCACGCCACCGCCAAATCCGGCGGCTATGCGCTTGGCCATCGTGTCGTCGAGTCCGTAGAGGTCGGCAAAGGCAGCCACCACCGACTGGCAGCATCCGTAGCCCTGCATGAAGTTGTCTACCGCCTGCTCTACACGTGCGCTGAGTTGGGGAGGGAGAGTGATATTGTCGTGCATGATGATGGGTTATTCGTTGTAGAAAGTGGTGAATACCTTGACGCAATACTCGTGGTCGGCCACGCTTCCCGTCTCGCGGCAGCTGTGCATGGCCAGAATGGCGTTGCCCATGTCAACCCCTCGCAAGGGTATCGACGAGGCCAGGATGTTGCCCAACGTGCTTCCGCCCGCCACCTCGCTGTGGTTGACAAAGCGCTGGCAGGGCACACCCGCCTTGTGGCACAGCTCGGCAAAGACTGCCGCTGTGACGGCGTCGCTGGCATACTTCTGGGCGGCATTGAACTTGATGACCGGACCACCGCCCAGCATGGGGTGGTTGGTGGGGTCGTACTTCTCGGCATAGTTGGGGTGGAAGGCGTGGGCATTGTCGGCCGAAATCATGAACGCCCGCTCTACCGCCTGGTAGTAAGCCTCTGCGGTGCCGCTCTGTGCCAGCGCTATACGCTGTAGCAGATAGGACAGAAACGGACTGCCGGCACCCTGCTTGGTCTGCGACCCCGTCTCCTCGTTGTCAAAGATGGCGAGCACCTGCGTGGTGTCACTGTCGTGGGCAGCAGTGAGCGCTTCAAGACCAGCGTAGCACATCGACAGGTCGTCGAGACGCCCCGAGGATATCAGCTCGTTATGGGCACCGAAGGTACATGCCGGCGTGGTGTCGGCGAGATAGAGATCGAAGTCGATGATGTCGTCGCGGGTCACCGTGGCGGTGCGGTTGAGCTCTTCGACGACGAGGTTGATGAGCATATTGCCGCGCTCCAGCTCGTCGTTGACGAAGCCAAGGATGGGCAGCATGTCTTTCTGCCGGTTGAGCTTGACGCCGTCGTTGACCTGGCGGTTGAAGTGGATGGCGAGGTTGCTGATCTGCATCAGCGGGCGGCGGATGTGTATCAGATGGGTGACGGGCGAGAGGGCGTCTTCGCCGCGCGTAATTACCCTTCCGGCAATGGTGAGCGGACGGTCCATCCAAGTAGAGAGGATGGGGCCTCCGTAGACCTCGGTATTGAGCCTTACGATGCCGCCCTCGCCCGTCATCTCAGCGTTGGGCTTGATGCGGAAGGTAGGCGAGTCGCTATGGGCGCATATCATGTGGAAACCCTGGTCGGCAAGAGGCTTGCGACCTATGCGGAAGGCGTAGATGGAAGAGTCGTTCTTGGTGACGAAGAAGCGGTCGCCGGCGCTCACGTGGCCCAGAGGGCTGGCGGCGTCAATGCGGCGGAAACCGTGGGCTTCCAACTCATGGGCGATGTTGCGCACCGCAAGAAAGTTGACGGGCGATGCGTCCAGAAAGTGTAAGAGTCGTTGTATCATAGTTGTCATTATATATAATAATAGGTATAGGACGGACAGCGCAAACATACGCGCCCGATGCAAATGTACTAAAAAAATGGCCGTCGGTAACGAAAAAAGCAAAAAATGTAACTCCGTTTGTCAATAAAAGTGTAATTTTACGGAATGAATCAGTGCTCGTCGGGACAGACAGGGCACTTCTACCTTAAAATAACAATCACTCAAATCATAGCAGACATGTTAGTATTAGCTACATTAATCTCCCTCTGTCTGGGAGGGTCAGAACTGACCAAGGCAGACGACCATCTCTCCGTGTGGTATGACCGCCCCATAGAAATCTCCGTGCCCCAGGGCGTCAGCACTGTGCAGGCGAAGATTAACTATTCGGGTGCCAAGGGTGCCGCCAAGGACAGTCAGTCTAAAGACAATCTGCGACAGTATGTGCGCAAGGGCGAGAAAGCCCGCGAGCTGCAGGGCTCGGTGTGGGAAAACTATGCCTTCCCTATGGGCAACAGCAGCCTGGGCGCCATGGTGCTCCAGTCGCCGGCTGTCGACGCCATACTGCTCAACGAGAAAAGCCTCTGGAAGGGAGGCCCCGCCTCGGGTAGCGGACCAGCCAACTACTGGCGTGCCGACCCCCACTCAGCGCGTTTCCTGCCCGATATCCGTCAGGCGTTCCTCGACGGCGACAGCCTGCGTGCCGACTCGCTCACCCGCCGCGCCTTCTCGGGAGCCATCGCCGACAATGGCACTGCCGACACGCTGCGCTTCGGTACCTTCACGACCATGGGCGAGATGTATGTCTCTACCGGTATTGCCAATGAAGACTGCAGCGACTTCCGTCGCAGTCTGCTGCTCGACAAGGCTGTGAGCCATACCTCGTTCAAGTATCAGGGTGCCACCTACCGCCGCACCTACTTTGTCTCCTATCCCGACCAACTCATGGTGATGCACTACGGCGCCAACCGTGGCAAGCGCCAGAACCTCGACTGGGTGTACAAGCCCAATCCCCACGCCACCGGCAGTTGGGCTACCGATGAGTATGGACTCGTCTATACCGCACATCTGAACAACAACAAGCTGCCCTACGTCATCCGCATCCAGGCCCGCGTCAAGGACGGTAGCGTGAAGTATGAGGACGGACACATCGCCGTGCGCGACGCCTCGGAGGTAGACTTCATCATCACCGCCGCCACCGGCTACAAGCCCAACTACTCGCCCGTGATCACCGACCCCTACACCTATTATGGCAAGGACGCCGGAGCCTGGGCGTTGCTCAGCATGAAGGGCGCCGCCGACAAGAAGTGGGGTCAGCTGCTGCGCCGCCATGTCGATGACTATACCCAGCTCTTCGACCGCGTGAGCATCGACCTGCGCCAGACGGCCGACAAGAAGGGCGGCGCCGACATCCCCACCGACGAGCGCATAGACCGCTATCGCGAAGGCAAGGCCGATGCTTGGCTCGAGATGCTCTACTATCAGTTTGCCCGCTACCTCATCATCCAGTCGTCGCGAGGTGAGACCATGCCCATGAACCTTCAGGGTATGTGGAACCGTGGCGTCAAGGGTCCGTGGAACTGTGACTACCACAACAATATCAACATTCAGATGAACTACTGGCCCGTATGCTCTGCCAACCTGGCTGAGTGCTTCGAGCCTCTCAATGTCTATCTCCGCTCTATCTATGAGCCCGGACAGCGCACGGCAAAGACCATGTACGACGCCCGTGGATGGACTGCCAATATCTCTACCAATATCTTCGGTTTCACCGCTCCCTCCAAGAGCGAGAGCGTGAACTGGAATCTTGCCGCCATCAATGGCCCCTGGCTCGCTACGCATGTGTGGGACTACTACGAATATACCCTCGACCGCGATTATCTGAAGCAGACGGCTTATCCGTTGCTCAAGTCGAGCGCGCAGTTTGTGTGCGACTATCTCTGGCTCCAGCCCAGCGGACTCTACACCGCAGCCCCGTCGACCTCGCCCGAACATGGCCCTGTGGACAAGGGCGCTACCTTTGCCAATGCCGTAGCGCGCCAGTTGCTCACCGACGCCATCAGCGCCTCACGCGTATTGGGCGTAGACAGCACCGACCGTCAGGAGTGGCTGCAGGTGAGAGACAAGATAGAGCCTTACCGCATCGGCAGATATGGTCAGCTGATGGAGTGGTCGCGTGACATCGACAATCCCAAGGACAACCACCGCCATACCAACCATCTCTTCGGCCTCTTCCCCGGTCACGACATCTCTGTCAAGGCTACCCCCGAACTGGCTGAGGCTGCCCGTGTGGTGCTCGACCATCGCGGCGACTTCTCCACTGGTTGGAGTATGGGTTGGAAGCTCAACCTCTGGGCGCACCTGCGTGACGGCAACCGCTCCTACGCCCTCTTGCAGAACCTGCTGCGTACGGGCACGCTCTACAACCTTTGGGATACGCACCCGCCTTATCAGATTGACGGCAACCTGGGTGGCCTCTCGGGTATGAACGAGATGCTGCTGCAGAGCGAGGGTCGCACCATCACTCTGCTCCCCGCCTGTCCGCAGGCCTGGGACAAGGGTAGCGTCAAGGGACTTCGCGCCCGCGGCAACGTGACCGTCGATATCGACTGGACTCTCAGCGCCAACAGCCTCGCTGCCACCCTCTCTTCTCCCACAGGCGGCACCTTCGACATCGTCTTCGGCGACCGTCAGCAGACCGTTCAGCTGCCACAAGGCAAGAAGGTCAGCGTGAAGTTCTGATTGATGGCGGCGCCAGCCACGTGCAATTTTATGAAGATAGCCAAACAGTTTGAAGTAGATGTAACAGACCTTCCCAGGGAAGATAATTAGACTGATAAAATGACAACAAACAATAAAGACAACAAACTCTCAATAGAGAGCAGCGATTATGCCGAATTGCTGCGACATGCTGTCGCAGTAATTGAACAGGCACGGACAGAAATAGCCCGACACATCAATGGCTATGTGTCTACTGCCTATTGGGAGATTGGTCAAATGCTTCATGAACGCAAGATTGAAAGTGGGTATGGTGACAGCGTTGTAAGACGGTTATCAGCAGACCTGAAAGAACGATATCCGAAGATGGGTGTTTCGCCACGAAATCTGTGGTATATGAAAAAGTTCTATGAGCGTTACGCTGGGCATGATGAAAAAGTGCTACGCTCCGTTGCACTTTTGCCTTGGTCGCACAATCTGCTGTTGTTGAGCAAGGGACTGGATGATGAGACCACGCTATATTATGCGCAGGAAACCGTAACCAAAGGTTGGAATCGCGACTTGTTGCTCAATGCCATTAAACTCAAAATGTATGAGACAAAGGCATTGGTACAAGTAGACAACAATTTCGACCGCACTCTTCCTGCCGAACAAGCGCAGTATGCTAACGAGGTGTTTAGCAGCAGCTACAATCTCGGCTTCTTAGGAGTGACAAGCCCCCTTTTGGAACTTGAACTTGAAGACCGCCTTGTAAAAGCTATTACCCGTTTCCTTATGGAACTCGGCAGTGGTTTTACATTCATCGGAAACCAGCATGTGCTGGAATACAATGGCAAAGAAAGTAAGGTAGATATGCTGTTTTTCCACCGTGGACTACGCTGCCTTGTTGCTGTTGACTTGAAGATAGGTGCTTTCAAACCAGAGTATGCAGGTAAGATGAACTATTATCTGTCTCTGCTTGACCGCCTTGAACGTGGTGCAGACGAGAACCGTTCCATAGGTATCATACTTTGTGCGGAGAAAGACCGGGTAGAGGTGGAACTGGCACTTGAAGATATGGGAAAGCCTATCGGAGTGGCAGATTATCAGCTGATAGTACCGAAAGAGAAATTACAGAAAGTCCTTGCTGACGAGATAAAGGCGTTTGGTGAGGAAAAAGAAAACAAAGAATTATTATAACATGGATATTCAAAGAATAAATCAGCAAACATCTGCTTTCAACGAGATAAGGCATTACATTGAGAGCGATAATGGCAAAGAAAAGGTTGAAGTATGGCTCGCATGCGAGCTCCAGTAGCTCCTTGGTTATGCTCGTTGTGAGAATATCCTGATTCTTCTGTCGACCGTATTCAAGCAGGGCTGGGTTCCTCGTTCAGAACCCAGCCCTGCTGGCGTATGGGGGTCTGCCGTGCTTGGGCAGACTGTCGATGGCTTGATGGCCTTTGTCGGTCTACTCTACAGTGAGCACTCCGCGCAGGGGGAGATTGTCTGACGAACCGCCGACCATGATGTCGAAGTCGCCGGGTTCTACCACACTCTTCATATTGCGGTCTATGATGGCGAGGTCTTCGGCGGTGAGGATGAATTCCACCTTGCGGGTCTCACCCTTGGCTATAGACAGACGGTCAAACTTCTTGAGTTGCAACAGCGGCTGTGACACCGATGCCACCTGGTCGTGGATGTAGAGCTGAGCCACTTCCTCGCCATCGCGCTCACCTACGTTCTTGATGTCGAAGGTGACGCTGTAGGCATCGCCTTTCTTGGCGATGGCGAGGTTGCTGTAGGCAAACTGCGTATAGCTCAGGCCATAGCCGAAGGCGTAGAGTGGCGCTGCCGACATTTCCACGTAGTTGTGGGGCTTGGGAGCGCGCTTGTTGTAATATACAGGAAGCTGACCCACGTTGGCAGCTACCGAAATGGGCAGACGGCCGGCGGGATTGTAGTCGCCGAAGAGCACGTCGGCCACGGCGGTACCACCCTCCTGACCGGGATAGTAGGCGGTGAGCAGCGCGTCGGCATTGGCGGCAGCCCACGACTTGTCCATAGGACGACCCTCGATATAGATGACCACCATGGGTTTGCCTGTCTTGCGCAGCGATTGGAGCAGCTCCATCTGGCGACCCAGCAGCGAGAGCGTGGCGCGGTCGTAGCCTTCGCCGCAGTCCATGTCGCTTACCGACTTGACATCGGCCTCGGCAGCACCGGTAGCCTTGTAGCTCGTCTTGAAGTCGCGGGCACTCGAGCCACCCACAACTGCCACCACCACATCAGCGCGGCGGGCAGCTTCTACGGCAGCCTCGATGTTGCAGTTGTTGGTGTCGCGCACGGCACAGCCCTTGACATATTCCACCTGACCCTCGCCTATCTTGGCCTTGATGCCCGCCAGCACGGTTTTCACCTTTCCGTCGGGTTGAGGCGAGGTATAGTCGCCCAACATATTATATACGTTGTCGGCGTTGGGGCCTACCACAGCCACGCGCATATCGCGGCGCAGCGGCAGCGTATTGTCCTTGTTCTTGAGCAGCGTCACCAGTTTGCGGGCGGCGTCGAGAGCCACGGCGGCATTGTCGGCACAGCCCACTTCGGCCGCTGCCTTGACGTCGACATAAGGATGCTCGAAGAGGCCCATCTCAAACTTGAGCCTCAGGATGCGGACACAAGCCTGGTCTATCTCCTTCTCGCTCACCTTGCCATCCTTGACGGCGGCGATGAGCTGTGCGTAGGCCTTGCCACCCAGGTCTTCGTCCACTCCGGCACGCAGCGCCATCACGCCAGCCTCCTGCAGGTCGCGCGCCACATGGTGGGTCTCCCAGATGCCGTCGATGCTGTAGAGGTCGGAAACGACAAATCCACGGAAGCCCCATTGGCGGCGCAGGATGTCATTGTAGAGCTCGCCGCTGGCTGTCGAGGGGATGCCGTCGAGAGAGTTGTAGGATGTCATGACCGAGAGAGCGCCGGCGTCGACAGCCTTCTTGAACGGGGGGAAGAAGGTCTGCAGCAGGTCACGCTCGCCCACGATAGAGGGGTTGCCGTTCTGGCCACCCTCGGTGGTGCCATAGGCGATGAAGTGCTTCAGCGTGGCGAGGGTGGCGTAGGGGGCCGACAGTTTGCCGCCTCCCAGTCCGCGCACGATGGCTGCACCCATCTCGCCCGTCAGCACGGGGTCTTCGCCATAGCTCTCCTCGACGCGCGACCAGCGTGGGTCGCGCGAGATGTCGAGCATCGGAGAGAAGGTCCAGCGGATGCCGGCGGCCGAAGCCTCGATGGCTGCGATGCGGGCCCCCTGTTCGACCAGTGCGGGGTCGAACGTTGCGGCCTGTCCGAGCGGAATGGGAAAGACGGTGCGGAATCCGTGGATCACGTCGCGGGCGATCAGAAGCGGAATGCCCAGACGACTCTGTTCGACGGCGGCCCGTTGCAGGGTGTTGATGTCGGCGGGATCGACGACGTTGAGCAGGGAGCCGATCTCCCCGTTGCGGATCTTTTCGCAGAGCTCTTCGGTCGTTCCGTAGACGGTGAGCTGGTTCGTCTGCCCGATTTTCTCCTCGACGGTCATGCGGGAGATGAGTTCGTCGATACGCTTTTCGATCTGCGCATCGGCCGTGTTCCGCCGGTTGGAATCCGACTGGCAGGAGGCGAGAATCAGGACGCCGCTCAATAAAATAAGTATGCGTGCGATCATGGCTTTAGGCTGATGTTTTTCGTTTTTGTAAAATTACCCGAAAACGGAGCCGCAAGCAATCGAGTACAATGAATAAGTGGATGAAAGTGGACGGATGTTTGGTCTTAATATGTTGATATTCCGGTTTTTACTGCCTGTGCTGTCCGGTGGAAAAAGTGGATGCCTTAGGGGCGTCGTACAGCGACGGACACCCCGCATCCGGGGTGTCCGTCGCTGTTTCGGCCGCTTGTGTCAGTCGGAATTCCGTGCTTGGGCGGGGGGCTGTACGTCGGTGTCGTTTTCACCGGAGAACGACCCGATTTTTTTGACGCGCTCCTCGAAGTCGGCGCGCGAGACGCAGGCGTTGCCCTTTACCTTTGCCCGGTAGTTGTAGATCGTATTGACCGAGTAGCGGAGCAGGGCGGCGATCTTTGACGAGTCGGTGATGCCGAGGCGGATCAGGGCGAAGATCCGCAATTCGGTGTTCAACTCGCCGTTCTTGGGCTCGATCCGGGCTTCGGAATGGAGCAGGGAGTTGAACTCCTCGACGAAATTCGGATAGAGGCGCAGGAACACCTCGTCGAAGGTGCGGTAGAACTCCTCGACGCGCGAGTCGATCATCGACGGGGAGTTGAGCTCCTGCAACAGATCCTTGGCCGAGCCGGACGTGAGCCGTTTGCGGATGTGGTTACGGAACTCCTTGAAACGGTCGATGTTGTCCGAACAGATGCCCAGGAACAGACCTATGTACTCCTCCTTGACGGCGTTCGATTCCCTCAGTTCGTTGTTGAGCGCCGTTTTGCTTTCATTGAGTTCGGAGAGGCGGCGGATGTATTCGTTCATCCGACGGTTGTTCTCCTCGAGTTCGAGCCGCATCTGCTCGGAGCGTCTCTTCTGGCGAATTTCGAGTACGGCGATGCCGCAGGCAAACAGAAAGAGGATCGACGAGGCGATACCGAGTCCCGTGCTGATGCGTATCTGGCGCGTTTTCTGCTCCAGATAGGAGGTTTCGATGCGGGGCAGTACGGTGGCTATCTGCCAGGGACGCAGCCGGGCATTGTAGAACTGGGCGTCATCCATCGATACCTTGAGGTAGCGGAACGCCCGCTGTACGTCGTTCTGCGAGGCGAAGAGGATTTGCGAGAGCAGACAGATCGAGGCGTTGTCGCGTGTGGCCGACTGCAGGTCGGCCGTAGCCGAACGTGCCAGCCAGCAGATCTGTGCGTCGGCATGGCCGAGGAATCCCTCGATCAGTGCCTTTGTGTAGGCATACCCTGCGTAGGCGTGCGAGGAGGACTGTTCCCGTTCAAGCAGCCGGTCGATCACCTCCCCGGCTTCGCGATACCGTTTTTCGCCCATGAGTTTATCCGCCAGATGGCGCTGGTGGATGTCCGAATCGGAGGGGTAGAATGCGAGAACCTGATCCATATAGTAGTGGCGCGATGCAGAGGCTTGTCTGACCAGGTCCGGGTTCGTGAAGTATTCGACGGCGGCGTTACAGAAGCGCAGCCGGGTGACGTAGTATCTTCCCAGAAGCGGTCCGGTTAATTCGGTGGTGTCGATTTGTCGGTCGAGCAGGTCCGCCGCCTCGAGGTAGTATCCGGCCGAAGTGTAGAGGTCGGCAATTTTGATGCGGGTTTCGTTGATCCGCCCGGGATATCTGTTCCGTAGCGCAAGATCGAGGTTGGCGCGCAGGTAGTGGAGGGTCGAGTCAAACTGGTATGCGGCGTAGGTGTCGGCCAGCAGACTCTGCATGCCATAGAGTTGGTCCGGATTGTCGTGACGCGATTCGAGCAGTTTCGCGAGTTCCCGGATGCGGTCCTGTTTCAGGTCATTGTACACCGAGTATTGCTCGATGGCGTGGTCGAGCCGCATCAGATCACTCTTGGAGTTCTCGGACTGATGTGCGGAGACCGTCCGGTGTAGCGGCAGGATCGACAGCAGGATGATGATGGACAGACGCATGGAACTTACGGGGATTTTGGAATGAAAACTCCGTAGCAAAAATAGGAATTAAAACCGAAAGCTGAAATTTTCGGACCTTTTTTCTTGCGGCGGCGGACCGCATGCCGCCCTGCGGGAGCCGGAGTTATGTTGTAAGGCAGACAACGTTCGACTAATCTCTAAATGCTCCGGCTCCGCAAACGGCTCTGTTTCCGATTCGGCTTTGTCGGGTACGGGTGCGGTTTCGCCCAACGGGCCCGTGCCGGCGCGCAGTGCGCATGCTTCGGGCGGAACCGCAACGGTCCGTACGTGTTTCATGTCGGGAGACGGGAGCGATGTCGATGGAGAAAGACGGATATATTCGTCCATGCGATTCCGACCCGAAAACCCGCGGGTGCAAATCCTCATGTCGTGGCAGG
>ENA-ORRQ01002506-ORRQ01002506.1-human-gut-metagenome-genome-assembly--contig:-NODE-2506-length-11907-cov-2.375802_pt1 | contig 11907 bp, 15 predicted proteins | sample MGYA00242177_ERZ509138 | MGnify/ENA primary metagenome ERZ509138 (study PRJEB26280, sample SAMEA2338628) | human gut metagenome | biome: human gut; feature: human-associated habitat; material: faeces...
TTGATATCGTTTGCTTTCTCGATCTTATCCAGTAACATTGGCTTTTCCTCTGCTATTTCGTTCTATGGACCAGGTGCAGCAACAGCTCCTTCAGGAATTCATGTTCTCCCGAGAAACCATCCAAAACCGCTACCGCTTCCCCGGTAAGCCGTTCCACTTCCCTGCCGGATTCCTCCAGTCCGTGTAATGTCACATAGGTCTGCTTATGATTCTGTGCATCGCTGCCGGTGGCTTTGCCAAGCTCCCTGCTGTCTCCTATCACATCAAGAATATCGTCCTGGATCTGAAATGCGATGCCGACATTGTAGGCACACAGCTCCAGAGCTGCGATCTCCTCGTCCGTGGCTCCTGCCAGTGTGGCACCGATGGTCATTGCTGACTGGATCAGGGCTGCCGTTTTGTTGGCATGAATGAACAGGATCTGCTCTGTAGTCAGGGGTGTGGTCTGTTCCTCAGCCTCAATATCTGCATTCTGTCCGCCAATCATGCCGTAGATCCCCGCCTTACGGGCTAAAATATTCAGTGCCGCAGCTACTCTCGGATAATTCTCATCCACCGTTTTTCCCGCGGCGTATGCCGGAAAAGCGCGGAATGCAGTCTCAAAGGCATAGTTGAGCAGTCCGTCACCCGCTAACACTCCCATACCGTCGCCATATACAGACCAGGTGGTCTTGCGTCCTCTACGATATTCATCATTGTCCATGGCCGGAAGATCATCGTGCACCAGCGAATAAGTATGGATCATCTCAATGGCTGCCATGAAAGGCTCTATGATATCATCCTCACCACCCAACATCCGGTATGTTTCCTGCATCAGCATGGGGCGCAGGCGCTTTCCGCCTGCCATGAGACTGTAATTCATGGCTTCAATGACCGTCTTCTGATATCCTTCCTCTGCCGGAAGATATTGTTTCAAAAGATCCTCTATTGCTGTCGTTCTCTTCTGTAATTCCTGTCTGAATATCGTTTCTTCCATGTCAATGCCGTCCTTCCTCTTCCTGCCGGTATATTTACTGCGGATCCAGAGGTTCCAGTCCGCCTTCTTCATTCAGTTTCATAACCTGTTTTTCCACCCGGTCGATCTGTTCATTGCATTGCTTCAGGACATTCATTCCCTTACTGTATGCCGTAAACGCATCCTCCAGAGAGATATCCTCTGCTTCCAGCTGTTCGATCAGCTCCTCCAGTTCGGAAAAATTTTCTTCCAGACTGCGTTGTTCCTGTTCTTCTGCTTTCTTTTTTCCTGCCAAAATTAATACCTCCGTCCTTGGTCCTCTTCCCTGGATCACACGGTGAATCTGTCTCCCTGCTGCACCTGTTCCACTTTGGTATCGATCACGCCATCACTTACCCGGATCCGCAGGCTGTCGCCTTCATGCACCTGCGTCACGGAACGGATATTTTTCCCATCCGCAGCTTCCACATACGAGAAACCACTGTTCAACTTTTCTAACGGCGAGACTGCCTTCATTCGTTCAATATAAAGTGCCAGGGTGTGTCTGCGGTCCCGCAGGATCGTCTGCATCCGGTTCTCTAACCGTTCTTCCAGCTGTATGCTGTAAGTCCGCTTCTCACGGATGCGATTGGCCGGGCTTAAATATTTCAAGCGCATCTCCCGCTGTTCTGCCTGCTGTCTCTTACGCTGCAGCACCCTGTCCATCTGCCGGTACAGCCTCTCGTGTCCGCTCAGGATCTCCTGATCGATGTCGTTTGCTGCCGTCACCGCCAGTTCTGCAGCTGCGGACGGTGTCGGTGCCCGCAGATCCGCAACGTAGTCAATGATCGTGGTATCTGTTTCATGTCCCACCGCGGAAATGATGGGAACCGTACAGTCAAATACTGCCTGTGCCACCATTCTCTCATTAAATGCCCACAGATCCTCGATCGATCCGCCGCCGCGTCCCACGATCATGACATCCACGCCCTGTCTCTCCAGTGCATGGATTCCGTTCACGATCGACGGAGCCGCAGAAGCTCCCTGTACCAGTGCCGGATACAGAATGATCTGTACATAAGGATTACGCCTGGTGGCGATCTGTATGATATCCCGCACCGCCGCACCGGTATCCGCCGTCACCACACCAAGGGTGTGAATGTATTTGGGGATCGGCTGCTTATATTCCGGAGCGAACATGCCCTCTTCCGCCAGTTCCCGTTTTAACTGTTCGTATTTTTCATACAGGGCACCGGCACCGTCTAAGGTTATTTCCTTCACATACAGCTGATATCTGCCGTCCCGCTCAAAAACGCTCACCGAGCCTTTCGCGATCACCTGCTGCCCTTCCGTCAGACGGAAAGCAAGTCCTCTGCGGTCTCCCGCGAACATAATACAGTTCAGGGCACTTGCAGAATCCTTTAACGTAAAATAAATATGTCCAGAGGGATGGTATTTACAGTTGCTTACCTCACCTTTTACAAACACCGTCTGTAAAAAGTAATCCTGCGTGAACATATTTTTGATATAAGTATTCAGTTGTCGTACGCTGACTACATTTTGTATTCTACTCACCGGACTTCATAATCTTGGCAAGGATCGCATTGACGAATCCGCCGGAGCTCTCCTGACCGTATTTTTTGGCGATCTCCACCGCCTCGTTGATCGCTACCCCGTCCGGGATATCGTCATCATAACGCAGCTCATACGCACCCAGACGTAACACTGCGAGTTCTACCTTTCCCACACGGGTGGTATCCCAGCCTTCGGTATTCTCATTCAACAGTTTATCCAGTTCCGGGATCTTGTCCTTAATCTTCTCGAAACGGGCTGCAATGGCATCCGCATCCTGCCAGGAAGGAACTTCCTCATTATTCTCGCGGAACAATGCAAGCTGTTCCGGCATATCTTCCGGTGAATGAAACTCCACACGGAATAAAAGCTTAAAAACCTGTTCTCTCTGCTCGTGTCTTCCCATAATATCTTCCTGTAATTCCTCTTATTTGTCCTTCTTCATGTTCACACCGGCAATGCGGATGTTCACATCAGAGCAGGTCAGTCCCGTCATATTCTCAATGGCGTTTTTCACCTTCTGCTGTACTGCCTGACAGGTTGCGGGAATATTGTATCCGTATTCCATGGTCACTGCCAGATCTACCGTTACGTTCTTGTCCTGAACCTCTACTTTTACGCCCTTGGTCAGATTCTTCACACCGACTTTGCTCATCAGTTCGTTGGTAATGTTGCCGGCCATTGCGCTGACGCCATCCACCTCGGTCGTTGCCAGAGATGCGATCATAGCCACTACATCATCTGCGATCTGTACGGTACCGATGCTTTCATCTTCTTTTAATACCAGGTTCTTTTTATCTATTTCTCTTTCCATGATATATGTTCCTCCTGATTATCTGTAAATCTATGAAAAACTATTTGTATCTATTCTACCAAAGATTCATTCATTTGTCACCCAAAAAGTCAAGGATAATTGTTTCCCGTTCTGTGCATAGGAGATCGTACTGTTGCTGTCCGGAATGTAAGAGAATATCTCCTGTTCATCGATCAGCACCCGGCAGATTTCACGGTAACAGGTCTCATCTGCACATTTCAGCGTAATATCCGTTCTGCCCATTTCTCTGGCCGCATCAAAGATCCTCTGCAGCTGTTCCCTGTTATATTCCGTAAAATAATTACCCTCACGGACATAATAATTGGCCTCCATAGCCGTACATTCCGGCATGGCCACCACGCCCTCGATCCGGTGCGTACGCAGAATATCCTCCGTTGTGACACACAGATAATCATAATTGATCTCCGACAATCCCTCCTGTTCGCTGCCATCCTCCATGCGATAGGAAGCATCTCCCCATGTGGTATCCACATAATAATCTCCGTCCACCCTGACCAGATTCCAGGCATGCGCCTCTCCGGTATCCACGGTTCCCTGCACCAGTGTACACATAACTCCCAGATGGTTCAACAGATATTGCGTTGCTTTGGCATATCCCTGGCAGACAGACGCTCCTTCCAGGAATACGGAGCAGATATTCTGGTTGTCCGGGGCATTCAGATCATAGTCCGTCGCAAAAATGATCTGCTCGTACACTGCCTTTACTTTTTCATACTCGCTTTTGTCCTCGCCGATTCCGCGTATCCAGTCCGCCGTTATTTTCCGGATCTGTTCCGCCCGAACTATTGCTTCCTCTTCCGTCAGCTCATAGCTTCCTGCGAAATCAATTCCAACCGTTTTTTCTCCTCTGGAATATTTCGTATAGGTATATCCTGTGGCATAAAAAATCTCCGGATGATCGATCATCACACACTGGAAGATTTTATCGATGTCCTGCTCATCCAGTCCCTGCTCCAGGGGATCCGTGGACAGTTTGACCGTGCCTTCCATCTCTCCCAGTGCCTGTTCGATCTCCAGATACCAGATCTGTTCCGGAGCTTCCAGACTCTCATATGCAAAACGAGAGCCTCCCTCCTCCAGGAGGGAAAAGCTCTCTGTATTTTCGGTTTCTGCGGACGTTGGATCCTCTTCCTGCATGGGCAGACTATCGATCTGTTCCTCGGGCAATACGATGGTCTGCGGCACTTCCGACAAAATCTCCTGTGAAGAGCACCCTGTCAGAAGAACTGTCATGAGAATTCCGGCAAATATTTTTTTCATCTCCCGCATTCTGTTCCCCCTACACACTTTACTGTTTTCTGATCAATTCCTGCCAAACTCTGTCAGTACCAGCCCCTTATTGCGATCCAGGGTCATACCGATACTCCAGGAATTCACAAACAGAAGCAAAGGATTGCCTTTCATATCTTTGACCTTCTTCATATCTGAGGTACCGGACAGCTTGGCCAGATCGATCTCGTCCTTATTCTCGATCCAGCGGATATGCTCATAAGGCAGATTCTCCAGACGGATCTCCACATTATATTCGTTCTCCAGGCGGTATTTCAAGACATCAAACTGCAGCACGCCGACTACACCTACGATGATCTCTTCCAGACCGGTATTGAACTCCTGGAAGATCTGAATGGCACCTTCCTGCGCGATCTGTTCCACACCCTTGACGAACTGTTTTCTCTTCATGGTATCCACCTGACGTACTCTGGCAAAATGCTCCGGTGCGAAAGTGGGAATTCCTTCGTACTGGAACTTTTCCTTGGGCATACACAGGGTATCACCGATGGAGAAGATACCGGGATCGAACACACCGATAATATCTCCGGCATAGGCCTCGTTTAAGATTTTTCGCTCATCCGCCATAATCTGCTGGGGCTGGGACAGACGCATGACTTTATTGCCCTGTACATGACGTACCTCCATGTTGGCATCGAATTTGCCGGAACAGATACGCATGAATGCAATACGGTCTCTGTGAGCCTTGTTCATATTTGCCTGAATCTTGAATACGAAGGCACTGAACTCATGCTCCGTAGGATTGATCAGACCAATGTCTGCCTTTCTGGGCAGCGGAGTGGTGGTCATCTTCAGAAAATGTTTCAGGAATATCTCCACACCGAAATTCGTCAGTGCGGAACCAAAGCATACCGGAGTCAGATTACCTTTCTGTACCTCATCCAGGTCAAACTCCGCGCTGGCACCATCCAACAGTTCCACCTCTCCCAACAGCTTGTCCGCCGCATCTTCTCCGATGAGTTCTTTCAAATGTTCCTCATCCTGTATGGGAATCTCTATGGAAGTTCCCTCTTTCGTACCCTTCTCCGTATCGGAGTAAGCGATCACACACTTTTTCTCACGGTCGTATACACCCTGGAATCCCTTGCCGGAGCCGATGGGCCAATTGATCGGACAGGTAGCGATTCCCAGCTCTTTTTCAATATCATCCAGCAGTTCAAAGGTATCTAACGCCTCACGATCCATCTTGTTGATGAACGTAAAAATAGGAATCTTGCGCATAACGCAGACCTTAAACAGCTTTCTCGTCTGCGCCTCGACACCCTTGGACGCATCGATGACCATGACTGCGGAGTCCGCTGCCATAAGAGTACGATAAGTATCCTCCGAGAAATCCTGATGTCCCGGGGTATCCAGAATATTAATACAATAACCGTCATACTCGAACTGTAATACGGAAGATGTAACAGAGATACCTCTGTCCTTCTCGATCTGCATCCAGTCGGATACAGCATGTCTTGCGGTTGCCTTACCTTTTACACTTCCCGCCAGGTTAATGGCTCCTCCGTAGAGCAGGAACTTTTCTGTCAGGGTCGTCTTACCGGCATCCGGGTGAGAGATAATGGCAAAGGTCCGGCGACGATTGATCTCTTCTGTATAATTACTCACTATTATAGTCCTCCAAATATATCAAAAATCTGTGTAACCATTCAGCACGGAAGTCCCTTCAAATTCCGGTTGGATCCCGAAATAGTCCAGTACCGTCGCACCAATATCGGAAAAGGCAGGCCGGGTTCCGCGATTGCCGGGAACCACCGGTGCTCCGTACATGAGAAACGGTGTGTACTCTCTGGTATGATCCGTAGTCTTCGTATAGGCGGGATCGCAGCCGTGATCCGCTGTGATCATCAGAATATCCTCCGGTCTCATATGTGCCTGGATCTCCGGCAGCTTCTCATCAAAATATGCCAGTGCCTTCGCATAACCGTCCACATCTCTTCTATGACCGTAGAGCATGTCATAATCCACCAGGTTAACAAAACACAGTCCTTCAAAATCCTTATCCAGATATTCCAGTGTCCGCTGAATTCCCTCTGCATTGCCGGAAGTATAGACATGCTCGGTAATCCCCTTACCCACGAAAATATCCTGGATCTTGCCTACTGCAATGACATCCTTTCCTGCAGCCTTCAGCTGATCCAGCATGGTAACTGCGGGCGGCAGCAGAGAGAAATCATGTCTCCTGGGAGTACGGGTGTAATGTCCGCTCTCACCTACAAAAGGTCTGGCAATGACACGACCCACGCCGTGTTCTCCCTGTAATATCTGTCTGGCAATACGACAATAATCGTATAACTGTTCCACAGGAACCACATCCTCATGTGCAGCGATCTGAAATACGCTGTCTGCCGAAGTATATACGATCAGCTTGCCGGTGCGTACGTGTTCATCCCCATAATCCGCAATGACCTGGGTGCCGGAATAAGGTTTATTACACAGAATATCTCTTCCGGTGCGCAGCCGGAACTCTTCCAGAACCTCCTCCGGGAAACCGTTGGGATACGTAGGCAGAGGCTTTGGCGAATAGATACCGGCAATCTCCCAGTGTCCTATGGTCGTATCCTTTCCTCTCGAACGTTCCGTCATACGGGCATAAGCCGCTGTGGGATGTTCGGTTTTCTCTCCCACGCCCACACCATCGATCTGAAATAATCCCATATCCCGCATATGTTCCATATGGAAATACGGACTTTTGGATACACTTCTTAACGTATTTACATTGATATCGCCGTAAGCTTCGGCATCCGGCATTTCACCGATACCGAAGCTGTCCAGTACAATTAAAAAGACTCTCTTCATCATTTTTCCTTTTTCTTTTCCGGGTTATTATGATACCTTCCAGATTGTTCCGTGCTTCGCACTCTCTCAATCTGAACCACATTCACAATCCGCTCATTTTCCTTGAAAATGGCTACTTGCTCATGTGGTACGGGTTCCTAATCCTAAAAGTCTCCTGCAAGCAAGCTTGCGTAGACTTTTGGCTTGTAACCCTTGGTATCATAACATAAATTCTTTCCTATGTACACAAAAATATCACTGTACAATGGTGCTGATAACAATATTTTCCGCCGCAATATCCGTCTTTCTTTTTACAATATCTTCAATCTGCGCTCTCTGTGCATCGGACAGTTCCGCTGCATTGATCACCACATCCACGGCATCCCCGTTGATGCTGACCACGGCTTCCTGAAATCCTTTTGCCTGCAGAAGCACTTCTGCTGCCGCTTCTTTTTCCGCAATATCCGTCATGCGCACCATGCTGTCCACCGCCTCCTGTTTCTGCGCATCACTCAGTTCCGTACTATTAATGATCTCCAGCAGTGTCTCCTTGTTGCGGGCTCTGGTCTGTTCCTTGGAAAGTCTGGCAGCAGACAGCACTTCCACACCACTTGTTCCGGTCAGCACTGCTTCCCCAGGAATCTCTCCTTCCTCCGGTGTTGCTTCCGCCACCTGCATATCTTCCTCCAGATAATCCTCCATTACAATATCCATATCGGAATCCAGACTTTCCATATCGGTAACGATATCCGTGGAGTCCACCGCACTTAATGTATCCGCATCATCCGCCGCCAGATACTCCTTTTCCAGGTTGGTCCCCGCAAACTGCAGATAACCTGCAATGGCTATCATAATGGCAAGTGCGGTAATCATAAGCTGATTTTTCTTGATTAAGTTTTTCACTGCGTTCCCCTTTTCCAAAGGCCTGTATCTGCCTTCTTGATTTTATACTCTATTGTATGTACCCCTTTCGCCGGATATGTTTCCCGCTCTTTATTTTTCCAACACCTTGATCCTGTGCGCTTCCACTCCGAACAGTGCCTGGATGATCTGCGTGATCTCACCGGCCATATTGCCCTTCCCCGCGCCTTCCGCTACGACCAGTACTCCCTCCACTTTCGGTGTAATGGTCTTCACGACAAAAGGATCCCCTCCCGTATCCTCCCGGTATATCGTCCGGTACTCTGTATTAGAGGTATTTACCGTCCTGGCTCCCCCGGCAGCATCCTGTTCCTCGGTATTGGACCGTTCTGCCGTCATATCTTTTTCCACGATCTTCTCCTCCGAAGATTCCAGTGTGACCATGACCTCGACCTCCCCCAGCCCCTGTACCGCTTCCAGCATCTTTTTTAGCTTTTCTTCAAGATATGCCGCATATTCTTCCGTGCTGCCGGCGGTCACTGTCTGTGTGGATGCCGCCGCTGCATTTTCCTTCTCCTGCCCCTTTCCGCTGTCTTCCTTTTTTACCGGCAGTGCAATGACGAACAACAGGACTCCCAGCAGGACCAGCAGCAACAGATTATCTCTGCTAAACCATTTTTTTCCCAATAATTTTTCCATCATTTCCCGTCCTCTTTCTACCGGATTTTTATTTCTGCTTCCTCTATTTCCGGGATTTCCACCCGGATCTTCACCGGGTCCGAAGCGTCCGGAGGTTCCGTTTCTTCCGTTACTTCCGCAGCAGTATCTGTGACCGCCTGTATCTCATCTTCTGTCTGTTCTGCCTGCACAGCCGCCTGTTCCAATACGGTCCGGATTTCCTCTGCAAACTCCGCCGCCTGCACGTCGGTGCCTGCGATTTCATCCCCTCCCAGCACCGTCAAAAGCGGCTGCAATAACTGGATCAGAAGCATGACCGACAACAAAAGTTTTAAATATTTTTCATAGGACTCTCTGGGTCTGAAATGTATCAATGTCTGCGCACAGATCAGGAAAATCCCCACTTGTCCGATCACATGATATAACCACTGCATTTTCTATATCCCCCTGCTGCCGATCGCCAGAAGCGCCAGTGTAACCATAAACAACAGCAACGCCGTTCCCACGGTACGGAACAAAAGCATCATGGCATTTCCCATACGATCCGTGCAATTGGTAATTCTTTTATCACTGACGATTCCCATAAATGCCGTGGCACATTTGATAAATCCTGCCGTGAACAAAATCTGTAATAAGGGAACCGCACACCCTGCCACCAGCAGTAACAGTAACAATACTCCTACACTATTCCGGATCACAACTGCCGATCCCAGCGCCAGCTCCAGAACCCCATCCGCAGCATTTCCGATCCCCGGCAATACCGAGACAGCCTTCTCCACTGCGGAATTTTTCAAGGAATCCACCACCGGTGTGATCAGCGACTGGAACAGACTGATTCCTGTGACCACACCCAGGGAAGCCTTCAGGATCCATCCGATTAGCTTTTCCAGTAAATCCGCTAAAAGTGCCAGCTTTTCCTCTACCCAGATTCCGTTGATCATCGTCAGCAGACAATAGCTGTAAATCAGCGGGAGCACCACTCCCAGAAGAATTTTCTCCGTGCCGTAGATCAACAATAGCATAAGCTGGTACCCGGCTCCCACCGTAACCGGTCCCGAAGCCACGCCTACGGTCAACAGAAAGGTCGGCACCATCAGCCGGACAAAAAGTACTATATTCTCCACCGTTTCTCTGGCCGTTTCCAATACTCCCGAAAAACATTGCAGAAGAATCACACCCATTAACAGATAGATAAAATAAAAACTCAGATCGGCGATCTGGTGTTTATCAAATACTTCCACAAAATGAATCAGCAATGCCGACAGAATCCCCAGTACAATCAACCAGATCAATATATTTCTGATACCGGTGGCGGAATTGCTCATTTCCCGTATGACTTCTTTCAACAGACACCCCACCGCCCCCAGAATATCTCCCTGCAGGATCTGTGTCATCAGATCTGTCACAGAGATTCGAAAAGTCGGGAACAGCTTCTGCATTCCCTTTTCCAATTCCTCTATCCCATATTCCTGCCACATCGTATCCATCTGTCTCCGCGCTCCTACATCATACTGTAGATCTGCCGGATCACCGACAGGAGGATCGGCAGGCCCGCAAACAGCACCGACAGCTTCCCCAGGATTTCAAGTTGATCCGAGACAGACGAGAATCCGGCATCCTTGCAGATACCGGCACTGAATTCACACAGATAAGTAATCCCCACCACCTTCATCAAAATCCCAAGGTATCCCTTAGAATCTCCGAGATATTGCTGCAATCCCCGAAACTCTTCCAACAAATTTCCCGCCATCCGGCACACAAAAGAAAATACCAGGATACTCAGTGCGAAACCGATCAGTAATGCATATTCCGGTCTCTGCTGCCTGAATTGAATAGCAAACAATACTCCGGTAATTCCCAACAATGCGATTTTGATGATCTCTGCCATTTTTCCTCCTAAAACGAGAACAGGGTCTGCACGGTATCGAACAGATCATAAATATAAGGAACAATCCAGCTGAGGACCAGAATCAGTCCCGCCAGACTTATCAGAAAAGCGTGTTCCTCCCTGCCGCTGTGTTTCAGGACCTGACTGAGTATCGTAACCAGGATCCCTACCGCTGCTATTTTAAAGATCAGTCCTATTTCCATCTTTCCCCGTCCTTTTTTGTCCTGTTTTTTATCTTTCAGAGCAACAGGAGCACCAAAAACATCCCACTCATAGCACCCAGTCCTACCGCCAGCCGACATTTCTGCGTAATTTCCCGCTGTTGTGCTGTGGCTGTCCGCTCCAATCCCTCTTTGGACAATTCCATCGCCCGAATCTGCATGGTCTCATCCGCATACCCTTCTTTTCCCGCAAAAATCAGGAATTGATCGATTTCTTCTTTTTTTAACGGCAACGCTTCCAACTGCCTGCGAAAACTCTCTCCGGCGATTTCCAGGAAACCGGTTCCTCCCGCCTCTGCGTATTCCCGATATACCCTGTTACAGATCTCTCCCAACCGGTCTTCCCGCTGTCTGCCGATCTGTCTGCATCCTTCCGGCAGTGTAGATCTGTTATAACGGATCTCACTGATCCACTGATCCAGAAGACAGATCAGTTCCCTGGTCATATGTAACCTCATCAAAAACTGCCCGCGATACCACATACCCAGCCCCAGGCAGCCGCAGAGGATCATCCCCCCTCCAAGCATCTGCATTCCATCCGCCCCCTCCCTTTCAAGATCACAATGCGGGCAAACATTTCTCTCATATATTCTCCACCCAGACGTCTGGCTGCATCCTCTTCCCCTGCCCCATGCACCGTAGCCAGCAGGCTGCAGCCGCCGGATGCGGCCATGTGAAGCACTCTCAGATCCTGTTCTTCCCCCAGTTCATCCACAGCAATCACCTGCGGTGACATTGACCGTAATAACAATAACATCCCCAAAGCTTTCGGGCAGGCATCCAGCACATCCGTCCGCATACCCAGATCGTTCTGGGGTCTCCCCCGGTAAGACCCGGCCAGCTCCGAGCG
>ENA-ORRQ01002517-ORRQ01002517.1-human-gut-metagenome-genome-assembly--contig:-NODE-2517-length-11872-cov-8.534907_pt1 | contig 11872 bp, 15 predicted proteins | sample MGYA00242177_ERZ509138 | MGnify/ENA primary metagenome ERZ509138 (study PRJEB26280, sample SAMEA2338628) | human gut metagenome | biome: human gut; feature: human-associated habitat; material: faeces...
CAAGACTTATGGGGCGTTCGGCAAGACCCACTGTTCCCAGCACCGGGTGGAATATAACACCCTTTACCGGCTTGTCCTGAACAAAATCCGGGAGTGCGCCAGCGCCGCCCTGATGGACGGGGAGGCCATCGCCGGAAAGCTGACCGACACCTGCGAAGCAGAGCAGAAGGGCCAGCGGGAGGCGTGGGAGCGTTCCCTTGCCAAAGACGAGGAACGGATTGAGGTTTTGGAAAAGATGGTGCTGCGGCTTTATGAGGACATGATGGCCGGACGGATCAGCGATACCAACTTCAACCTCATGCTGGGCAGGACACAGACGGAGCAGGCCGAACTGAAAGCGCGGGTAGAGGAAGTCCGGAAAAGGCTGTCCGATGAAGCGAAGATTGAAAGCGACGCCCGCCAGTGGATAGACGCCATTCAGGAATATGCCGACATTACCGAACTGGACGCCGCCACCCTGAACCGCCTGATAAAAGAGATCGTTGTCCATGAGCGTATCGACAGCGACAAGACACGACACATTTCCATTGAAATCCACTTCAATCTCAAACCAATCCCGGAGGTGGAGCAGGTCACGGCCTGACCTGCCGCCCTGCCGGGTCACTTCTAAAAACTCCATATATTTCTTGACACGCCGCCGCCCGCCGTTGGCTGTTGTTACACCTAATTAGGCATGAACCCACTATTTCAAGAGGGACTGCACCCCCTTGAAAAATCAGGGGGAAATGAACCTGTTCCAACTAATTGGGGATAAAACAGCTCATGGCGGGCGGCGGCATCATCGTGCTGGGTACGACCCTGATCCCTCTGCTGTCCACCCTGTTTTAAGGGCGTAAAGCATGGGATTTCTCACCGACTGGCTGACAGACTGGCTAAAAGAGCTGCTGATCGAGGGTATCATGGGCAACCTCACAGGGCTTTTTGATACGGTCAATTCCCGTGTCGGAGAGATTGCGGTGCAAGTGGGAACCACCCCGGCGGCATGGAACGCCGGGGTGTTCTCCCTGATCCGGCAGCTTTCTGAAACGGTGATATTGCCGATTGCCGGTCTGATCCTCACCTTTGTTGCCACCTATGAGCTGATCCAGCTCATTATCGAGAAGAACAATCTGCATGATCTGGACTACTGGATCTTCTTCAAGTGGATATTCAAAACGGCCTGCGCCATTTTGATTTTGTCCAACACCTTCAATATCGTCATGGCCGTGTTTGATGTGTCCCAAAGCGTCATCGCCCGGGCAGCCGGGATCGTGCAAGGCTCAACGGACATTTCAGAGGCCATGCTTACCGACTTGGAGGCCACGCTGGAAACGCTGGGGCTTGGCTCTCTGCTGGGGCTGTGGCTGCAATCCCTGCTCATTCATGTGACCATGTGGGCGATCAATATTGTGATCTTCGTGATCGTCTATGGCCGCATGATCGAAATATACCTGCTGACCAGTTTAGCCCCTATCCCCGTTGCTACGCTCTCTAACCGGGAACTGGGCAATACCGGGCAGAACTATTTGAAGTCCCTGTTCGCCGTGGGCTTTCAAGGGCTATTGATCCTCGTTTGTGTTGCCATCTATGCGGTGCTGATACAAGGTATCGCCACAAGCGGCGACCCCATCGGCGCGATATGGGGCTGCATGGGCTATTCCGTGCTGCTCTGCTTCTGCCTGTTCAAGACTGGCTCCATCGCCCGCAGCGTGTTCAGCGCACACTAAGGAGGGATGAATATGACCTTGGGACAAAATGTCCCAAAGCTGGATGCGCTGCACCTCATGGATGGGATTGAGGGCTTGCGCTCTCTGCCGAAGCATAGCGTGGATATGCTCTTGACCGATCCGCCCTACGGCACGACCCGGAACTTTTGGGATGTGCCGCTGCCGCTCCCGGAGCTGTGGGAGGCGGTGCGCTGGGCGGTAAAACCCAACGGAGCCATCCTGTTTTTCGCTCAATGCCCCTTTGATAAGGTGCTGGGCGCATCCAACCTCGCCATGCTCCGCTATGAGTGGGTGTGGTACAAGTCCCGGGCAACAGGCTTTCTCAATGCCAACCGTGCGCCGCTGAAAAAGTCCGAGAACGTTCTGGTGTTCTATCAGAAGTCCCCGGTGTACCATCCGCAATTTACCTATGGGGAGCCGTACCGCAAGACCAATCCCCGCAGCGGGTGCAGTACAAACTACGGCAAGTTTGAACGGACAGGCTCAGAGTCCAGCGACGGACGGCGTTATCCGGGGAATGTGCTGTTCGTGCCGACGGTGACAGGCGGCATCCATCCCACGCAAAAGCCGGTGGAGCTGTGCGAGTATTTCATCAAGACCTACACCAACGAAGGAGCGGTGGTGGCAGACATCTGCGCGGGCAGCGGCACGACTGCCGTTGCCGCTATGAACACAGGCCGCCGCTTCATCTGCTTTGAAAATGCCCCATCCATCTACACCGTCGCCGCCCAGCGCATCGAGCAGGCGCGGCTGGCTGTGACCGGGGGCGAGAAAGGAGAATAGCTATCGAAAAATACCCCATCATTTACGCAGATCCGCCGTGGCGCTACTCGGCTAAGAAAGTACAGGGCGCGGCGGAAAATCATTATCCCACCATGAGCATTGATGAATTGTGCGCGCTGCCTGTGGCCGAGCTTGCGGCCAAGGACAGCGCCCTTTTTATGTGGGCGACCTTTCCCCAGCTCCCGGAGGCTCTGCGGCTCATCCGTGCGTGGGGCTTCACCTATAAATCCGTTGCGTTCGTCTGGCTGAAGAAAAACCGCAAGGCGGACAGTTGGTTTTATGGGCTGGGCTTCTGGACGCGGGCGAACGCCGAGGTTTGCCTGCTGGCAACCAAGGGACACCCCAAGCGGCAGGCCGCCGACATCCACCAGTTTATCATTTCGCCCATTGAAGCCCACAGCAAAAAGCCGGACGAAACCCGTGACAAGATCGTTGCCCTCATGGGCGATTTGCCCCGTGTGGAGCTGTTCGCACGGCAGACCTCTCCCGGCTGGGATGTGTGGGGTAACGAAGTAGAGCCGACGATCCCGGACTTTGGGACAAGTTGTCCCAAACTGGAGGTGACAGACCGATGCCCTATGTGAATGTCCCGAACGACCTTTCCAAGATCAAGACAAAGATCGCGTTCAACCTCACCAAGCGGCAGCTCATTTGCTTTGGCATGGGGGCGGCTATCGGCGTTCCCACCTACCTTTTGACCCGGCAGGTCATCGGCAACACCGGGGCGCTGTTCGCTATGCTGGCGATCATGCTCCCGGCGTTCCTGCTGGCGATGTATGAAAAGGACGGCTTACCCTTTGAAAAGGTGATCCGCAACATCATCCGGGTCAAGTTTACCCGCCCCGGCATCCGCCCGTACCGAACGGAAAATATCTATGCCCCATTTGCGCGAAAGGAGGAGCCTATTGAGCAAAGCAAAAAAGCAGAAAAACGCAAATAAGCACCGGGCGCTGTCCGCCCAGCAGACCATTCCCTATATCGCCATGCACCCGGACGGGATCTGCCAGCTCCCCGGCGGGCTTTACACAAAGACGCTGGAATATGAGGACATCAATTATACCGTGGCATCCACGGAGGATCAGTCCGCCATTATCAGCGGATGGAGCGCGTGTTTGAATTATTTTGACAGCTCTCTGCCGTTCCAGCTTTCCTTTGTCAACCGCCGCAGCCGCAACGCCAACCGCTACAAAGTGAATATCCCGGCGCAGGAGGATGACTTCAACAGCATCCGGGGCGAATATGTGGAAATGCTCAAAGGCCAGATCGCCAAGAGCAACAACGGCATTGAACGGTATAAGTACATCACCTTTGGCCTGCCTGCCGAGGGCGTGGCAGAGGCGCGTCCCCGGCTGGGGCGCGTGGAGGCAGATGTCATGGGCAATCTGAAGCGGCTGGGCGTCCAGTCCCGCCCGCTGGATGGCCGGGATCGGCTGGCGGTGCTGCATGGGCAGATGCACCCCGGCGGGCGTGAGCCGTTCCGCTTTTCGTGGAAAGACATTCCCAAGACGGGCATGGGGACAAAGGACTACATCGCCCCGGACAGTTTCGACTTTCGGCAGAGCCGGACTTTCCGTGTCGGCCAGATGTGGGGCGCGGCGTCCTATTTGCAGATCATGGCGTCGGAGCTTTCGGATAAGCTGCTGGCGGAGATTTTGGAACTGGACGCCGAGCTGACCGTCACCATGCACATTCAGACGGTAGACCAGCTCAAGGCCATTAAGACGATCAAGGGAAAGATCTCCGACATAGGCCGCATGAAAGCAGAGGAACAGAAAAAGGCTGTCCGTGCCGGGTACGACATGGAGATTTTGCCGCCTGACCTCATTACCTTTTCCAAGGACGCCGCCGAGCTGCTGAGTGACCTGCAAAGCCGCAACGAGCGAATGTTCCTGCTGACCTTTACGGTGGTGAACCTCGCTCCCACCCGGCAGCGGCTGGAAAACGATGTGTTCACGGTGAGCGGCATCGCGCAGAAATACAACTGCGCCCTGCGCCGTCTGGACTGGCAGCAGGAGCAGGGGTTTGTGTCCTCGCTGGCTCTCGGTTACAACGGCATTGAAATTCAGCGGGGCATGACTACCAGCTCCACGGCCATTTTCATTCCCTTTATGACTCGGGAGCTTCGCATGGACGGGCAGGCGCTTTACTACGGCATGAACGCTCTTTCCAACAATGTCATCATGGCTGACCGCAAAAAGCTCAAATCCGCCAACGGAATGTACCTCGGCTCCACGGGCAGCGGCAAGAGCTTCGCCGCCAAGCGAGAACTGATCAATGTGTTCCTCGCCACCAATGACCGCATCATCGTGGTTGACCCGATGGGCGAATATGCCCCGCTGGTGCGGCGCTTGGGCGGGCAGGTCATTGAGATCGCCCCGGACAGCCCGCACCACATTTCGCCTATGGACTTGCAAATGAATATCAATGACGAGGACAGTCCGCTTTCCATGAAGGCGGATTTTCTGCTGTCCCTGTGTGAGCTGATCGTGGGCGGCAAGGAGGGCTTGCAGCCCATCGAGAAAACCGTCATTGACCGCTGTGTGCGGCTGGTGTACCGGGAAATGGCGCTGGGGCTGGAAACGGCAAAAACGCCGCTGCTGCAAGATCTGTATGAGGAGCTGCTGCGCCAGCCCGAGCCGGAGGCGCGGCGGGTGGCGACGGCGCTGGAGCTTTACTGCACAGGCTCTCTCAATCTTTTCAACCATCCCACAAATGTTGACCTCAATTCCCGTGTGGTCTGCATCGTCTTAAAAGGCTTGGGCGAAAACCTCCGCAAAATCGCCATGCACACCACCAATGAATTTGTCACGGCTGCGGTGAACGCCAACCACGCCGAGGGCGTGGCGACTTGGTGCTACTTTGACGAGTTCCATATCCTGCTCCGTGATCCGCTGACCGCCAGCTACTTCGTGACCGTCTGGAAGATGCTCCGCAAACAGGGCTGCGTCCCCTCGGCCCTGACGCAGAATGTGAAAGACCTGCTGGCCAGCCGGGAGATCGAGAACATTCTGGACAACACGGATTTTATGATCCTGCTGTCGCAGGCGCAGAGCGACCGTGCAATTTTGGCAAAGCAGCTTGGCATTTCCGAGCATCAGCTCTCCTATATCACGCACTCCAATTCCGGCGAGGGCTTGCTGTTCTATGGAAATGTCACTATCCCGTTCGTAGACCGTTTCCCCCGTGGAGAGATCTATGACCTGCTGACTACCCGCCCGGAGGATTTTGCCCATGAACGAACAGACGAGTAACCCCACTTCGGGACAAAATGTCCCAGAGTCCAAATTCCGCAGAAAGAGCCGGCAGGAGCAAACGGCGGCGTCCAAGCTGCGGATGGAGCGCCGGGGCGAGAAGCTGGACGCCGCCCGGGAGAAGCTGGCAAAGCAGAAGCCACCGAAAAAGCCCGAGGCGGTCAAGCGCCTTGCCCATACCGCCGGACACGGCGTCCACGGCTTTGTGCATGGCAAGCTCTATGAGGTCGAGCATGAAAATGTCGGCACAGAGGGCGCACACCGTTCCGAGCTGGCGGCGGAGTCCGTGTACCGCTTCGGCGGGCGCAAGCTCCGCAAGACCATCCGGGAACACCCCGCAAAGGCCGTAGAGCGTGCCGAGAGCAAGCATATCAAGGCCACAGCGGATTATTACTACCGCAAGACCGTGGAGGAACACCCGGAAATGCAGGAGGTCGGCGCGGTGTCCCGGTATCTGCAAAAGCAGAATATCAAGCGCCAGTACGCAAAGCAGGCGCGGGAGGCTGCCAGACAGACCGCCAAGGCCGCCGAGGGTACGGCGTCCGTCACGGGTAAGCTGACGGAAAAGGTGTCCGCCTACATCAAGGAACACCCCGGCGGGCTGCTCCTGCTGCTGGCGGCGTTTCTTCTGCTGGTGGTGCTGCAATCGTGTATGTCCTCGCTGGTGACGGTGGGCAACGGTGTGGCCGGAGCCATCGGCGCGTCTACTTATGCCGCCGAGGACGCTGACCTGCTGGGGGCGGAGGCCGCCTATTGCGCTCTGGAGGACGAGCTGCAACGCTACCTTGACACCTACACCCGCACCCACGATTATGACGAGTACCACTTTGACCTTGACACCATCGAACACGATCCCTATGTGCTGCTGTCCATCGTCTGTGCGCTCCATGAGGGCGAGTGGACGCTGGACGAGGTGCGGGGAACACTCCAAATGCTCTTTGACCGCCAGTACATTTTGACCGAGGATGTGGTGGTGGAACAACGGTATTACTTGGAAACGGACACTTGGACAGACGAGGACGGCAACACCCACAGCGACACCTACCGGGTGTATTACGATTATTACATCTGCACCGTGACGCTGGAAAACTTCAATCTCTCCCATCTGCCCGTTTACATCATGGGCGAGGAAACCCTGTCACGGTATGCCCTCTACATGGCGACGCTGGGCAACCGCCCCGACCTGTTCCCGTCCTCGCCCTATGTGGGCAAGTACACCAACAAGCCCCCGGCACATGAGATCCCGGAGGACTACCTTGCCGATGAAACCTTTGCCGCCATTCTAAAAGAGGCGGAAAAGTATGTGGGATACCCCTATGTTTGGGGCGGCAGCAGCCCATCCACATCCTTTGACTGCTCCGGCTTCGTCAGCTATGTTTACAACCAATGCGGCTGGGGTTTCGGACGGCTGGGGGCGCAGGGACTATATAACATCTCCACCCGGACGAGCAGCCCAAAACCCGGCGACTTGGTATTTTTCACGGGGACTTATGACACACCGGGGATCTCCCATGTGGGCATCTATGTGGGTGACGGCTGGATGCTTCATTGTGGCGACCCCATCAGCTATGCCAACCTCAACACGAGTTACTGGCAGTCCCATTTCTACGCCTACGGAAAATTGTTTTGACAGGAGGTTTTTATGGCTATCTCCAAAAGCGCGAAAATTCAGGCTGAGATTGAAAAGGTCACGGCCAAGATCAACGAGCAGCAGGCACGGCTCAAGGAGCTGGAGCAGAAAAAGCTGGAGGCAGAAAACAGCGAGATCGTGGAGATCGTGCGCGGCATGAGCGTTTCGCTCACCGACCTGCCCGTGCTGCTTCAGACCATCAAGAGCGGCGGCACTTTGGGACAGAATGTCCCGAAGTCCGATCCCACAGACAAGGAGGACAGCGAATGAACAAGTGGATGAAGAAGCTGACGGCGGCGCTCTGCGCCGCTGTTTTGATGTGCGGCATGGCGGTCACGGCCTACGCTGGGGGCGGTGAGGAATGGGACGGCCTTGCCCCGGTGGAGGCGCTGCCCACGGAAACCGTTGCCCCCGGCGAGGGCTTCACCGAGGACGGCAACCTTGTGACCCGTGACCTGCTCTACGATAAGGCCACCAACAAGCAGTTCATCACGGTGCAGACCAGCGGCGGCAACACCTTTTACATCGTCATTGACTATGACAAGCCCACCGATGAGGACGGCGAGCAGTACCAGACCTACTTTTTGAACATGGTGGACGAGGCCGACCTGCTGGCGGCGATGCAGGCTGCGGGCGGTGAGCTGCCGGAGTGTGCCTGCGCGGACAAATGCGCCGTGGGTGCTATCAACACAGATTGCACCGTCTGCGCCGTGAATATGGGCGAGTGCCAGGGCAAGGCTCCCGAACCTGTGCCTGTGGTAGAGCCGGAGCCTGATCCTGAGCCGGAGCAGCCCAAGAGCAGCGGCGGGACGCTCCTGCTGGTGCTGGCCGTGGCGGTCATCGGCGGCGTGGCTGGCTGGTATTTTAAGATCTACCGCCCCAAAAAGCAGCAGGCCGCCGACGCTGCGGAGGACTACGGTGACGATTACGACGATACCCCGCCTTGGGAGGACGAGAACGAAACGGAAAGTGAGGGAGAGGAATGAGATTTACCAACAACCCCTATGAGAACTTTATGAAAGAAAAAAGCTACTTTAAGGGTGCTCCGCCCAACCTGCCGCCCAAAGGCTCCCGCTGTGACGGCTGCCCCTACTGGCATGGGATCGGCTGCGTATTCTGCTACCGGGAACAGCTCAAGCCCAAGACAGGGGGCAAACATGAGCCGTGAACTGACCCGGCAGGAAAAAACGGCGATCCGCTCCCTTGTGAAGCGTTGGTGTGCCAACTATGACAAGGACGCTGGCTGCCTGCTGCTGGACGCTCCCTGCTATATGTTGGAGAAATGCTGGACGGGCGCTTATTGCCGCTATTTCCGCGCGGCGGTGCTGCCCCTTGATCCCGTGCTGGAAAGGTCGCTGACCGTGGAGCGTATCACGGAAACCCGGCCTTGCCCGGTGTGCGGCAGGGCCTTTCTCCCGGACGGGCGGCAGCGGTACTGCTCCCCAGCCTGTGCTGGGGCTGCCCTGCGGGAGCAAAAGCGGGCGTATATGCGCCGCAAACGGAGGTAGCGCGTGGAAAAATAGCCCCGGAAAACGCCCGCATTTACAAGGCTTTTCCGGGGCGCTTTTGGGGTGGGCGGTATGTTTTCCGCCCGCCCCTGCTTTTGCAGAAAGGCTTTCCACATCCAAGCAACAGGACTTTGGGACATTTTGTCCCGAAGTCCCGGCCGAAAGGAGGAATTATGCCTAAATATTATGAGATCAGCGAGGTGGCGGCAAAGCGGGCAAAGGACATGAACAGCTATTCCGACTATGCCCCCGGCTCGGCCACCGCTGGCTATCAGCAGATGGTGGATGAAGCCTATGCGCTGGCAGAGAAACAAAAGGCGCAGGTCGATCCCATGTACCATGATAAGATCGATGCCCTTGTTGACCGCTACGCCCGCAGGCTGGCGGAAAATCTCAATGAGCGCAACGCCATTGACGCCCGTGTTCCGTCCATTCTGATCACCGGGGGCGGCAATTTCCCCGTGGCGAAAAAGGCCAAGCAGAACGCCGCCCGGGATCGAAATTACGGCGAGTATGCCGAAATTGAAAAGCTGCTGGACAAGATCCGCTCCACAGGCCGGGGCGGTATCAGTGCCGACGATGACCTTGCCGTGGAAAAGCTCACGAAAAAGCTGGAGGGAATGGAGTCTCAGCAGACCATGATGAAGGCGGTCAATGCCTACTACCGCAAGCACAAGACGCTGGAGGGCTGCCCCGAGCTGACGGCGGAGCAGGTGGAAAAGGTCAAGGCGTCTATGTCCCAAGACTGGCGCAAAGACCCCGTTCCGTTTCCGTCCTATCTGCTCACCAACAATAACGCCAATATCCGCCGTGTGCGCCAGCGCATCGAGGAGCTGAGCCACAAGGCGGAGTTTGTGGGCTGGACATTCCCCGGCGGTGAGGCCAAGGTCAATGAGGCGGAGAACCGCTTGCAGCTCATTTTTAAGGATAAGCCGGATGCCGACACCCGGCAGGCGCTCAAAAGCGAGGGCTTCAAGTGGGCGCCCAGCCAAGGGGCATGGCAGCGGCAGCTCAATCAGAACGCCATCCGCGCCGCCGCAAGGTTGGACTTCCTGCGCCCGGAGGACGGCAAAAGTCCCTATCAGCTCCAGCCCTTTGCGAAACGGGCGGAGAAAGATGTATCACGGTGAGGAGGGTATATGGACAAAAACCAAGGCTATGAGATCATCAAGGCCGTCATGCTGGAAAACGGCAGGGGCTTTGCGCTGGGGCATAACCCCGCTGCGCCCTCGCCCTATGTCACATGGGCTTGCTATGACGACAAGGACGGCCAGCGGCAGTATGAATGGGGGCATTACGGCAGCGACCGTGCCGCTCTGGAACAGGACTTTGCGGCGCGGGTACAGGAGTACCAGCGCCTTTATAATGTCGGTGTCAAGCAGACCGAGGCTCCCGGCCTTTATAAGTATTATTCCACCCAGCGCCCTGTGGACATTGGGACATTCCCAAAGCCGCCCCGCAACGCCCCGGATGAAATTGTCAACTACGATCAGCGCGTCCCGGTTGAAAATGGGTCGTTTCTGGCGTGGGGGCATTTGACCTACACACGGCCATTGACGAAACGGCAGGCGTCTGACTATGAGCTGCGGCCTGCGCCCGACAATCCCGACAGACCCCGTTCGATCCGGGAGCAGATGAAAACCGCCGTAAAACAGGTCGAGGCTGACCGGGGGCAAGCCGCCCCAAAGAAAAATGCCCCTGACCGGGGCGACAGATAGGAGGACATTTATGGAGCAGGAACGCAATCCCAACAAGAACGCCGAGCTTGCGATGGAGCAGAACGGGAACATGATCGACGGCATCATCAACAATCTGCCTGTGCCGCCCCCGGCAGAAAAGCCGCTGGATAGGGTGCGGGAACACCCGCCCAAGCGCCGCAGCCGGGAGCGTGAGGAGCGTTGACAAAAAAGCGGCGGCGTTCTGTCCATCTTCATGTGATGGTGACACCGGAGGAGCAGGTGTTGATCGCTGGCCGCATGGCCGAGGCCGGGATCTCCAACATGGGAGCCTATATGCGGAAAATGGCACTCAACGGCTATGTTCTCCATGTTGACCTCTCGGACATCCGGGAGCTGGTAGCTTTGCAGCGGCGGTGTGCCAACAACCTAAACCAAGTGGCCGTCCATGCCAACACCTACGGTATCTATCCCTCAGAGATCACGGCGCTCCAAAAGGACTACGCCGACCTTTGGGAGCCGCTGTCCGAGCTGCTGAAAAAGCTGTCGGCGGTGGTGAGCCTATGATTTGTCGGGGAGCGGCCTTGTGCCGTTCCCCGGCTTTCACGACCTCGGGACAAAATGTCTCGAGGTCGTGAAAGCTCGACATCCTTGTGTGCCTATTTTCCCAGCGGTATAATTATGGGTAGAAGGACAAACCAACCCAATTTTTTAATGGAGGTAGCTGCTATGATCGTTCTCAAAATCCTTGCCGCCCCCGTGATGGTGGCGCTGTCCCTGCTGGCCGCTACGGTCACATTTCTGTTCTGCGTGGCATCCGCCGTGTGCGAGCTGGGCTGCATTGTGCTGACGCTGCTCTCCCTGATCCTGTTCATCGGCGGGCAGACGGTTGGCGGGATCGTGTTCCTCGTCCTTGCGTTCCTCGTTTCTCCCTTTGGCGTTCCTGCCATCGCTGAGTGGCTGGTGGACAAGCTGCACTCGGCCAAGTTCGCCCTGCGGGATTTCATCACCGGCTGATACTTCGGGACAAAATGTCCCAAAGCTGAAACGACGGCGGCTGACCACAGCCGCCGCTTGTCATATCGGAAGGAGGGCTGCCTACGGCCACGACCTACTACAAGAAGCACAAAATCAGCAAGGGCGAAACCATCGCGCAGTCCTTGAAAGAACGGTTTGACTACGGGCAAAACCCGGACAAGACCGAGGGCGGCGAATTGATCTCGTCCTACGGCTGCGACCACATGACTGCCGATGCCGAGTTCCTTTTAAGCAAAGCAAAGTACAAAGCCGCCACAGGCCGGGAGCAGCGGCGAGATGC